>Ga0335085_10001219_pt1 | contig 58162 bp, 55 predicted proteins | sample Lox_Sample_45_FD_206712 | JGI IMG/M metagenome (GOLD analysis project Ga0335085, IMG submission 206712) | Soil microbial communities from Loxahatchee National Wildlife Refuge, Florida, United States - Lox_Sample_4.5 | ecosystem: Environmental > Terrestrial > Soil > Wetlands | place: USA...
GCGGCCATTGGTGCACTCCAGCTGCGTCAACGGCTGCACCGCCGTCGCGGCCGGCTGGACGAAAACCGCGTCGCGGCCGTGCAAAAGGGGTAAAATTATCCGGGTGAAAGTGGGCCAAAGTGGAGCCAAGCCCCATGATGACCAGAACCCTGGCACTGTCCGTGATTGCTGTGACCTTGGTTGCCAGACCTGCCAGGAGCGACCCCCGCGATCAGCCCCATCCATGGGTATTGCTCGGTCTCGATGTTCACATGGGTGCGGTCACGGAGCGCGATACCGCAAAAGACGCAGACACCGTTTCCGTTTATGGCGAGGGGCTTCCGGTTTACGAAACCAAGAGGGCCTGCCAGGCCGATCTGCGGCGAGCGATCCATAAATACGCCGGCCGATCTCACGCTGAGGGAAATTTTGGGTCTTTCCTCTGCACGGATATTCGCACCTGGACACACGGCGAGTGATGGGCTCCCCGCAAGCGCCAAAGCAACGAAATACTGAGTCGCTGGTGGGTTACGCCGCTGCTTTGGACTCGCCGTCATTTTTGAGCTGTTCAAGACGGTGCCTTATCTCAGGGCCTAGCCTGAGGTTGAGCGCTGGCACTGCGGTGAGCACGATGTCAGCAGCGGATGCGAGATCGCCTTTCGACCGTGCCACGGCTGCGTGTATGGCCGGCCCGTTAATTCGCGGGCTGGCGATCGCAAATTGCTGCGTATTAGCAATCTTGGTCCACTCTTCACCGATCCAATTCGCGACCGGTCGTTCAAGAACTCGCCGGTAGTCCACCCGCGAGAAGTCGAGCAAATGGATAGACGCAATAAACAACTCTTTTGGGCTACGCGGCGCATGTGAAACCAGATTTGACAAGACCGCGATCGAAGGGCTCGCGGCATCTATGTTTAGGGCCGGCTTCTCCAGATCCAACAACAACTTTAGCGCTGAATGATCTTCTTCAAGGTATCCCTGCAAGCCGGTGAGCAACTCAGAGCCCGGAAACGAGCGATCGGTCATGATGCAGTAAATTGCCAGGGCTTGAACGGCCATACTGGCCGCATCGGTTGGCGCCTTGTCGCTTCTTTGTACCTTGGTGAGCGTGGGGACGGTACTGAAATTGGGATTATACAGCAATGCTTCGTTCATCTCTGCGGGACGAGTGATGAAATACGCAGCGACGTCGAGCCACGAAATGACAGCGTCTACAAACGATGCGATATCGCACGCCTTTATGGCCGCAAGCACTATGTCAAACCGAAGGGAGAATTCGCACTGAGGAATCGTATGATCGCCGAGGCGCGTTTCAAGGGACCGGGCAATGCCGGCTTCGCCGCCCAGCGCTAGATCGCATTTTGCCAAAAGGTACCACGCGATTTCAAGCGGTCCCAATGGCTGGCTTCTGATCGCCTCTGCGGGTTCTGGATTGCTGCATGCTCCGGTCGGCATCCCCATGGGTTCGCCGGTCACGTGCGTTTTGATTTCGCCGGTCATTTTAGACAGGGCCCACAAAGTCGCGTAACGCACCACCCGGTGCACATAGGCGTTGTTGACCGAGGCCTCAGGATCGATGTCCGGCAGTCTTTCGATGCAGCCGGCAAGCTGAAGCGTCGCGTCGCAGTAGCAACACAAATGGATGTTAGCCACCGCGGCATCCGCAGCCATACCAATCGACATTGCTTCCATTAAACCCGGCGGTCCGGAAGCTGCTGCAACATGGCCCTGCCAGAACCAATCCTGCGCGCGACTCCAGTCGCCAGTCTCTCCTGCGGAGATCGCGCCGTCCCGCAGTAGGAATACCTTCTCGACTACTCCGTCAGCCGGTAGCGCTGCGATCGCCCGCTCCAGAAGAGGCAACGCTCCGGCATGATCCTGCTTACGCCAGAGAACCTTCGCGCGTGCACGGCCAAGCATCATGTCAGAGCCTAACAGCGACTCCGCCTCGCCAATCATCGCAAGAGCGGTTTCGGGCTCATTGCCATATTCGTCGGCCATCACGGCGCGCGCAGCGTGACACTGGAGTGCGAGATTGCGGCGGCCCCACCGAGTCGCCTGGGCGGCCATGCGGTAAAACCGGTCGGCAGCATCATGCCAGACGAAGGTGTCGCGCCTCACGTCAGCGAGCCAGGCGCTATTGATCAACATCGTGGACGGGGTGCCAGGAACCTCATCAATCGATGCGAAAACCGAGTCGCGCGTGGTTTGATCGAGCTCGTCGATGCGATCGAACACGTACGAAAGGGCACTGATACTTTGGAGGCCGAGACACTGTACCACAAACATTAGGCCAATCGCCTGCGCTTCGAACGACCTATCAGGGACCCGACCGCGACGCCCTTTGTAGATGTCTTGTGAGCGCGCCATCAACTCGCGATACTCAAGAACAAGATCGATCGAATTGGGAATTACTGAGGCGGTTTGCTTTTGGAGAAGCACCTTTGCGAGAACAAGTATTCGCGCGAGACGGTGAACGAGGTCATCTCCCCTATTTTCAGTCTCCCGGAGCATAGCCTGAACACATCGCCCGAACGCCTCGGGTTTAGAATTCACATTAAGTAACTCGAATTGGGCAAGACGTAACATCCATGAAATAAAAGAATTATCGGGATATATTGGAGCGTCTGTCGACAGTATCGGTAGCGCTACAGAAAAATCTGCTATGTTCCGTAGGTCACTTTCTTTCGCCGTTGTTATCGAGACGCCGATGCCCGCGAGCGCCCACTCGACTTTACCGGTTAATGCGTGCATTAAGATGGTATCCAAATCACCTATGTTGATTTGGCCACCGCGCATCAAGAAGCAGACAATTTGGTGGCGGATCGCGATGATCTCCGCTTGGCCCAGGATCTGAACCCCAGCATTGACGACCAAGGGTGACACCCGTAGTTGGTTCCCGGCTAGCCGCTCCACCCAAGGACCGATGAGGCGCTCAAGTGCCTCTCCCGGCCGTTCGATCGCTGGCGCGACTTCGGCTACGGCCAGTGCGAGCCCGCGATCCATATGCGCGACGATAATACTGAGCCGGTACAGCAGCGATCGCACTGCGTCCGGCAAAGCCTCAATTAGGCGCTGGCGAGCAATTGCGCGCTCCTGCTCAACCTCTGGCGTACCAGCGATCAGATTTGCAAACTCCTCCTCGGGCCACCCCTTGTCGTCAAGCACCGCGATACTTGCCTGCACCAATTGCGGATGCCCGCCGCCGCTCATCAGCTGAACGATCGGAGCCCAAACGCGCGCGTCTTGCCCCACGGCGACGACTAACTCGGCGATTTCCGGAATGGACAGGTAGGATACGGGCACGAGCACATCGGAAGGCGCGCCGATATCTACGAGCAAACTTGGCGGGGGCTCGCCATGGCTGGTAACCAGGCACCCAAGGTTTCGTCGTCTAAGCGCGCGGATAAGCGATGGGAACCAGCGGCGTACAGAGTCATCACTCCAGCTATCGAGATCGTCGAGAACGAGTCCTCCGGTATTGAGATCCGAGAGCGACGCGAGTACGGCGGTGAGGCGGTCGGCGATGGTGACACCGGGAAGGTCGCGCAGATCCAGCAAGCGCCAATTCCCTCCCACTTGGACCGCGGCAAGTCGGGCGATGATCGTTTTGCCGAGCCCCGTGCTCCCCGTGAGGATGCCCAAGCCGTAATCTCTCAGCCGGCCTAGTACGATTTCAACGAGCGGTTGGCGTGTGATTAGGCGCGTTGGTAACGGGAGCTCCTCAAGGGCTATAAGCCACGTCGGGGAGGGGATTGCCGTGAGCTGATGCTGCCCATCCACGTGCGCCAGTGCGCCGACGAATGCGCTGAGGTCAGAGGTAGGGACCAGTGTATGGGTTACGTCCTTAATCGACCGGTAAAGTTCAGCCACGGAAAGGCGCCGAGGCCATGGCGCCATCGCGGTGATTAAGGTTTGTTGAACCAGCGCGCTCGTGACCCGAGTGACTTGATCGGGGTCTATTCTGAGCCCCGACGGTGGCGAACGAAGAAGCTTCGCCTCGATCTCCGCCTCAAGGTCGTCAAGGCGGCCCTGCCCACAATCCCAGTTGATCCGGCGAATCAGCCTCTCGCGTAACGTCTCGTCGTCAAGCCCGTCAATGTAGTCGAGGGTCGGTTGCTTTAGCTTTAGATTTAACAACCTCTGCCGCAGGGGTACGAGGTCGGCCCCCTGCGCAACTAGTCGCCAATATTCCAGACCAGCAATTCCGTCGATGCGATCGGCCGTCTTATGCTCGATGCCAATAACCGATGTCGTAAAATATCGCAGTGTAACGGTTAACCTCGGGTTCCGGTGAGAGAGATCAACAAAGGCGTCTATTGCGGCCCTGACACTCTCCGTATTTAGCGTCACAGAGGCGCTGGTCTCCTTGGCCTGAACTGCCTTTAGTGCGTCATGCGCGACGACGGAATAGTCCTCAGCTACTTCAAGAAACAAGGACTCATCAACTTTTAACTCCAACCAGGCAAGCACGCTGCCATAGAGCTGGAACGCGTAGCCCTTGAGCGCTGAGACAGCTTGGCGCGCCGCATCGCCTTGCGGGGCATCGGAGAGACGCGGGCCAGTTGAGAAATTTTCCGAGAACTCCATTCCCTGCTGCCATTCAGGTGGTCTTTCAGAAAGCACGCAGCACCGACGTTTCACTGATTGAAGCGGTCTCGCGGGCTACCATGGTTGCAACACTTCGCGCCAGTTGCGGATTGAGCCGGCAAACCCCGTCGTGCCGCAGCGTCACGTCGCCCGCCGAAAACGTATGCCGCTGAACGAAACCCAGCACAGCCCGATCGACGACCGGCCGCATCGGCTCCATCAAGTCGAGAACGAGAGCTTGCCGCTCGCGCCATTGGGTATGGAAGAACCCGAGATATGGGTCGAGTCCAGCAGCCGCGACGCTGAGCCGAACTTGGCTTTCCAAAACAGCATATCCATAGTTGCTCATCGCCTGCACGGGGTGCGTCGCCTCACGGTTCGTCCCGCTCTTTGGTGATACCCGCGGACCGATCTGTCGCCATTCGTCTGGGGTCGGCTTTCTCCCGGACCATTTCAGCTCGATCGGTCGCCACGAGCGGAAATAAGCCTGTGCGACTCGACCTTCGATCCCGCGAAGAGCTGCCGCGTCCTGGGGCGGGCTCTTACGCATTTGCCGGAGCGATGATGCTGCTTCTTGCAAAGCAATCTCGCGAGTGGGGCTCCCCGGAATCGCGTGCTCCAGTGTTTCGAGCGTGCTTGCGATCTTGTCGCTCACGAGCTGTCGGCAAATCGCCAGCCGTTTCGTCTCGTTCGCGTGCGCCGCTTTCTGCGCCTGGGCGAGCTTTGGATCGGCGACATAGCCGCTGGCGCCAGCGACAATAATTGCCTCACCCTGCCAGTTCACCTGGATCAGCGGAATTTGCTGCGTCGAAAGCCAGGCGAGCACGTCAAACGTGATGCTGCCATCGGCATCAACGACAACGATTCGTGAGGGCAGATCGGGATGGCCAGGGAAGAAGCGCCATTCCTCGCGCTTCTGCGGGTAGTGCGTAAACCCGTTCTGCACAAGCAGCGAGCCGCGATCGATGCGCAGCCGAATGCCATGGCCACCGAGAAGCAGCGGGTTGCGATGCTTGCGCTTTTGGTGCGGGTGCCGGGGGCGCCATGCCGATTGTTGTTCCCATTGGGCGCTGCGATTGACCCAATCGAGGTCGTCATCATCGCTGGAAGTAATACCGAGCGGACGTGACATGTTCTTGATCATCGAACGTTGTCTCAAAGCTCGCCGCGCAAGGCTTTCAAGGGCTTCCAGCGTGGCTCACCCGGTAAGCGACATTCCCAGAAATTCCAGCCGTTGACGTTCGTCTGGGTTACTAGATGAGCCGCCTCTGAAGGGCTCTTAGCGCGTGATGGCCCGATTTGCATGCCACCCTCTACAACGCTGCCCAAGTGCACCTTGCCCTTGTAGCGACAGCGAAGTTCCGTTCCAATCGGAAAGCTGATGCCCTTGTATGTCCACGCAGTCGCGTCGATTGCCTGAGCCGAGTGCGGTCCACTCTCTCTTTCCTCAGCCATTCCGAGCAGGCCACGAATGACGTCGCTGTAGGTTACGCTCTCGGTCTCGCGCCGAAGCGTCAGTTGCTTGAATACGTCGAAATCGATTTCAATGGTCGCCATACTCTGCGCTCCTCGAATAGCGCTATAGTGCTATTTTGCCTCGGGACAGTCAATCGCGTTTCCGATGAAAAGGGGACCTACGGGGCAACGAAATGCAAGAAGACCCGCACCAGCCGAAGCGCGAGGAAATCCGTGTCGAGTTGCCGCTGAGCACGGCTTGGTGGGAGTTAGGTGATCCGTGGGCCAAGGCGACATATCGTGTCGCAGAGGGAGGATTCGAAGGGCGTCAAGCATTAATGCAAATCGATTTAATCGGCGCACTTCATGACGGCGTCTACGAAGCCATTGGCTATATGATCTCTCCGGAAATCTCGAATGAGAGAAAGATAATTCCTAAATACTTATTTGAGGAGCCGGATATAGATTGGGAGAAATCTGCTTTGCGTGCGTATGGTTATGTTTATGAGGGGGTGCGCGTAGTAGCTGCGCGATATGTGTCAGGGGCCGTGGAAGGAACGGTTATCGAGACCGTTGACCCGACATCCATAAATTGGGTCCTCCACCGAGAGCCAACTATCAGGCCGAAGCGGCGAAGGCTTCGCGATAAGCAGAGAGAACCGATTGTCGAAGAAAATAAATTTGGTCCTCTGTCGAGATCGGGGTCCGAGGCCGCGTCTGACAAACTCGTCGCTGAAAGATTGCCAAGCCGTCCGAAACGCGCACCTCCATCGGAAAAGATGGGACGCAAATCCATCGAGCCGGAACTTGATCAGGTCGTGCGATTGTTGGACGGGGAGCAGCGGCTTCTCGGAATCCCCCAAACCCGACAGGAAGACCGCGTCCGAGAGCGTGCACAATCTCTATATCCAAGCAAGTTTCCACCCCCCAGACCGAGCCGTGGTCCTATTCTCAGGGCTTTGAAAAAGGCCGGTTTTTGACCGCGTCCGTCTGTTCAAAAAGTTCAAAAAGTCCAAAAACTCCTTTGTGAACTTCATCACGGTAGCGAGAGACTAGCGGCTCGTCGGTGATGGTCCGGTTCGTCCAATTCGTTGGGGACTGGGTACTATGGCCTCACCCACTTACGAGCGGCGGGTTGCCCGCGGTCTCGCAAAAGGGCTGAGCCGTTCGCAGGCCCGCGGCCATCCGCGGCCGGGCGAGCATCCCATCTCTGTCAGAGCCGCAGAGCGTAAACCAGATCAAAAGCTACTCCGCGCTGTAGGCGCTCTCCGCGAGACGGGCAGTCTCACCGAAGCGGCACGGCGTGCAAGGATATCGCCCGAACGGCTACGCCGCTTCGCCAGCCAAAGCAATTTCGTCCGGAGGAAGGGTCGGCGATACGTCGTCGACGAAGATCCGTGGCACCGGCGTATCAAGTTCTACAGCGACGGTCACCTGGTCGACACCATCGTACAGGGCTTCGCGCCGGCCCACCTCGTCGGCCTTTACTGGGTCGCTGTTGGCGAATTTCTCAGAACGAACGATCCGAATCACCTGGCGCTGTTCAAGGGCGCCCAGGTGACCGACACGGCCGGCAAGACCTACACGCTCGAAACCCGCCCCAACGTGCTCTACCTCCTCGCTGCCCAGAGCAGCGGCGATCCGTGGGAGCAGGTTTATCGCATTATCGTCTAACGCAGGGGGACCACATGGACGATCGTGAGTACAGAAAAGAACACCGCAAGCAACGGCGGGCGGAGCATTTCCCACCGGATGCCGCGTGCATCGTTTGCGGCGAAAGTGACCTGTGTTGTCTTGAGCGGCACCACGTCGCTGGCGTCGGTTTTGGAGACGATCAGGTGGTCGTCTGCCGGAACTGCCATCGCAAGTTGTCGGACAAGCAAAAAGATCATCCACGGCTTCTGGCGAAGGCACCCACGCGGACCGAATGCGAGGGGCGCAAGCTCCTCGGTATCGCCGACATCATGGAACTGCTTCGCAATCCACCCGAGCTGGTCGAGCTGGTGAGAAAGACCGGGCTCGACCTCATCGAACGTGGGCAGCTGTTCAATCATTCCGACGATGGACAACAGCCGTGATCCGTACCCCTGCCGTTAGCGGTGAAGCATCGGTTCCATTGGCAGACCATCTCCCCATCGCGGTCCGCGCCTACGTGCCGCTTGTCGACGCCGATCCCGTGAGGCGTTGGCGCCGGTCGCCAGAGCCATCGCGCTGGACGCTCATCCTCGATACTGAGACCACTACGGACCCCTCGCAAAGATTACGCTTCGGCTCATTCCAGTGGCGGCGCGGCAGCACGCTCGAACGTTGCGGGCTCTTTTACGCTACCGACCTCAGCAAGCGCGAACGAAAGATATTGAGCAATTACGGTCAGACACATGACCTCGAATTGATGACGGTGGAGGAGTTCATCGAGGACGTGTTTTATAAGCTGGCGTACGAGTTTCGAGCGACCATCGTCGGCTTCAACCTACCATTTGATATTTCGCGGTTGGCCATTGGCCACAGTCGCGCACGGCGCCGACCGATGCGCGGTGGTTTCAGCTTTCAGCTGTCGCCGAACCGATGGTGGCCGCGCGTTCAGGTCAGGCATCTATCCCGGCGAACGGCGTTGATCCGCTTTGCTGCACCACCACGTCAGCGGACGTCGAGGAGCCGGCGAAAGTATGATCGGGCCGCGGTCCGTCGCGGCTTCTTCGTCGACGTAAAGACCATTGGTGCGGCGATAACGAGTCGTTCCGACACGCTGGCATCACTGGCAGAGTTTCTACGCGTACCAAGCCAGAAGATGGCAACCGATGAGCATGGCGGTCAATTGAGCCGCGACTATATCGCTTACGCCGCCAACGACACCGAGGTGACGTGGGAATGCTACGCCGAGCTTGCGCAACGGTATGCAAGACACGAGCTTTCTCGCACGCCTATGTTTCGGATCAAAAGCGAGGCCGGCATCGGCAAAGCGTACTTGACCGAGATGGGTATCGAGCCGTGGCTTCGAGTGCAGCCCGATTTGCCAGCCTGGCTGACCGATATCATCATGCAGACGTATTACGGCGGCCGCTCCGAAGTGCACTTACGTCGGATGCTTGTGCAGATCGCCTATTGCGATTTCCTGTCCATGTATCCCACGGTTTGCACGCTGATGGGTCTGTGGCGCTGGGTCACCGCGAAGGGGATTGATTGGTGCGAGACGACAAAAGAGACGCAAGCGTTTCTCGACAGCACCGTTATCGATGATTGGCGAAAGCAGCTGTCGTGGCGTCGTCTGACGACATTGGTGCAGATTGCTCCGGGTGATGATGTATTGCCGGTGCGATCCCAATATGGCGGAGAGCAGCAATTTACGATCGGACTCAATCATCTCGGAAGCGATCGCCTGCAATGGTACACGCTCGCCGACTGCATTAATGCGAAACTGCTCGGCGGCAGAGGCCCGAAAATCATTCGGGCGATTTCGTTCGAACCAAAAGGTGTGCAAGCCGGCCTTCGGTCGATCGCGATACAGGGCAATCCGGATTTCCTGATTGATCCGTGCAAGGACGATTTCTACAAATCGCTGATCGAATTGCGGGCACAGGTCAAGACGCAGCTGAAAACGTGTGTGATCGACGACCGCGAGGCGCTCGACAGTTTGCAATACGCCTTGAAGATACTGGCGAACGCAACAAGCTACGGCATCTTTGTCGAATTAAATGTCGAGGCGCTGCCCGTGCCTGACATAGGATTGCGGTTCGCGGAAAATACCGAGCTATCTCACATTTCAATCGACCAATACGAAGCGCCAGGCCGGTATTTCCATCCGTTGCTGGCGACGCTGATCACCGGCGCGGCCCGATTGATGCTCGGCATCGCCGAACGATTGGCGATCGATAACGGTCTCGATTGGGCGTTCTGCGACACCGACAGCATGGCGTTCGCCAGACCAGACGGTATGACCGACGTCCAATTTCAACGACGTGTGCGTCGTATCCAAAAATGGTTTCAGGCACTCAATCCCTACAACGGCGCTGGAGATTTGCTGAAATTGGAGGATGCCAATTTCGCCGTCAGCGATGGCAAGATCACCGGCGAGCTTCGTCCGTTGTTTATCTGGGCGATTTCGGCAAAACGCTACGCCCTGTTCAACATCGACGACGATGGACGGCCGATCCTGCGCAAGGCATCAGCACACGGCTTGGGTCATCTACTACCGCCATACGATGAAAGCGCCGCGCCGGCATCAATTCCGAAGCCGGTTATTCCGCTGAAAGAGATTGGCGCTGATCGCTGGCAATATGACGTGTGGTACCACATCGTCAGCGCCGCGCTTGACGGTCATCCCGATCAGCCGCGGCTCGGTGATCTGCCGGGCTTCAATAAGCCGGCCGCCAGCCGTTACGGCTCAACGACGCCAGAATTGTTGCGGTGGTTCGACCGCTACAATGGCGGCAAGGAATATGCCGACCAGGTAAAGGCGTTCAATTTTCTGACGGCGTTCCAGGTATCGCAATTTATCCGATCCGATTGGGACGATATCGAGCAACACGGCAACCAGCAGAAGCGGCCGCGGAAAGAAGCGGATTTTCCACGACCAATTGCGGCGTATGACCGTGATCCGTCACGCGCCGCCAAACAATGCTTCGATCGGCTGACTGGCGAACCAATCGCGATCGAGCGCCTGAAGACGTACGTCGAAGCTTTGGCGCAATACCACTTGCATCCCGAGGCCAAGTTTCTCAACGGCGATTTCCTCGATCGTGGGCCAACGGAGCGCCGGCATATCCGCGTCACGGCTGTACGCGCCATCGGCAAGGAGGCGAACCGCTGGGAGGAGCAGTTCTATCTCGGGCTCGATCCGGAGGCACAGATCGAATATGGGATCAGTGAGGACAGCGTTGCGGCGGTTCGAACCCGCGTCTGCGAGGCGGCTCGGGTTTATGGACAGCGCAGGCTCGCGGAAGTCGCCGGGGTCCCTCGCGAGCGGCTGCGGCTGTTTATGGCAGGCAAGGCCAACCTGCGGCCCAAGACCGTGGCGCGGCTGTTGAGCGCGATATCGGTCCTGGCGGCTGATGACCAGCGGTCCTGACTCGGCCGCTAAACATGCAGCCTCAGACAAAGCGCGGCTCTTGCCTATGGTGCGGGCGGCCATTTGCACCGCGGCGCACCGGCGGGTCGGCGCAGAAGTTCTGCTCCACCGGGCACCGCCAGGCGTTCTGGGTCGCGGCGCGCCGCTGGACGATGCGGGCGATCGAGACGGGCCTTTTATCGGTCGACTGCTTGAAGGCGCCTGAGAGCAGCGTGCACGCTGAGGGAGACGCGCTGCGCGGCGATCGTAGCTCCTGACGTGCTGGGCGATATCGGAGCCGCGGCCAGTAACGCGTTCCGGCTCCTACAGACGGGCAAAGAGAACGACGATCGAGCGTGGCTCGACGCGGCAGTTTCCTCCCTCCACGAGGGTGGCTGTCGCAAAGTCACAGATGTCGTCGGGCGACGGCCGGAAGGTATCGATGCATCGGCGCCACCCCTCTCCTTCGATCGGCGCCGGGGGGAGCTCAAACTCAAGGGGCTCCCAATACGCGTTCACCATTAGATGCATCAGACGCGGATAGCCGATCAGCGGGACCGTGGCGGCAAGGCTATGTGATGTCTGACCCCAGTCGGGCTGGTGCAACTTGACGCCGTGCCATTGGATCGGCTGCGCCTCCTGCAACAGCTCCGTCAATTTGATATTGGTTCGCTTTGTTGGCAGGTCCCGATTTGCCCGGAGCGCGATGAGCTCGCGCGCAAAGCGAAGCATATCGGCGTGGCGATCCAGCGCCGTCCAGTCAAACCAGGAGATCTCATTGTTCTGGCAAAACGCGTTGTTGTTGCCGTTCTGGGTTCGCCTAACCTCGTCTCCCATCAGCAGCATCGGCGTGCCAATCGACAAGAGGTTGAGCGTCAGAAAGTTTTTGATCTGGCGCTCTCGTAGATTTTCTACGTCCTTGTCGGCAGTCGGCCCCTCAATTCCGCAATTCCAGCTTGCGTTGTTGTCGGCACCGTCACGGTTACCCTCGCCGTTGATCTCATTATGTTTGCCATTGAACGAGACCAAGTCGTTCAAGGTGAACCCGTCGTGGCAGGTGATAAAATTGATGCTCTGCTCGGCCTCGCGCCCTTCGCGCCGGTAAACGTCGGGGCTGCCGGTCAGTCGGTAAGCGACCGCACGGCCTAATCCGTTGTCACCCTTCAAGAAGCCACGCACATCGTCACGGAAACGCCCGTTCCACTCCTTCCAGCTATCACCGGCAAAGCTCCCCACCTGGTACAGTCCCGCCGCATCCCACGCTTCGGCGATCAGTTTGACATTCGCCAAGACCGGATCGGACTCGATGTCCCACAGGATTGGCGGGGCCGGCATTGGTCGACCTTGCGGGTCTCGTGATAGCACCGAAGCAAGATCAAAACGGAACCCGTCCACGTGCATCTCGCTGACCCAATGGCGGAGGCTATCGATGATCAGCCGTCGAACGATGGGGTCATTGGCATTGAGTGTATTGAAGCAACCGGTGAAATCGGCATAGCGCGCTTTGTCTTCGGCGAGAATGTAATAGGTCTCGTTGGCGAGCCCGCGGAAGCAAATCGTCGGACCGGTTTCATTGCCTTCAGTAGTGTGGTTGTAGACGACATCGAGCAGCACCTCGATGCCCGCCCGGTGAAGCGCTTTGACCATGTCGCGGAACTCGTCGACCGCACCAAGCGGGTCTTTCCGCGAGCTATAGCCAGGATGCGGGGCAAAGAAGGAAAGCGGCTGATATCCCCAGTAGTTGATGCGACCCGGCGGTCCATCTTCCTCGTCAAAGGCGTACACCGGGAGAAGCTCGACCGCGGTTATGCCGAGTTTTTGCAGATAGGGGATCTTTTCGATCAGACCCGCATACGTACCCCGCTTTTCGGCGGCAATGCCCGAGCTCGGATGCCGCGTGAAACCGCCGACATGCATCTCGTAGACGATGGTTTCGGCAAAGGAGCGCGCCGGCCGCGTGTCACCTTCCCAATCATAAGCGGCGGGGTCTACGACGACGCTTCGTAAGGCGGTCGCCGCGTTGTCGCCCGGCTGCCGTGCCGTTTCGCGCTTGCGACCCGGCGGGCTCGCAATCGCTTTCCCATAGGGGTCGAGCAGCACCTTCTGCCCATCGAACCGGAGGCCCTGGGAGGGTTCGAATGGCCCCGATACGCGGTATCCGTAGACTTGGCCCGCTGACGCGCCCGGTACAAAGACATGCCAATAATGGTAGGTGCGGTTCGACAGCGGGTCCAGATCGATCACGCGCGACGCGGTTGGCGCATCGGGGCTGTCAAACAGCAAAAGCTGTGCCGCCGTGCTTCCCTTTGCGAAGACGCTGAAATTGACACCGCCGTCAGTCGCGGTCGCGCCGATTGGAAAGCTGCTGCTCGTCGGCAGGCTCGACGCTTGAGAGTCTCGGGGCATAGCCTTCGTCCGTGCGTTTCGATTAACGCAGATTAAAAAGTCGGATTTTATTCGCGTTGATGTATATCAAGGCTGAACCGCCCGGCTTCCCTCAACCTCTGGTTAGAGAACGATCGACTGGATCCCCCCTTGACGGCCGCCACCCCAAAAACACGATGCTCAAATAAGGGCGAGGAACAACGTCGCCTTGCCGAGGGCCACCAGCACGATGCGCCGTGGCGCCGTTGGGGACCGTATCTGAGCGAGCGCCAATGGGGCACCGTGCGCGAGGATTACAGCGCGGACGGCAACGCGTGGAATTATTTCCCTCACGACCAGGCGCGATCACGCGCCTATCACTGGGGTGAAGATGGTCTTGCCGGTTTCAGCGATCAACATCAGCGATTGTGCTTCGCTCTCGCGCTGTGGAACCGCAAAGACCCGATCCTCAAGGAACGCCTTTTCGGGCTCACCAATAGCGAGGGCAATCACGGAGAAGATGTAAAGGAGTATTATTTTTATTTAGACAGTACACCGACCCACTCATATATGAAGTATTTGTATAAATATCCCCAGAATGCTTACCCCTATGCTGATTTAGTCGAGACTAATAGGCGCCGCGGGCGCAACGATATGGAATATGAGCTGCTGGACACCGGTATCTTCAAGGACAACCGATACTTCGACATCGTTGTCGAGTACGCCAAGGCAGCGCCTGACGACATTCTGATCCGGATCAGCGCGACCAATCGTGGCCCGGAGGCAGCAGCGTTGCATATTCTGCCGACGCTCTGGTTCCGCAACACCTGGAGCTGGTGGTCAGATCAGCAAAAGCCATTGCTGAAACAGACCACCGACAAGAGCGAGGTCGAGGCGTGGCATCCCATAATGGGATGGCTATTCTTTCACTGCGAAGGGACGCCGCGTCTTCTGTTCACCGAAAACGAAACCAACAACGAACGGATTTTTGGCACGCCCAACGCGACGCCGTATGTGAAGGACGGCATCAATAATTATGTCGTCGCCGGCCGCACCGACGCGGTCAATCCGAGCCAAACCGGCACGAAAGCGGCGGCCGATTACGCCCTTGAGGTCGGTGCGGGCGAGGTGGCCAGCATACGTTTGCGGCTAACGACGAGCGCGGCGACGCCCTCGTTTGGCCCGGAATTCGATCAGCTTGTCGATCAGCGACGGCGCGAGGCGGATGAGTTTTATCGGGCCATTACCCCGAGCGGGACGAGCGAAGATGCCGCCAACGTGATGCGTCAGGCACTCGCCGGGATGCTGTGGAGCAAGCAGTACTTTTTCTATGACACCGATAAATGGTTGGAGGAGCACGGCGCCGATCCATTGCATCCCTACACGCGAACAGGGGTGCGCAATCGAGAATGGGTACACCTGATCAGCGAAAACCGCATCTCGATGCCGGACAAATGGGAATATCCCTGGTTTGCCGCCTGGGATCTGGCTTTCCATACGATTGCCTTGTCGGCGGTGGATGTCGATTTTGCCAAGCAGCAGCTCGATCTCCTGCTGCAGCAGGTTTACCTGCATCCGACAGGACAGATCCCGGCCTATGAATGGAACTTCAGTGACGTCAACCCGCCGGTGCAGGGTTGGGCAGCGATCTTTCTCTATCGCACCGAACAGGCGCTGCGCGGCAAGACCGACCTGGAATTCTTAAAGCGCATCTTTGGCCGGCTCACAGCCAATTTTGGTTGGTGGGTCAACCGTAAAGACCGGTTTGGCAAGAGCCTGTTCGAAGGCGGCTTTCTCGGCCTCGACAATATCGGGGTGTTCGACCGCAGCTCACCACTGCCCACGGGCGGTCATCTCGAGCAGGCCGACGGCACCGCCTGGGTCGCGCTCTTTGCCCAAAACATGGTCGAAATCGCAGTCGAGTTAGCCGCGCACGACCCGATCTACGAAGACCTCGCTTCGACCTACGCAATGCAATTCGCCCTGATCGCACGGGCCATGAACACCATCGGCCCCGACGGCATGTGGGATGAGGAAGACGGTTTCTACTACGATGTTCTGCGGCTCCCCGACGGCAGCGCAACCCGGCTCAAAGTCCGCTCGATGGTGGGGCTCTTGCCGCTCTGCGCAACGACGTCGATCGAAAAATGGCAGCGGGAGCGCGTGCCTCGGTTGACCGCCGCGATCCAGGCGCGTTTGCAGCGTATGCCGGAGCTGAGGGAAGCCATTCACGCGACGGGACCTGGTCAATTTGGGGTCGCGGAACGCGGGATATTCGGCCTCGTCAACGAAGCTCGCCTCAGGCGAATCCTGACCCGCATGCTGGACGAGAGCGAATTCCTCAGCCCCTACGGCATTCGCGCGCTCTCGCGCTATCACGCCGATCATCCCTTTGTCTTTTCCGTGGACGGGCACGAATACCGGGTCGGCTATTTGCCAGCCGAGTCCGACACCGGCATGTTCGGTGGCAACTCCAATTGGCGTGGCCCTATCTGGATGCCGGTGAACGTGCTGATCATCCGCGCGCTCCTGCATTATTTCGCCTACTACGGCGACAACTTCAAAATCGAATGCCCGACCGGCTCGGGCAACATGATGAACCTGTTTGAGGTGGCCCGTGAGATCGCCCGTCGCCTGACCAGCATTTTCTTGCGTGATGCAAACGGTAAACGGCCGGTCTTTGGTGGCGCCGACACCTTCCAGAATGACCCGCATTGGCGCGACCATCTGCTCTTCTATGAGTACTTTCACGGCGACAATGGCGCGGGTCTCGGCGCCAGTCATCAGACAGGATGGACCGGTCTAGTCGCTACGCTGATCGAGCTGTTTGGAAAGCTTGACGCGGAGGCGTTGCTCAAGTCGGGCTCCGAAGCCCCGTTCGGCCGCGAACCGGCAACGTAAGTAGGTCAGGCAATGAGGCGCGCTCGCCGCCGCGCTTTCGGCGCCTTGATTGTGGCTGTTGTCCTGGCAGGCTGCAGCAGCATCGGGCCCGGCACCGTATCCCACGATCGATTGGACTACGCGAGTTCGATCGGCAATTCGTGGAAAGAGCAGACGCTGCTCAACATCGTAAAGCTGCGCTATGCGGACATGCCGATCTTTCTCGAGGTCGCGCAGGTTATCGCCGGGTACCAGCTGCAGAGTACGCTTGGCGGAAGCTTTACCGGTGGAAACTTCAACGCGGCTTCGATTGGACCCTTCACCGCGAGCGGCACGGCGACGGCCGCTGGAACCTTTACCGATAGACCAACCGTCGTCTATTCGCCGTTGACCGGGGTCGATTTCCTAAAGCGGTTGATGACACCGATTCCGCCCGCGTCGGTGATGTTCATGCTGCAGGCAGGATACGCGGCCCAGCGGGTCATGCCGATGATGCTCGACTCGATCAACGGCATCACCAACGGCTCGAACCGGCGGCAACGCGCCGCCGACCCGCGATTTGGCCGCCTTGTCCATCTCGTCAGCGAAGCCCAACAGGCTGGGACGATACGGATCAGGATCGAACATCCCAAACAGGGCGAAGAAACGTCCGTTCTGATATTTCCCGCGAGCAAAGACCCGGCCGCGGTCAGCCGGCGTCAGGAGATCATAAAGCTGCTGGGACTCAAGCCGGAGACACAGGAACTAAAGGTCAATTATGGCGCATATTCGGGCAAAGGCGACGAGATCGATCTGGATACGCGCTCAATGCTCGAAGTCATGTTGGAGTTCGCCGCGGCCATGCAAGTCCCTGAGGCGGACGTCACAGGCGGAAAAGCCGCGCCGGGCGCTGTGAGTGGTCAGGACAAAGCCCCTTGGAGCGGTCCACCTATGCGCGTTCTCGTTGGGGACAGCGCACCAAGAGACGCCTTTGTCACTGTGCCCTACAACGGTCGCTGGTACTGGATCGCTGATACCGACATCGAATCCAAATCAACGTTCGGGGTCGTGATGCTGCTGTTCTCAATTGCCGAAACGGGCACAAAAGGCGCCGCACCCGTGGTGACGATACCGGCCAACCAATGAGCAGCCGCGACCCGCGAGGAGTGCGATGACGACCGAACCCGTTCATGAAGAAGTTAAGCCGGTGTTCCAGCGAGACGCCGCGCATGTGGGATTGGTGCGGCGCGTCATACTGCGGATTTTGCAAGAAGCGCGCGAGGCGGTGCGGCCCACGTTGTTTTTCTTTATCGGTTTTAATTTCATCGTTCTGACCACCAACCTGCTGGTTGCCGACTACCTGGTGGCCGTCAGCAGCTTTATGCTGGCGACGATGGCTGCGCTCGTCGTTGGCAAGGCGGTCCTAATCGCGAACAATTTGCCAATCATCCGCTTTTTTGATCGAGCGCCACTGATTCAGCCAATTTTGTTCAAAACGACGTTTTATTGGGTGATTGTCTTTATCGCGCGCTTGCTAGAACGTTTTGTTCACTTTTCGGTAATCGAAGGCAATTCACCTGGTGACTTTCCGCTACACCTCGTCACGACATTTTCCTGGCGCCGGTTTGTCGCGATCTCGTTATGGCTACTAGCGCTGTTTTTTATTTATGTAACAGCCGCGGAATTTAGCCTCTTGTTCGGACGAGGCGAGCTGCGTCGGCTGCTCTTCACGAGCCGACCGTCGGATCTGCAATTGACCCGGAGTCAGCGCACACGGGAATTGCTCAGGCTTAGCCGCATCGCAGATGAGCATAGCGCGGCCGAGATCCGCGATCCTGACAGCCCAGCGCACCAGGAGGTCGTCGATATAATCCGGCGGCTTGCGAGGTAATATGGCCGCCGAAACCACGCCTCCCGAGGGTCATTGACGAACACTTCCGCTAAAGAGCCCCTTGTGGCGCCCCGTGACGCCGTAAAATGTCCGCTGCGGGCGCGAATGAGCGTTCGCGCCGAGGTAGACCAACGGCGGCCGCATCTCCCACCCATTGGCCCACTTTCACCCGGATAATTTTACCCCTTTTGCACGGCCGCGACGCGGTTTTCGTCCAGCCGGCCGCGACGGCGGTGCAGCCGTTGACGCAGCTGGAGTGCACCAATGGCCGCTAACCCTCTGGGACAGGCCCGGTTTCAGGCCCATCCCAATTTGGTTGCGGTTGCACCCCGGCCGGTGGCCTACTGGGCGAGTGGCCCTTTTTCAGCATCAACACATTACCCCCTCCCGCATTGCGGGAGAGGGTGCCGAGCGCCAGCGGCGCGAGGCGGGTGAGAGATGGCCGGCACCGATCATAACAAGCCGTCTCTCACCGGCGGGCCGGCGATCATTCTGGTCGAGCCGCAACTCGGTGAGAATATCGGCACCGCGGCCAGAGCCATGCTCAATTGCGGGCTCGGGGATTTGCGGCTCGTCAAGCCGCGCGACGGCTGGCCCAACGACAAGGCGGTCGCCGCGGCGAGCGGCGCCGACAGCGTGCTCGACACCGCGCGGCTTTACCCCAGCCTCAGAGACGCGGTCGCTGATCTGCGTCATGTCTATGCCTCGACCGCGCGCGACCGCTACATGGTGAAGCGCGCCGTGACGCCGCGTCTGGCAGCGGCGGAAATCCGCGCCCATCTCGCCGCCGAAGAACCCTGCGGCGTGATCTTTGGTCCCGAGCGCACCGGCCTCGTCAACACCGACATCACACTCGCCGACACGGTGCTCACCGTGCCGCTCAACCCGGCTTTTTCCTCGCTCAACCTCGCGCAGGCGGTGCTGATCATCGGCTATGAGTGGTTTATCGCCCGCGAGGACCCGCCGGCAGAGACGCTGCATACCGGCCACAGCCGCCCGGCAAACAAGGAAGAGCTGGTGCGATTCTTCGACCATTTCGAGGAGGCGCTGGTCGATAGCGGATTTATCCGCCACCCCGACAAGCGGCCGAGCCTGTTCCGCAACCTGCGCAACTTCTTTCAGCGCGCCTACCCGACCGAGCAGGAATTGCGCACCTTGCACGGCGTCGTGACCGCGTTCATGGGGCCGCGTAAAACCGGCGGCGACGGCACCGCGGAGCCCGCGACGACGGACGACTCGTCGGCACAAAAAAGCTGAGTCACAATCCGCCGATGCGGGTCCTCTATCATTCTTTGTTGTCCGCAACCTCGCGCAAGGTGCGCGTCGTGCTGGCCGAAAAGAACCTCGACTTCACGATGAAGGCAGAGAAGCCGTGGGAACGCCGTCCGGAATTTCTCGCGCTCAACCCCGCCGGCGAAGTGCCTGTTTTGATTGAGCCCGATAGCACGGTGCTGGCCGGCACTGACGCGATTGTTGAATATCTGGATGAGGTTTATCGAGACAAGATATTGATTGGCATCAACGCCACCGACCGCGCCGAAGTGCGCCGGCTGGCCGCGTGGTTCGACATCAAGATGGACCGCGAGGTCACCGACAATCTCATCGGCGAAAAGATGCTGAAACGCATGGGTCGCGAAGGGCAGCCGAACTCACAGGCGATTCGTGCCGGGCACGCCAATCTGCCGCATCATCTCGACTATATCGGCTATCTCGTCGATCGGCGACGCTGGCTCGCCGGAGACTTCTTTTCGGTGGCCGATATCACCGCGGCCGCGCATCTCTCGACCCTCGATTATCTCGGCGACGTGCCGTGGGACAATCACGAGCCGGCGCGCGAATGGTACGCCCGGATCAAGTCGCGCCCCAGCTTCCGCGCGATCCTTGCCGACCACCTGCCCGGCCTGGCGCCGCCCAAACATTACGCCGATCTCGATTTTTGATTGCCGCCTCATCGTCATGCCCGGACCTGCAAGAGCCGGAACCCGGAACCCATGAACACAAGCATGCGCCAAACTGGCTCGGTCGGTATTCATGGGCTCTCACGCGGGAATGAGAATTTCTTCTTAAGTATTTGATATAATTCATATTGTATGACAGAATCTATCTGTGTACTGGCTGCACGACCATGGCTATCCAGCTGTGAATGTTGTCAGGTGCCGCTTAAAATCAGTTTAGCACGCAGCGAAGGCGCCGGCCGCCACGGCCGCGGTTATAGCCGCAAACCTCAAATTGGCGGGGCGGGTGGAAAATTAGGTTTGCGCTTTTCGAGGTGCGAGGCGAGGCCTTCCTTCACGTCGGGCCCGCCAAAGCCGAAAAACTCCAGCGCCAGCGAGGCATCGAAGGTTGGTCCCATCGCCCGCAGCCAGTTGTTGAGCGAATTTTTCGTCCAGCGGATCGCGCTTTGCGCACCCTCGGCGAGTTTTGTTGCGACTTCGAGCGATTTCGCGTCGAGCTGATCGTCGTCGACTGCGAAGGTGATCAGGCCGATGCGTTCGGCTTCCTCACCGAGCAGCTGATCGCAGGTCAGCAGATAATACTTTGCCTTGGCGAGACCGCAGAGCAGCGGCCAGACGATCGCGGCGTGGTCGCCGGCCGCGACCCCCAGCCGCGTGTGGCCATCGATGATCCGGCAGTCCTTGGTCGCGATCGATACGTCGGCGAGGATGCCGCAAACCAGCCCGGCGCCGACCGCGACGCCGCGCATCGCGCTCACCACCGGCTTGTTGCAGTTGATGACGCTGTAGACCATCTCGCGCGCCTCTTTCCATTGCCGGGCGCGGGCGTTGAAGTCTTCGGTGGCGCTGCGGATCATGTTGAAGTCGCCGCCGGCCGAGAACACTTTCCCCGCGCCGGCGAGGATCGCGACGTTGATGGTCTCGTCTCGGTCGACATCGCGCCAGATATCGGCGAGCTCGGCATGCATCACCTCGTCCGCCGTGTTCATCCGCCCATTATCCATCGTGATCCGCAGCACCTTGGGATGCGGCTTATCGAATTTGAGGCGGGTATAACGGGCGTAGGGATCGGTCATTGCAGGTGCTCCTCGAAGGGCTTTCGGTGACACTAACCACGAGCGCACAGACTTGATATAGAACTTTTGATGTGTATTTTTACACATAATGAACAGTCATGACGTGTTTACCGCCTTGAAAGCCGACGGCTGGTATGAGGTCGCGCAGAAAGGCAGCCACGTTCAATTCAAGCATCCAAGGAAGCCGGGTAGAGTTACGGTCGTCCATCCGGAAAGGGATATTCCGAAAGGAACCCTGCGGAATATCGAGCGGCAATCCGGTCTCAAGCTGCTGAGGTAGTTTCATGCCGCATTACATCGCCTTGATTCACAAAGATGCTGACAGCGATTATGGAGTTTCTTTTCCGGATTTTCCCGGGATCGTTACCGCTGGGCGGTCCCTGGACGAAGCACGGGCTATGGCCGAAGAAGCGTTGGCGTTTCATATCGAAGGTATGGCTAAGGACGGTGAGCCAATCCCTGAAGCGTCGAGCCTTGATACAGTGATGCAGGATCCCTCGGTCCGCGATGGCGTCGTCACACTGGTTTCGCTGAAACCAGTGCCGAAGCGCACTGTGAGGGTGAATGTGACTTTGCCCGAAGACGTGTTGGCCGAAATAGATCGCTATGCCGAAGACCATGGGCTGACACGCTCTGGATTTCTTTCCCATGCCGCCAAGCGCGCTATGCAAGACGCATGATAAATCTAAGGGAGAACGCCATGCCCGCCATCGAAGCCAAGGAATATCCGCGGCCGCTGCCCAATCCTGCTTGGCTCGGCAAGCTGACCGAGGAAATTCTCGAACCCGATCTGCAGATCGTCGATCCGCATCATCACATCTGGGATCATCCGGGCAGCCGTTATCTGCTTGACGAGTTGCTGGCCGATTGCAATTCCGGGCACAACGTCATCGCGACTGTTTTTATCCAATGCGGTTCGGGCTATCGCACCAGCGGACCGGAGGAATTCCGCTGCATCGGCGAGAGCGAGTTCGTCCGGGCGATCGCCGAGGAAGGCGACCGGCGCGGCGGCAAGACCAAGATTTGTGCCGGCATTGTCAGTTTCGCCGATCTGCGACGCGATAATCTCGATGCCGTCCTTGAGGGCCAGATCGCGGCGGCCGGTGGACGGTTTCGCGGGATCCGCCAGATTGCCGCCTATGACCCGGCGATCATCAGCGGCTCGTCCTATGTGCCGACTGCCGGGCTGATGGACGAGCCCGCCTTTCGCCGGGGCATGAAGCGGCTGCCGGCGCACAATCTGACCTTTGAGGCTTGGATTTATCACCCGCAGATCGACACGCTGACCCAGGTGGCACGCGAGTGCCCCGAGACAAAGATCGTGCTCAACCATTTTGGCGGGCCGCTCGGTGTGCCCCCCTACCAGCGGGGCGACGTATTCCCCGTTTGGCGCCGGTCGATCAAGGAGCTGTCCGGGTGCCCGAATGTCTATGTGAAGCTTGGTGGGCTGGCGATGATCGTCAACGCCTTTGACTTTCACCGCGAGCCGCTGCCGCCGTCATCGGGCGAGATGGCGAATGCGTGGCGGCCTTATGTCGAGGCTTGTATCGAGGATTTAGGCGCCAGCCGCTGCATGTTCGAGAGCAACTTCCCGGTCGATAAGGGCGCTTGCAGTTATCCGGTGCTGTGGAATGCCTTCAAGCGGTTGGCCGCGGGCGCCTCGGCGGCGGAGAAGGCTGATCTTTTCGCCGGCACCGCGTCGCGGTTTTATCGCCTCGGCCTGTAGGATCACGCCGTCCAGGGACTGACGATTGACGTCGCCGGCGCGCCGGGCGGAGCCATAGGCGTCCCTTGAAGCGCGGCTTTGAGAGTGGCCTGAAACGGCGCGACCGGCTCGTGGATCGGTTGCGCCAGATTGCGCCGCGCTTCCTGAAGCGCTCGGCGCAGGTCGAAATTCTCGTTGTCGAGGTCGCTGGCGATATGGCTATACGCGCCGCGGAATTCGGCCAGCCGCTGTTCGGCCGCATCGGCGCGCCGCGCCGCCGCGAGCAATTCGTCGCTCAACGCGCCGGCGCGTTGTTCGGCGTCGTGCAGCCGCTTGAGGAGCGTCGCCCGGCGCCCTTCTATGTCATCGATCTTCTGTCGAAGAGCGTAGTTTTCCCGCGCCAGGCGCCGCAATTCGTCAGCGGCCGAGATGGTGGGCGCAGCGCAGTCCGAGCCTTGGAACAACTGCCGCAATGACAGACCAGTCGCCGTCCGGCGGAAGCCGTTGACCGCGGCGACGATCTCCCTGTCGTCGGTGTTGGGGTGAACCGCGATCTCCAAGCAGCGGATCGCGGTCTCCCATCGGTTGCGTTCCATAATCGGCCCGGTTTACCCGCTCTCTCCCTTCGCTAGAGACGGACCGATCCTGATTTTGTTGCACAAAACGCGCGACGCGCGGTGCCCAGTGGGTTGCCGCGCGGTCCGCCTCGGCGAACCACCACTGGCGTCTTTCGGTTCGCCTCCCGCGGATTCACGTCGGCTCCGCGGGTGACAGTGGGGCGCGGTGCGTTAGCGCGCCATGCCCTCGGCGCCGGCGGGGACATCGTAAAAGGCGAGGGTCATCGACACGCTCGAATAGAAACCCATCAGGCAGGTCACGTCGGTGATGCCCTCGTGGCCCAGCGCCTTGACCGCGCGGTCAAACAGCCCTTTCGAAACCCAACGCCCGTTGATCAGTGTAATTGCCATTTCGTAGACGACTTGCTCGCGCTCGTCGTCGAACGATGTTGGCAGCCCGGCGAGCATCGCTTCCACCTTTTCGACCGGCAGCCCGGCCGCCTTGCCGGCGCGTTCATGCGCGTTGGTCGGGTAGGCAGAGTGGAAATGCGCGTTGGTGATGACCACTGCAATTTCCCGCTCGCGCTCGGACAGTGAGTAGCCGGTGCGGAAATAGGCGCCGAGCGGCCCCATGACCTTCACCAGCTTCGGATTGTGAACGTAGATCTTGTTGGGCCCCGGGAGGCGGCCGCGGGCCTCCATCAGGGAGTGATAGCCGTCTTTCTGCTCGGGCGTCATCTCGTCATAGGGAATCTCGGCGTAGCGGCCAAAGGTCGGGGTCTCGGCCATGTCGGGTCTCCTCCTGGGTGATATTGCCTTCGCCCCACAATAGCCTCTGCGGGGCCACCGCGCGAGACGCCGATCGGGCATGGGTCACGCCGTCGTCTGCGGCATGGCTGGCCCGCGCGCAAGTGATGTTGCGAGGCATTCGCAATGTTGCTACATCACCCGGACCAACGCCCCCGAGACGCACATGTATATTTGCCTGTGCAATGCCCTGACCGACCGCAATATCCGCGCTCATTGCGACAGCGGCTATTCGGTGGCCATGGTCTACCGCTCGCTCGACTGCAAGCCGCAATGCGGCAAATGCGTGCCCATGGTGCTCCAGATGCTCCGGCGGAACCGCGGCAGCGAAGAGGCCGACGCGGGCGGCGACGACTAGTCATTAAACTGCAACGCTGTACGGCCTTTCGCGTTAAGCTGTGGCGGAGAACGCGAAGAGGCTGGCCATGCAGGGCGACCCAACCGTCATTCAACATCTGAACGCGGTGCTCAAAAACGAGCTGACCGCCATTAACCAATATTTCCTGCACGCCCGCATGCTCAAGCATTGGGGTGTCACCAAGCTCGGCGACTACGAATACAAGGAGTCGCTCGACGAGATGAAGCATGCCGACAAGCTGATCAACCGTATCCTGTTTCTGGAAGGGCTGCCCAACCTCCAGGATCTCGACAAGCTGCTGATCGGCGAAACGGTGCAGGAACTGCTCGAATGCGACTTGCACCTGGAGCGGGCAGCGATGCCCCGGCTGCGCGAGGCGATCGTCTATTGCGAAAGCGTGCGTGATTTCATCAGCCGCGAACTATTCGAGACGATCCTCGAAAGCGAGGAAGAGCATGTCGACTTTCTCGAGACACAACTCGGCCTGATCCCCAAAATCGGCCTCGAAAACTACATTCAGCTGCAGTCCGAGCCGGCGGAGTAGGACGCGTCCGCTAGGGCTACTTCGCCGGCACGAATTCGTGCCGCGATGTCTCCGGCTCGACGATCACCGACGGGAAGCTGAGCGTGAAGACCGCCCCGCCACCCGGCCGGTCCGCCACCGATACTCGCGCGCGATGACGATCGGCGATCCCCGCGACGATCGACAGGCCGAGTCCGGTGCTGCCGAGCCGCCGCCGATCCCGCCGCCAGAAGCGCCGGAAGATGTGTTCGCGGTCGGCGGGCGGAACCCCCGGCCCTCGGTCGCCGACCGAAATCTTGCCACTCGCATCGACGGAGATTTCCACCGTTGTTCCTGTTTGCGTGTGGGCCAGCGCATTTTCCACCAGATTGCGCACCGCGCGCGCCAGCATGTCGGGGCTACCATGGACCACGACGGGCTTCCGGGTGCCAATGACCGCCACCTGTTTGTTGTTCGCCAGCGCGAGCGGTGCCAGGAAGGCGGCCACCTCGGCCGACACCGCCACCAGATCGGCGGTCTCTTCGGGCGCGATGACAAAGGTTTCGAGCTCCGCCATCTCCAGCAACTGATTGACCAGCCGGCTCATGTTCTCGACATCGTTGCGCAGCGACCGCGACAGCTCACGATCGGCGATCATGTCGATCTGGGTGCGGAGAATGGTCAACGGCGTGCGCAGTTCATGCGCCGCATCGGCGGTGAATTCCCTCTGAGCGCGGAAGCCCTCTTCCAATCGGTCGAGCGCCTGGTTGATGGCCTTCACCAAGGGGCGCACTTCGCGTGGCATACGGGTTTCTGGAAGGCGGAGATCGGTACGCAGCGGACCTATTTCTTCCGCGAGGTTTGACGCGGCGATGACCGGCTGCACCGCGCGGCGGATGATCGCGACGTCGATCGCCAGCAGCAACAGCAGGATCGGCGCAGTGATCCAGCCGACCCGGCTAAAGAATGTTGTGACGATGTCGTCGATCAGCACGTCGCGGTGGGCGAGGTCCTGCGACACCTCAATCCACAGTTTCTGGCCATCGACCATGATCGGAACGCTGACCCCAAAAAGGTGGATGCCATCGTACCACCCGGAAAACGGTACTGCGCGGTCCATCGGCGGGGCCTTACCAGTGATCGACCGCTTGTCGGGAAAGGAGGAAAGCAGGACATGGCCGCTCGCATCTCCGACGGCATACGAATATCGCCGATAGTCATCGGAGTAGAGATCCTCCAGTCGCGATGACAGACGCACCCGCAGCGTGCCGTCGGGCGCGTGGTCGATAAGCGGAACGAGTTCGGCGGCCTGCGCGCGCAGAGCCTGCTCGTGCAGGTCGCTGGCCGCGCGCTTCAGCATCAAATAGAGCGCTGCCGGCATCAGGATGGATGCCACGACGATCGCCGCGAGGTGCAGCGCGATTGCTCGACCGACAATCGAGCGAAGACGGACCAATTAGACGCCCTCGTTGATCATGTAGCCGACGCCGCGTACCGTATGAACCTGGACTGATGCGCCGGTCTCGACCAAGTGGCGGCGCAAGCGATGGACGTGGACCTCAACCGCGTTCGACCCCACCTCCTGTGATGGTCCGTAAAGACTGCTTTCGAGCAGCGTCTTGGTTACGACACGGCCGCTGCGACGCAGCAGATGTTCGAGCACCGCGATCTCGCGCGCCGAGAAGGCGATCGGCCGCTCGTCGACAAAGACCTGACGGGCCACCGTGTCGAGGGTCAGGTTGCCGAGCCGAAGCGCCAACCCCAGCAGGTTGCCGGGCCGTCGCAGCAAGGCGTGCAGCCGCGCCACGAGCTCTTCGAGCGCGAATGGCTTGACGAGATAATCATCAGCACCCGATTGCAGGCCGGTGACGCGGTCCTTAAGACTGCCGCGCGCGGTCAGGATCAGGACCGGCGTGGTGTCGCTGCGGCTCCGCATTTCGGTCAGCACATCGAGCCCGTCTGCGTCGGGAAGCCCGCGATCGAGGACGACAATATCCCAGCGTCCGGTCTCCAGCGCCGTGTCCGCTTCTTTTGCGGTTGCCAGCACGTCAACCGCAAACCCGACAGCCTGAAGCCCTTGCTTTAGGAGTGCGGCAAAGCGCTCGTTGTCTTCGATCAGCAGTAATCGCATCGGCCGATATCCCCATCGTCCGATGCGATTATACCCTATTGAGCCAATTCGTCATGGCGCCCTACTGCGCGGCAGCCTTGCCCCACCGAGGCAGCCAAGGCAACAAAACGGGCGCATCACAGCGCTAGCGGCTAGATCGCGTCGAGCTGCCAAGCGACATCGTTGGCGATGCCCCACAAATAGCCGATCTCGCTCTGCCCAACGAGCACCGAGGCCCGCCCCTGGTGCCGCCAGTAGAGCAGGTTCAAGTCCTGGCGCCGTTCGAAGGTGGGGGCGATATCCGGCTGTTTCGTCGAGCCGATGATCAGGGCGAGCGGGCCAATCGCCTTGTTGTCGGTCGTATAGACAAGCTGCGCCGCCGGCTTGCCGTCGACCACGACAAGGCGCGCGCCTCGGAACGACAGCCCCCACGGTTTCAGATCGGGCAGGCGCACCTGCTGCGGCAGGTTTTGGCTGATCTTTTGCAACACGTCGCCGTTGTCGCCGCTCGCCGGGACATCGACCAGCGTATCGCCGGCATTGAGCATCAGCTTGTAATCGCCTGCCGCGTTATCGAGCCAATTGTTGGTGGCGGCCAGCTGGACCTGGCGTTCCGCCGGGGGCTGCGCTGGCCTCAGCCAATTGTTGCCGACAAAACCCGCCCCGGTGCCCACGACCAGCCCAAACACAGCGGCGGCGGTGGCGAGCTGGATATACCAGCGGCGCGAGGGCGGCGAGGCCGGCTGGGAACGCCGCGGCCGCAGCTCGACGATTTCCGCCTCGACCGCGGACGAGGTCTCGCCGCGCGCCGCCGCGATTAGTCGCTCCGGCACGGGCTCGGTGACGAAGTCAGCAAAGGCGGTGCGCAGCGTCGTTGCCGACTCGGCCAGCGCCAGCAACCGGTCGCGCACCGACGGATCCGCGTCGAGCCACGCCTCGACATGGGCGCGTTCCTCAGCGTCCAATTCGCCGTCGAGGTAAGCCACCAAGGCTTCGTCGCTATGTTTCTGCATTCTTCACGCTCCTGCGCTCGCTGGCGCCGGCCTCCAGCAACTGCTGGAGGGCGACGCGTGCGCGCGCCAGGCGGCTCATGATCGTCCCGACGGGGACGCCAGTAACCTCGGCCGCCTGCTTGTAGCTGAGGCCTTCGACCGTCACGAGCATCAGCGTCGTCCGCTGATCGGGCGGCAAGCGCGAGACCGCCTGCCGTATCTCCGACAGCTCCAGGCGCGCTTCGACGCGCCGCACCGGCTCATCTGATCCGAGTCGCTCCTCGGCAATGTCCCCGTCCTCCTTGCGGGTTTCGCGTGCGCGCAGCTGATCGATCCATATCGTCTGAACGATGCGGAACATCCAGCTGTCGAAACGCGTTCCCTCCTGAAACTGGTGTTCCCGGGCCAGCGCCCTCTCGCAGGCGGCCTGAACCAGATCGTCGGCTTCGGTCGCCGATCGGGTCAAGCCAGCCGCAAAGCGGCGTAGCCGCGGTAGCACCGCGATCAGTTGGTCGCTGAACCGCTTGCTCGCCGGTTCCGGGGGCGATGCCGCGCGTTCAGTTTCTCCAAATATCCAACGGGACGACAACGTCGGGGCCTCAGGATTATTCCGGCGGATACCCCACCTGATGGTGAAAGGCACCCAAAATATGCAATCTCCGAGCCGTACGGGGGACGAGTTGCGCCGATACCAAGCTTATCACATCAGGGAATTTTGGCGGAAGCATGGCACGCATTGCGGCTTCGCCTTACATGGACTTCACATTGAAATCGCTCCGCGGCATTGTGCGGGCTTGCCAATGCCACCGCCGATAGAGGACCGTCGCCCGCGATGAAAATCGCTATCGTCAAGGAACGACGCCCGTATGAGCGACGGGTGGCGGCGTCGCCCGATTCGGTCAAGCAGCTGAAAGGGCTGGGGCTCGACGTCGTGGTTGAGAGCGGCGCGGGGGCCGGGGCGTTCTTTCTCGACAGCGCCTATGAGGCGGTTGGGGCGGCGATCGCCGCCGACGAAGCGGCCGCGCTCGACGGCGCCGATATCGTGCTCAAGGTGCAGCGTCCACTGCTGGACAGCGGGGAGCAACCCGACGAATTGAAGTTGATGAAAAAGGGCGCCGTCCTCATCGGGCTGCTGGCGCCGCTGGAGCACGCCGACGAAGTCGCCGCCTACGCCGAGGCCGGCATCACCGCGATGTCGATGGAGCTGGTGCCGCGGATCACCCGGGCGCAGTCGATGGACGTGCTGTCGTCGCAGGCCAATCTCGCCGGCTACAAAGCCGCGGTGGATGCCGCGGCGGAATTCGGCCGCGCGATGCCGATGATGATGACCGCGGCCGGCACGATCAAGGCAGCGCGTGTGTTGGTGATGGGCGCCGGGGTCGCCGGGCTGCAGGCGATTGCGACCGCGCGGCGGCTCGGCGGCGTCGTGTTCGCGACCGATGTTCGAGCCGCTGCCAAGGAACAGGTCGAGAGCCTCGGCGCGAATTTTCTTATGGTTGACGCGGAGGCGATGAAAAGCGCCGAGACCGCTGGCGGCTATGCACGCGAGATGGGCGAGGATTTCCAACGCCGCCAGCGGCAGATGATCACCGACGCACTGAAGCGGATCGATATCGTAATCTGCACTGCCTTGATCCCGGGCCGCAAAGCGCCGGTTCTGCTCACTGCCGAGATGCTGGGTGCAATGGCGCCCGGCTCCGTCGTTGCTGACATCGCGGTCGATTCCGGCGGCAATGTCGAGGGCAGCAAGCCGGAAGAAACCGTGACCACGCCGGGTGGGGTCAAGATCATCGGCTATGCCAACGCGCCGGCGCATATCCCGGTGGACGCCAGCCTGCTCTATGCCCGCAATTTGTCGGCCTTTCTGGCGCTGCTGGTGGACAAGGAAAAGGGGCTCAAGATCGACACGTCCGACGAGATCATCAAGGCCGCGCTGCTGACGATGGACGGTGCGGTCGTTAATCCGGCGCTGGCGCCGACCTCCGCCGACACTTCGCCGTCGGCAACCCCCGCGGCCGGCTGAGGGAGAGACCATGGCCGATCCTACCTCGCTCGCCCAGGCCGCCGCCGAACTCGCGGGCGATGCCCGGGCGCTGTCGCAGAACCTCGACCGGCTAGCGCAACAGCTGTCGTCGCTGCCGCAGCCTGCGGCGCATGCTGGGACACCCTTTGTCTTTGAGCTGACCGTATTCGCGCTGGCCGTGTTCGTCGGGTACTACGTCGTCTGGCGGGTGACCCCGGCGCTGCATTCGCCGCTGATGAGCGTCACCAACGCGGTGTCGAGCGTCATCATTGTCGGCGCGCTGATCGCCGCCGGCCCGGCAGGCGTCAGCTTCGCCAAGATCATGGGCTTCATCGCCGTGACATTGGCCGCGGTCAATATTTTCGGCGGCTTTATCGTCACCCAGCGCATGCTGCAGATGTTTCAGCGCAAGAAATAACAACGGAAAGAAGTGTCGTGGGCGAAAGCTATTCCGCCTTTTTGTATCTGATCGCCTCGATCTGCTTCATCATGGCGCTGCGTGGCCTGTCCTCGCCGGAAACGGCGCGGAACGGCAATTACTTCGGCATCGCCGGCATGGTGATCGCGGTGCTGACGACGCTGGCGACGCCGCAAGTCGTCAGCTTCTGGCTGATTATCGCCGGGCTGGTGATCGGCGGGGCGATCGGCACCTATATCGCGCAAAAGATCCAGATGACCGCGCTGCCGCAATTGGTGGCGGCGTTTCACAGCCTCGTCGGCCTTGCCGCGGTGTGCGTTGCCTGCGCGGCCTTTGCCGCACCAGAGGCTTACGGCATCGGCGTCAAGGGCAATATCCATGGCGAAAGCCTCGTCGAGATGGGACTGGGGCTGACGATCGGCGCCATCACCTTTACTGGCTCGATTGTCGCATTCGCCAAGTTGCAAGGGCTGGTTTCGGGCGCGCCGCTGACCTTTCCTGGGCAGCATCTATTGAACGCGCTGCTTGGGGCGGGGCTGATTGTCCTCATCTTCCTGTTCGTCATGACCGAGAGCCCGGCGATCTTCACGCTGCTCGTGCTGTTGTCGCTGGCGTTCGGGTTTCTGTTGATCGTGCCGATTGGCGGCGCCGACATGCCGGTCGTGATCTCGATGCTCAATTCCTATTCCGGCTGGGCGGCGGCCGGTATCGGCTTTACGCTGTCGAACAGCCTCCTGATCATCACCGGCGCATTGGTCGGCTCGTCGGGCGCGATCCTCAGCTATGTGATGTGCAAGGGGATGAACCGCTCGATCTTCAATGTGATCCTGGGCGGGTTCGGTACGGAAGGCGGCACGGCGACGGGGGGGCCCGGCGTCGGCGACCGCATGGTCAAGTCGGGCAGCGCCGAGGACGCCGCGTTCATTCTCAAAAATGCCGGCTCGGTGATCATCGTGCCGGGATACGGCATGGCGGTCGCGCAGGCGCAACATTCGCTGAAGGCGATGACCGACCTGCTGAAGAAAGACGGGGTCAAGATCGAGTACGCGATCCACCCGGTTGCCGGGCGCATGCCGGGGCATATGAACGTGCTGCTCGCCGAAGCCAATGTGCCCTATGACGAGGTGAAGGAACTCGAAGAGATCAACCGCGATTTCGCCTCGACCGATGTCGCCTTTGTCATCGGCGCCAACGACGTGACCAACCCGGCGGCGAAGACCGACCCCGCATCGCCGATTTATGGCATGCCGATCCTCGATGTCGAACGCGCGAAGACCGTGCTCTTCGTCAAGCGCTCCATGGCGTCAGGCTATGCCGGGGTCGAGAACGAGCTGTTCTTCCATGACAATACGATGATGCTGTTCGGCGACGCCAAGAAGATGTGCGACGAGATCGTCAAGGATTTGGAGTAGGCGCTGATACCCGAAAACGTTATGGCCGGGTTTGACCCGGCCATCTGGGGATCCGCGGGTCAAGCCCGCGGGTAACGTCGGTAAGCGGCTAATACCCCTCGCGCTCCATGCGCTTGCGCAGCAGCTTGCGGTAGCGGCGGACGGCTTCGGCCTTTTCGCGGGCGCGGCGTTCGGACGGCTTCTCGTAATTGCGCCGCAACTTCATTTCCCGGAATACCCCTTCGCGCTGCATTTTCTTCTTGAGGGCTCGGAGAGCCTGATCGACGTTGTTGTCGCGAACGAGGACTTGCACGGGCGCATAACTCCGCTGTTGGGCGAATAAGGGCGCGCACCCTATCATCGCTTCGGCCGTTTGTGAAGCCGGGCGCCCATCAGTGGAGCCATGACGATGCCGACGCTCTCGCTCTTGTCCTTTGCCGCCGTCGGCGCGCGCTTCGCCGATGGCGGCAACACGCCACGGGCGTTCCTCGAACGCTGCCTCGTGCGAATGACGGAATTCGAGCCCGCGGTCGGTGCGTTCGTCTGCCATGACATTGCCGGCGCGAAAGCGGCGGCCGACGCTGCGGGCGAGCGCTGGCGCGCGGGACGGGCGCTGTCGCCGATCGACGGCATGCCGGTCGGCATCAAGGACATCCACGAAACAACGGACATGCCGACGGGGCAGGGGTCGCCGCTTTGGGAAGGAACGCGCACCGGCCGCGATTCCGCGAGCGTCGCCGCCTTGCGCGAGGCCGGCGCGGTGATCCTCGGCAAGACCGTCACCACCGAGTTCGCGTCTTCCGAGCCGCTCGGCAAGACCATCAACCCCTGGGACCCGGCCCGAACGCCCGGCGGCTCGTCGAGCGGTTCCGCCGCCGCGGTCGGTTGCGGGATGGTCCCCGCCGCTCTCGGCACGCAGGTTGTCGGCTCGATCATCCGCCCGGCGAGTTTTTGCGGCTGTGTCGGCTACAAGCCGAGCGTCGGCGGTCTCAACCGCGCCGGCAGCTATGATTATTTCAGCCAAAGCTGCACCGGTCTTCTGGCCGCGTCGCTCGCGGATGCCTGGCTCGTCACCAGCGCGATTGCGCAGCGGGTCGGCGGCGACCCCGGTTATGTCGGCGTGCAGGGACCGGTGACCCCTCCTGCGGCGGAACCGCCGCGGCGGCTCGCTGTGCTCGAAACCGATGGCTGGGCGGCGGCGACGGACGAAGCAAAAGCCGCGCTTGACGGTGCAGTCGCGGCGCTGCGCGCGGCCGGTGTTGCTGTCGCGACGCGGCATGACGATCCGGTGCTTGCCGCGACGGAGGCGGCGCTGTCTGGTGCCGAGGGGCTGGTCCGGCGTATCAACGCCTGGGAAGGCCACTGGCCGCTCAACACCTATCGCGAGATCGATGCCGGCAAGTTGAGCCGGGCGGCCCTCGATCGGCTGGAGCTCGCCGAAACCATGAGCCAGGCCGACTACGCGGCATCGATCGCCCGCCGGCGCGATATCCGCGCGCAATTCGCGGCGCTCGCGCCGGCTTATGACGGTGCGGTGACGTTGCCGGCGACGGGCGCCGCACCGCTTGGTCTCGGCCACACCGGCAACCCCGTCTTCGCGGTGCCGTTCTCGCTGCTGGGCGTGCCGACCGTGTCGCTGCCAGTGCTCTCGGCTGAGGGTTTGCCGCTCGGTCTGCAGCTCGTCGGCTTCGAGGGCAGCGATGCGCGGTTGTTCGGGATCGCGGCATGGGTGTTCGACAGGCTGAAGTCTGCGGGTTGAGACGTGGCTTTACCGCGGCCGCGGCGGAACCCATATTCCCGCCATGGCCTTGTTGAAAATCGCCAAGATGGGCAACCCGGTGTTGCGCGCTCGCGCGGCGGAAGTAGCCGACCCAGCCGCGCCTTGGGTGCGCAAGCTCGTCGAGGACATGCTCGAGACGATGGAAGATGCCGGCGGCACGGGCATCGCCGCGCCGCAAGTGCATGCGCCGCATCGCATCGTCACGTTCTTTGTCGGCGGTGAACGGACCACCGATCTGCCGGGCGACGGCCCGCAGGAAATGACCGTGCTCATAAACCCGGTCATCGAGCCGCTCGGCGACGAGGCGGCGCTCGGCTGGGAAGGCTGCCTGTCGGTGCCGGGCCTGCGCGGTGTGGTGCCCCGTTATCTACGCATCCGCTATCGCGGCCTGGGGCTCGACGGTCAGCCGATCGACCGCGAAGCGGCCGGATTTCACGCCCGCGTCGTCCAGCACGAATGCGATCATCTCGACGGCATCCTCTATCCGCAGCGGATGACCGACCACCGCCTGCTTGTCTATGCCGAGGAACTGCAGCGCCATCCGATCGACCTCGCCGAGTTCCTCAAGGAGGAGGCGCGATGAAAAGTCCTTTGGCCGCACGCGACCGCGACCGGCTGATCGAGGCGATGCTGCCAAATGTCGCGTTCGACGGCTGGTCGAACGCGGCGCTGCGTGCGGCGGCGCTGCACTTGGCGATGCCGGAGGATGAGGCGACAGCGTTGTTCCCGCGCGGCGCTTCCGCCCTAGCCGCTGGTTTCAGCCGGTGGGCGGACCGGCGCATGCTCGATGCATGTGAGGCAAATTCGCCGGAAGGCGAGGGCACCGGCGCGCGCGTCAAGCGGGCGCTGCTGCTGCGCCTCGATGTCGTCGGTCCGTGGCGCGAGGCTGTGCGCCGCGCGCTCTCGGTGCTGGCGATGCCGCCGCACGCTCTCCTGAGCGCGCAGCTTGTTTACGAGACGGTTGACAGCATCTGGTACGCGGCTGGCGATGCATCCACCGATTTCAGTTTTTATACCAAGCGCGCCACGCTCGCCGCGATCTACGGCGCGGCGGTACTGTACTGGCTGGAAGACCGCTCCGACGAGTTCGCCGACACGCGTGCGTTTGTCGATCGTCGGCTCGCCGATGTTGCACGGTTCGGCAAGGCGCGGGCGCGCTTCGAGACTGCTTTCGAACGCCTGCCAAACCCGTTCCGCCTGCTGCGCCCGGTCCGCTGACCCGCGCCGTCACATTCCCGGCGGCGTTGTCACCTGCAGGCTTTGGCGGGCTTCCATGCGATTGGCCCAGGCGGCGAGCGCCGGCAATTCCGCCAATTGCGCGACGCCCTCGGGGAATTTCTTGAAATAATAGATCTGCGGGATCGCCATCAGATCCGCCAGGGTGACCGTATCGCCCGCAAGGAACGGCTTGTCGTCGGCGAGCCGGGCGATCTCGCCGAGGCAATGCCCGACCTTGGGCAACGCCTCACTGACTGCGGTTTCGTCGGTCGTCCGGCCGATCCGCGGCGCCACCAGCCGCTGAAAGATCACATTCGCCAGCAGGCAGGGCGTCAGGTAATTGTCGACGATCCCCATGATCTGGTTCATCCGCGCGAAGGGCTGAACCTCGATCGGCTGCAGCGGCGCGGCCGGAAACGCCTCGTCGACATAGCGCATGATCGCCTGGGTTTCGTAAAGTATGAACCCGTCATGCTCGAATGCCGGGATCTTGCCGAACGGGTGACGCGCGAGATGCGTCTCGGAGCGGAAGTCGCTGATCCCGACGCTGACAAGCTCATGCGCGACGCCCTTTTCGGCGAGAGCGAGACGTACGCTCCATACATAAGGGCTCATTGCCGCGCCATAGACGATCGGCCGCGCCATCCTGTCTGTCTCCCCTGCCGTCAACGCGGCGGGAAGATGTCAGCAGGACTTGTTCCGGGTCAAGCGAAGTGGCGACGCGTAAGCCTCAATTGGTGACGCGCCACTGGCCGTCGGGTTGTTTGCACGCCGTGCCAAAGACATCGTGGCCGTTATCGGTTGTCTTGTACTCGCGGCAGGTTTGCCCGGCCGCGTTGGTGAAGGCTGGCTTTCTCGTATAGGTGATCTTCGGGGTCGCCGCAGCAGTCGTGGCGACCGCCTGCGGTGCGGCGGAAGCCACCATCGGGGCCGGAGCGGCGGGCGGATAATAGGCTGGCGGCGGGTAATAAGCCGGCGGCGGCGCATAGGCGTAGGGCGACGGGTATCCCCAATAGGGTCCGGGGCCCCAATAGCCGCAGCATGGCCCGGCGCCGAACCAGAAGGCCTGCGCCGGCGATGAACCAACCGTCAGTGCGATCGTTACAGCGGTCGCCATGGGGGCAAACAGCGCAACAGCGCGCCAGCGGCGCCAAAGCCGGCCCATCATCGTTATCCTCGGCTCCTTTGCGTGGGGGACGACGATTATACGCAAACAGGCGAAATTATATCGCCGCGTTGGCTCGGCCGCCAGGGTAACGCAACGGCAGCGTTTCCGCGAGGTGCGGCGCGGCGGTGGTTGCGCGGAGCGGGCCGCAGAGGCTAAGACCTTGCAGCAACAGAATGGTGAATGGCGAGGAGACCTGCCGTGGCGCGCGGAGCGGACCAACACAAAAATCCCCAAACCGACATCCAGATAGCCCAGGCGGCGAGTATGCGCCCGATCGGCGAGATCGCTGCCAAGCTCGGCATTCCGGACGAGCACCTGTCGCCCTATGGCCGCTACAAGGCAAAGATCGGGCTCGATTATGTCGACTCGCTCAACGACAAACCCAACGGCAAGCTGATCCTCGTCACCGCGATTACCCCGACCCCGGCGGGCGAGGGCAAGACCACGACGACGGTCGGACTGGGTGACGCTCTCAACTACATCGGCAAAAAGGCCATTCTCTGTCTGCGCGAGCCGAGCCTCGGCCCCAGCTTTGGCATGAAGGGCGGGGCGGCCGGCGGGGGCTATGCCCAGGTCGTGCCGATGGAGGACATCAACCTCCACTTTACCGGCGATTTCCACGCGATCGGCGCCGCCAACAACCTGCTCGCGGCGATGGTCGACAACCACATCTACTGGGGCAACGAACTCGGCATCGACTCGCGGCGGGTAACTTGGCGGCGCGGCCTCGACATGAATGACCGGGCGCTGCGCCAGATCACCTCCTCGCTCGGCGGCGTTGCCAACGGTTTCCCGCGCGAGGACGGGTTCGACATCGTCGTCGCGTCGGAGGTGATGGCGATCTTCTGCCTCGCGAACGACCTCAAAGACCTGCAGCGGCGGCTGGCCAATATCATCGTCGCCCAGACCCGAGGCCGCGAGCCGGTGCGGGCGGGCGAGCTGAAGGCGGCCGGCGCGATGGCGGTGCTGCTGCGCGATGCGGTCGCGCCCAACCTGGTGCAGACGCTCGAAAACAACCCGGCCTTTATCCATGGCGGTCCGTTTGCCAACATCGCGCATGGCTGCAACTCGGTGATCGCGACAAAGACCGCGTTGAAGCTGGCCGATTACGTCGTGACCGAGGCCGGGTTCGGGGCCGATCTTGGGGCAGAGAAATTCTTCGACATCAAGTGCCGTAAAGCCGGGCTGACGCCCGACGCGGCGGTCGTGGTCGCCACGGTGCGCGCGCTCAAAATGCATGGCGGTGTCGCCCGCGATCAGCTGCGTGCCGAAAACGTGCCGGCGCTGGAGGCCGGCTTTGCCAATCTGGCGCGGCATCTGGAAAATCTGCGCGGGTTCGGCATACCCGCGGTTGTGTCGGTCAACCGCTTTAGCGCTGATAGCGAGGCCGAACACGCGAAGCTCAAGGAGCTATGCGCGTCGCATGGAGTCGAGGCGGTGATCGCCGATCATTGGGCCTATGGCGGCGAGGGCGCCGCCCCGCTCGCCGAAACCGTGGTCAAGACCATCGAGAAGGGGCAGGCGAAATTCCAGTTTCTGTATCCCGACGACATGCCGCTGCGCGACAAGATCAAGACCGTTGCGCAGAAGATCTATCGGGCGCGAGACATCGCTTGTGATGGCACCGTGGAGACCCGGCTCGCTGAGCTGCAAAAAAGCGGCTTCGGTCATTTCCCTGTTTGCATGGCGAAGACGCAGTACAGCTTTTCGGCTGATGCTAACGCCAAGGGGGCACCGGTCGATCACGTGCTGCCGGTCCGCGAAATCAGGCTGTCGGCCGGCGCGGAATTTGTTGTCGCGATCTGCGGCGAGATCATGACCATGCCGGGTCTGCCGCGCGTTCCGGCGGCCAACAGCATCGAACTAACCGAGGACGGACGAATTACTGGTCTGTTCTAGGTTCGAGGAGAAAACGCATGAATCTTGATGAGGCGCGGGTGATGGCGCTTCCGCGGAAGCTTGTGGAGCACCGCATTCTCGGCCTGGAAAGCCCGCTTAATCGGCACCTCGTCAAGCTGGTAGCATTTAATTTTGTGCCTGAAATGCGTCGGCATTTTCAACGCGAGGTGGATAATTTGCTCTTCGAAATACAATCCCTGCGATTCAAACCTGATAACCGGACGGGATCAGTAAAATTCTATTTCGATCTCCTGTTCGATTATCCATTTGGCGGCGTCGAACTCGAAAATACCCGAAAGATGATGGACCTCGTGTCCCGCGAGTATGATGAAGTCCGACCGACAAAGACGCCCGAGCAGATGGTGGCTTGGTTGCGGGCGTTCCATCAGGAACTCGCCGAACGTCTCCACAAGGGCGAAGATGTGCTCGATATGATCCCCGAGTAGCGATGGACCCGGCCGAGGTCAAAGCCTGGCGGCGCGCGGAGCGGGAGCGGCTGATCGCGCTGAGAATGGGGATGCCACCCGCCGAACGGCGCGCCGCCGGTGAGCAGATTGCTGCGCAGCTCCAAAACATTGTCGCTCAGCTTCCTGGGGTGCTCGGCATTTACTGGCCGTTTCGCGCCGAGTTCGATCCCAGGCCGCTGGTCGACGCGCTTGCCGCCGCTAACCGACAAGTCGCGCTGCCCGTGGTGGTCGACAAGAAAGGCCCGCTCGAATACCGCGCCTGGGCGCCGGGGGAGAAACTGATCGCTGGTGTATGGGACATCCCGATCCCTGAGAAGCGCGACGTCGTTATCCCCTCAGCGGTACTGGCGCCGCTCGTCGGTTTTGATACTGCGTGTTACCGGCTCGGCTATGGCGGCGGCTATTTTGACCGGACGCTAGCTGAGCTCAATCCCCGGCCGCTGGCAATCGGCGTCGGCCTTGCGGCGCAGGAGATCGTTACTATCCATCCGCAGGCATTTGACATCCCGATGGATATGATCGTCACGGAAGCCGGTCTCCGCCGGCGCTGACTCAGCTGCCGCGGGGACGTCCCCGCCGGCCGCCTCCGTTGCCGCGGTCGCCACGACCGAGCCCCAACTCCTTCGCCAGATTCGAGCGCTGTATGGAATAGTTGGGCGCGGTCAGCGGGTGATCGCTCGGTAGCCCCCAGCGCTTCAAATAGTCCTCGCCCGAGAGGCCATGCCGCGTCGTCAGGTGGCGACGAAGCATCTTGCCCTTCCAGCCGCAATCGAGGCAGATCACGACGTCACGCTGTACGGAGCGGCGGACCGGCACCGCCGGCATCGGCGCCGCGGGCGCCTCTACAGGTTGACCGAGGCTGGCGATGGTCCGATGCACGGAAGCGATCAGGTCGGGTATTTGTTCGGGCGCCAAATTATGGTGCGAGACGTAACTGGCAATAATCTTTGCAACAAGGCGCGGCGCCGCGCCTTGTGTTGTCTCCGCAGCCATATCTACCTCCCTGTTCAGCATGTGACTATACAAGGCGAGACGATGGCTGCCTAGAAGCAGTGTTACTGGTGGTTGTACATTTGATGTAATTTGTAAGTCACTCGTCAGGCCGCGAGGCGCTGCTTCTCGATCAGCGAGAGGATTTCCGCCGCGGCGCGTGGGATGTTCGTGCCAGGCCCGTAAATCGCGGCTACGCCGGCCTTTTTCAGAAAGTCGTAATCGGCGGGGGGAATAACGCCGCCGCAGACGACGAGGATATCGCCGGCTCGTTCCTGCTTGAGCGCTTCGATCAGTGCCGGCACCAGCGTCTTGTGTCCCGCCGCCTGGCTCGACACGCCGACGATATGCACGTCATTCTCGACCGCCTGCCGCGCGGCTTCCTCAGGGGTCTGGAAGAGCGGGCCGATGTCGACATCAAACCCTATATCGGCGAAGGCGGTCGCGATCACCTTGGCGCCGCGGTCGTGCCCGTCCTGGCCGAGCTTGACCACCAGCATCCGCGGTCGCCGGCCTTCCTCGCGCGCAAAGGCGTCGATTTCGCGCTGGATGCGATGGAATTCCTCGTCATCGCGGTATTGCCCGCCATAGACGCCCGTCACCGATTGCGTCGCGGCGTGATGCCGTGTGAATGCGACCTCCAGTGCGTCGGAAATTTCGCCCACCGTAGCGCGGAGGCGGCTCGCGGCGATCGACAGTTCGAGCAGATTGCCCCGGCCGCTTTTCGCCGCCTCGGTCAGCGCGGCGAGGGCGGCAGCACATTTGCCGGCGTCGCGGATTTTTTTGATAAGGTTCAGCCGGGCGACCTGCGCGCCGCGAACGGCGTTGTTGTCGACATCGAGCAATTCGACCGCCGCACCGTCCTCCACGCGGTACTTGTTGACGCCGACAATGACTTCCTCGCCGCGATCGATCGCAGCCTGACGGCGCGCTGCGGCTGCTTCGATGCGTAGCTTGGGCATGCCGCTTTCGACCGCTTTAGTCATGCCGCCCAGCGCCTCGACCTCGTCGATCAGCGTCATCGCTTCCGTGGCGATCGAATGCGTCAGGCTCTCGACGTAATAGCTGCCGCCCAGCGGGTCGACGACATGTGGAATACCGGTTTCCTCGGCGAGGATCAGCTGGGTATTGCGCGCGATGCCCATCGAGAACGGCGTCGGGAGCGCGAGCGCCTCATCGAACGAGTTCGTGTGCAGCGATTGCGTGCCGCCGAGCACTGCGGCGAGCGCCTCGATCGTGGTACGGATGATGTTGTTGTGCGGGCCTTGCTCGGTGAGGCTTACACCGGATGTTTGGCAATGCGTGCGGAGCGCCAGGCTCTGCGGGTTTTTCGGGGCGAATTGTCCGATCAGCCGCGCCCATAGCAGCCGCGCGGCGCGCAGCTTGGCGATCTCCATAAAAAAGTTCATGCCGATACCGAAGAAAAACGACAGGCGCGGCGCGAACTCATCGATATCGAGCCCACGCGACAGCGCGGCACGCACGTATTCCAACCCATCGGCGAGCGTAAATGCGAGTTCCTGCACCGAAGTCGCGCCGGCTTCTTCCATGTGATAGCCGGAAATCGAGATCGAGTTGAACTTCGGCATGTGCCGCGCGGTGTATTCGATGATGTCGGCGACGATCCGCATCGAGGGGCCGGGCGGGTAGATATACGTGTTGCGGACCATAAATTCCTTGAGGATGTCGTTCTGGATCGTCCCCTGAAGCTGCTCCTGTTTGACGCCCTGTTCCTCGGCGGCGACGATAAAACCGGCCAGCACCGGCAAAACGGCGCCGTTCATCGTCATCGACACGCTCATCTTGTCGAGCGGGATGCCGTCAAAGAGGATTTTCATGTCCTCGACGCTGTCAATCGCGACGCCAGCCTTGCCGACATCGCCGACGACGCGCGGGTGGTCGCTGTCGTAGCCGCGATGGGTCGCCAGATCGAAGGCGATCGACAGCCCCATCTGCCCGGCCGCAAGATTGGCGCGGTAGAAGCGGTTTGATTCCTCGGCGGTGGAGAAGCCGGAATACTGCCGCACGGTCCACGGCCGGTTGGCGTACATCGTCGCGCGCGGGCCGCGCAGATAAGGGGCCGCGCCTGGCACCGCTTCGCGGAACGGAAAGCCCCGCGCGGCAATCTCTTCGAGATCGGCCTCGGTATAAAGCGGCTTGACGGTGATCCCTTCGGGGGTTTGCCAGTCCAGGCTTTCGAGCGGCTTGCCGCGCACTTCGCGCTCGGCCAGCTTTTGCCATTCTGTCAGGATCTCGTCGCTCTTCGCCATCGCGTTCTCCTCCGCGTAGACGAATTATATGGCGGTGTCGCGCACGGCGTCCAATTTCGGCGCTGCGCTGCCCGGCTGCGTGAGCATTCCTCATCGATCGAGTGAGAAACTCTCGTTTGTCGGGCTGTTGAGCGCCCACCATTTGTGGGCCGCCCGCTATGTCGGGCCGGAGAATGATGATGAAGAAATCGCTCTTTGCGGCGGCTGCCGCAGCGGCTTTAGCGGCCGTTGTGAACCTGGCGCCGGCTTCGGCGGCGCAATACGGCACCCCGGCCGTGAGCAGCGGTCGGGGGCATTGGGAATGGCAATATCACTACGTCGGTCATCACCCACAGTATGAAGGGTATTGGGTCTGGGTGAAATAGCCGACTGTCTTCCGGCCACGGGCGCGAAGACGCCCGCGGCCGGCGCGCCAATCATGCGGTTTCGCGCAGACGATGCCGCAGCACGATCGCCGCCGTCAGCAGCAGCACCGCGCCCGCCTGATGTGCTGCAGCGAGCGGGACCGGCACCACCAGCAACAGGGTCGAGATGCCGAGCGAGACTTGCAGCAGCGCCACCGCAAGCAGCGCGTGCAATGCGCGTCGGGCTCGCGGTGGCACCGCGAACCGCCATGCCGAGAGCCATAAGGCAACGACTGCGGTAACCGTCGTTATCGCCAGGAGTCGATGGTCGAACTGCACCGCTGGGACGTTCTCGAACCAGTTGCGCCAGAACGGCGAGAGCTGTGCGTAACCCGCGGGCACGAACCGCCCATCCATCAGCGGAAACGTGTTGTAGGTCAGTCCGGCATTCAGCCCGGCGACAAACCCGCCGGCGACAATCGTGAGACTCACAAGACACAACACAATGTCAGCGCCGCGCCGAATAAGAATCCATCTCCGCTCATCGGGGGGAGAGGGAGGAGCCCAGCGCGGAGCGCTGGGAGGGTGAGGAGGGAACGCGCGGGCGCCTCTGGAATCCCCCACCTCACCCCGGCCCTCTCCGCCCCCGGAGGCGGAGAGGAAACTTTGGTTTCGGAGGAGCCCCAGCGCCGTCCACAATGTTGCCGCGTAAATAACCAGCGCCAACGCCAGATGCGCGGTGAGGCGGTACTGGCTCACCTCGATGCGATTGGCGAGCCCGCTTTTCACCATCCACCAGCCGAGCGCGCCCTGCGCGAAGCCGAGGGCGAAAATCCCGGCAAGCGGCCAGGTCAGCCGTCGCGGGATGCGCCCCCGTGCAAGGAAATAGAGAAACGGCAACAGATAGACAAAACCGATCAGACGTCCCCACAGGCGATGCACGTATTCCCACAGGAAGATCGCCTTGAAGTCGGCAAGGCCTATGCCGGTGTTGAGCAGCTTGTATTGCGAGGTCTGCTGGTACTTGGCGAATTCCGCCTGCCAGTCGGCGGCCGAGAGCGGCGGCACGATGCCTGTCACCGGCTGCCACTCGGTGATCGAGAGGCCCGACCAGGTAAGCCGAGTGATCCCACCGATCACCACCATCGCGAAGATCATCGCGCAACAGACAAACAGCCAGAGCGCGACCGCACGGTTTGTGCTATCGCGGTCGCTCGCCGCTGCCGTCGCGGCTGAAATTGCCGACACTGTGGTTTCGCTTCACGCTTTCGACGGCGGCAGACTGCGCCGCCGTCTCGCCGCGAGCAAGCGACCTTAGTGACGCGTGCTCGATTCGGGCAACAGAACGAGGGGGAAGCGGTGCTTCCGCGCCGGACCTTGACCGACCCGCACCGAATGCAGTTCGCCGTCGAGGTTTTCCCGCCAGAACTGGAGAAACCCGTGCAGCACCGGGAATTCCGGCGCGATATCGAATTTCTGCCAAATATATGTCTGGAGCAGCAGCGGGTAGTCGGGCAGCCGGTAGGTGATCTCGGCGGTCGTCAACCGGCATCGATCAGGCGACAAAAGCGTAGCGGCACTCACGGCTAAAAACTCCGGATTTGTCGATCGGCCCTTTAAGGCCGAAACGATTTCGTCATGCGATCAATCCATAAAATACGCAAAATCAGCGTCTTAGCAGCGTATACTGAGGAGTGCTGCTGATGCGCCATTATAGGGCAGTGTGCATAGCGTCGAGACAGCCTTGCAGGATGTAGGCTGCGGCGACCTTGTCGACGATCGCGGCGCGGCGCGCGCGGGTCATGTCGGCGGCGATCATCTCGCGGGTGACGGCGGCGGTCGACAGCCGCTCGTCCCAGAGCAGCATCGGCATTTCGCGCAACGCCAGGAGGTTCCGCGCGAACGCGCGAACCGATTGCGTGCGCGGGCTGTCGCGCCCGTCAAGCGCCAGCGGCAATCCGATCACCAACCCGCCGACACCGTGTCGATCAATTTCCGCAAACAGTATCGCCATGTCGTCGCGGAAGCGCCGGCGGCGGATCGTGTCAAGCGGACTGGCGATAACGAGCCGGGTGTCGGACAGCGCAAGGCCGATCGTCTTGCTGCCGATATCGAGCCCCAAGAGCCGGTGGCCGGGTGGCACCGCTGCCTTCAATGCCGCAGGGTTGTGGACAATCAGGTAGCGCCTCAGTTTGATTTCGATTTCGCGATGAAAAGTAGACCTTATGCCGATGCAGCGATCAACGTCATCGGACGGCTGCGCGAAGGCCCATCCATGCTGGCCGACAAGGCCTCTATCTACCACTGGTGACGTCTTAATGAGTTTGTGACCTAACCCCGAAGTCGGGAGGAAGCAGATGAAGGCTCATATCATCGGTGGCGGCTTCGGCGGACTGGCGGCGGCCGCGCTTCTCATCCGCAATGCTGATGTACCCGGGGCCGACATCACAATCTACGAAGCGGAGGATGTGCTGGGCGGCGGGTTCTTTCTCGGCGGCAGCGCGGAGAGCGGCTACAACCTGCCCGGCTCCGTCTTTGACAAGGAATTCCGCTGCACATTCGATCTGCTGAAATCGATCCCTTCCGCACGCAACCCATCGATTTCGGTCACCGACGACTTTTTCGCCTTTAATACCGGCGAGCCTTACCAGGACAAGGCCCACATCCTCGATCGCGACGGTCGCGTCGTGCATGGTCCGCGCTATGGCCTGAGCCTCGGCGACGGCCTCAGCCTCGCGCGGGTCGTGCTGACGCCCGAAGCGATGCTGGACGGGCGGCGGATCGAGGAATTCTTTTCCCAGCGGTTTTTCTCGACCGAGTTCTGGTTCCTTTGGTCGACGATCATGGGATCGCTGCCGCAGCACAGCGTGATCGAGTTCCGGCGCTACATGAATCGCTTCCTGTATCTGTTCCCGGACCTGTCGGATATGCGGGGCGTGATGCGCACGCCCATCAATCAGCACCAGTTTTTTATCGAGCCGCTGGTCGCATGGCTGCGGCCACGCGGCGTAAACTTCCTCACCGAGACCTTTGTGCGGGACATTGGCTTCGCGGCCGCGCCCACCCGCATCACCGTCAATCAGCTCGACTATGAGCGCCACGGCACCGCGACCTCGGTTGAAGTCGCGCCGGAAGACCTCGTGCTCGTGATCACCGGATCGCAAGCGGCTGATCGTTCGGCGGGGACGATGACCGAGGCGCCTGTTCCACGGTCGAGCGGGCGTTCCTGGGCCTTGTGGGAACGCTTTGCGCGGGGACGCGAGGATTTCGGCAATCCCTCCGCTTACTTCGGAACGGACCGGATATCCGACTCGCTGTGGGTCACGTTCACGGTCACGGAGACAGGGTCAGAATTTGTAGACCGGATTGCGGCGTTGACCGGAGGCCCGGCGGGACTCGGCGGACTCGTGACGCTGAAGGATTCAGGCTGGGTGCTGTCGTTGTCCGTCTTTCACCAACCGGAAATTCTCGGCCAGCCCGACGGCACGACCGTCTGGTGGGGTTACGGTTTGTATCCCGAGCGCGACGGCGATTTTGTACGCAAACCCATGACGGCCTGCACCGGCGCGGAAATCTTGGAGGAGACGCTGCGGCAATTGCAATTCGACGGGCAGCTGGCCGCCATCATGACGTCGTCGATTTGCGTGCCTTGCTATCTGCCCTACGTCAACAACATCTGGCTTCCTCGCAGCCGCGGCGACAGGCCTCCGCCGGTTCTGGAGGGAGCCACCAATCTCGGCCTCGTCGGCCAGTACGTCGAGGTTCCGCGGGAAATTGCCTTCACCATCGAATGCTCTGTTCGCACAGCATGGGAAGCAATCTACCGCTTGCTCAAGCGTGGCCCGGCACCGCTACCCGTCTATCAGAGCCAGTACGATCCAAAAGCACTGTTCGCCGCGCTGAAGGTGTTCATCAGTGGGTGACGCCGTCGATTGTTTGCGGTGGTTGAGTTTCGGCGGCTAGAGGTCTGGTTCGGGCAAGAGGAGAAGGCACCACGGCCGGCTTTGGATCGGTCAGCCGACCTGTACTGGAGAAGCCGCAGCGCCGGTGCTACGCTGACAGGAGACATTATCGCAGCCGGCCAACGACCGGAGCCCGCTGCGACGTCGTGGTGCCGTAACTCCTGTCTAAGCTTCGCCGTAATGCACGCGACGGTAGTTGCGCGACGGGATCAAATCGTCGACGTGCACGTCCCACAGCGTCGAACCATTTTGGGTTTGGTGCTCGCTGAATAACCTGTCAAAGCGGCCCAACGTGGTCACTTTGGCCGAGTTGAGGCCGAATCCGCGGGCCACCTGAGCGATGTCGCCGCGGCCGTGGGTGGCGTGCATAGGGTCGACGCCGTAGGCGCGGAACTTGTGCGTCTCGGCGCCGTAGCCGCCGTCATTGATGATGCAGATCAACAGCTTAATGCCCTGGCGCTGGATCGTCTCCAGCTCCTGGATGTGCTGATACAGGCTGCCATCGCCGTCGATCAGCAGTACTTTTCCATTATTGCGCGCCGTGGCGACACCGATCGCCGCCGACAGACCCGAGCCGATCGCGCCGAAATCGATCGGGATGTGGTACTTGCCGGCTGGACGGCCGCGCAGATGCGTCATCGCGAAGCTGAAGCAATGTCCGCCGGCGACGATGACGTCCCAATCCTTCGGAATAGCGGCGTCGAGTTCTTTGATCACAGGGCGCGGGTCGAGCGTACCCGGTGTCGGGGTGTATGGTTTCGGGTCTGGGTTCTCCGCGGTCGCGGCAATCTTTGAAGCGATCTCGTTGCTGCGCCAGCCCTGGCGGTGGATACCCTTCTCCTTCAGCCGCGCGACGATTGCGTCCGCTGCGGCCCTCGCATCGGCCTGGACATGCAGATCGGCGGTGCGCAGCCCCTGCCAAAGACCGCGCGGCTGGGTGTCGATACGAACGACCTTGGCGTTCGGGAAAAGATAACCGCCCTCGGTCGTGTAATGGCCGAGACCTGCGCCGGCGGCGATCACCAGGTCGCTCTCGGCGAAATATTCGCGGCCGAGGTCGGTCGCAAAAGTGCCGGCAATATCGAGCGCGAACGGATTGCCGTCGAATAAGCCCTTTCCGAGTAGCGTCGTCGCCAGCAATGCGCCGGCCTCCTCCGCGAGGCCCTCCAGCCCGGCCCTCGCTCCCGCCCAAGTCGCGCCCCGGCCGCCGATGACGATCGGCCGTTCCGCCTCAGCGATCATCGCGACGACCTCGTCGACGACCTCGGGGTCCGGTCGTGCCAACTGGGGCCGCGGCATCAGCTCGGTCGAGGGTTGATAGTCCGGCAGATAAGGAAATTCCTCCTTCTGCAAGTCCAACGGCACGCTCAGCACCACCGGCTTGCGCTCCGCGCGGGCGACGTAGAACGCTTCCCGGACGCAATCGAGTGCGCGGTCGATCGTGCGGATCGGCACGAAATGGGCGCCCGTCGCGAGCGCCAGCGGCGCCTGGTCGATCGCCTGGAGATACCAAGAGGCTCCAATCGGCGCGTCGCCGGCGAAAACCACGACCGGCGCGTTGCCGCGCGCCGCCATGACCAGCGCGGTCATGATCTGGGTATAACCGGGGCCGCAAGTGACCGAGGCGACGCCCACTTTGCCGGTCGCGCGGGCGTAGGCGTCGGCCATCGCGACGCAGCAATGCTCGTGGCGGGCGTGGATGAGCCGGGCCTTCTGGTTGTCGGCCATCGAGGCCGACCAGTACATGTTGGCGTCACCCATCAGGGTGAAGACGGTATCGACGCCCTCGGCGGCGATCGCCTGCGCCAGAATGTCGGAAAGCTGATTCTCGCTCATTTGCTCTCTTTTCCCGAAAACTTGTCGCGCACCCATGATGCCGCGGCGCGCGACAGGATCTTGCCGCCGCTGAGCGCCGCCGCTTCGTCCGGCAGTTCGGCCTCGCCGTCCGGCGCGGCCATCAGCTTGGCCACGTTCGCGGCAAACTCGGCGAGCAGCGCCCGGGCAAGATGAACCCCGCCGGCATTGGCGAAGGTTTCCAGCGGTCCGGTGACGTGGAAATTGCCTTCGACCCTCAACAGCGTGGTGTCGGTGCCGCTGGCCTCGACGACGCCGGTGGCGTTGGCGCGGGAGGCGCCGCGGCCGTCGATCCCGCGGCCCTCGATCGAGCAGCGCCGGGCCGTGTGGTCATAGGCGAGTTTCGCCTCGCCGCGGAACTGCGCCACGGTCGGGCCGAACTTGACCCGCATCGTGCCCTGATATTTGCCGCCGTCGTCGTATTTCGTCAGGGTCGCGCCCGGAATACATGAGGCGACCACGGCCGGTTCCGACAAAAGCGGCCACACCGACTCCGGCGGTGCCTCAATGGTAATTTCCTCGCGGATCGAAATCATGCGGCGAGGCTAGCGGCACCGCTCTGGTCTTGTCGACCAATTACTCTGTGAGCGAAGATTGGAGAGCAAGCACTACCAAGGCTAATTTCTAAGGTCGTTCACAAGAGAACAAAAGCCACAGCTGCTACGGTAGAACACCGCGATCAAGCGAGACAGCGGGAGAAACAGCATGCCGACGACGTACCTCGCTCGGATCAACGAGGTCGACTACGAGTTGATTCGCGGCATACTCAACGACGATCTGCCCAGCGTTTACGAGGTGTGGCTCAAGTTCCAGGAGAAGGGCGAGACCGACATCGAACGGCGCGGTCATGCGGTCGAACATATCGACATCGACGCTGACGAGTTGGCCCGGTATTGCGGCGCGCATGGAGGTCACCGCAGTCGCCACGGTCTCTTGCATTTCGTCATCAAAAAATCCGAAGGAAACAAGTACTGACGGACCCGGGCTGAATGCCCTCAGATCACACGATTTTCCATCAGCACCGTCAATTCGCCGGACGGCAGGCCCAACTCATCGCGGAAGATTTCCGTGTTGTGTTCGCCGATCAGCGGCGCCCGCCGCGAAATTCGCCATGGTGAACCGTTAAAGATCGCCGCCTCGCCGGGATAAACGAAACTGCGGCCGAGTTCCGGGTGCTCGACTTCCTTCCAGAACCCGCGATCGGCGAGATGCGGGTCGTCGAGCAACTGCTCCGGCGCACGGACCGCACCCCAGGTGAAGCCGCGCTGCTGGGCGCGGTGATAGATCTCTTCTGCCGGCAGGCTCGCAATAAAGCCGGCGACCAGCCCGTCGATGATATGGGAAGTATTGGCGGTTATGACCGCCTGATCCTGGTATTTCGGATCGCGGAGATCGCCGGCCATGCCGTTGGTGTCGAGCAGGTCGGCGAGTTCCTTCATGTACCGGGGATTGAGCCGGCCGCCAACCAGAGCGCAGACATAGTTGCCGTCGCCCGCGCGGAACTGGGTGCGCGGACTCGCACCGGCGGCGTGGTGGCGGCCGGTGTGCCGCTGTAAAACCTCGTCGCGATAGACATAGTTGGCGACCGCCGATTCGGTGGTCAGCGCGCAGGCCTCGTGGATCGACGCATCGATATATTGCCCGCGTCCTGACACGCTGCGATGCACGAGCGCCGCCATGATCGCCATGTAGGCGAAGTGGCAGCCCATATGCCAGGCATTGCCGCCGCCCGGGGCGATCGGCGGAGCATTCGGCACATCGGTCTCGTCGTACCCGGACGACGCCATCTCGCCGCCCGCCGCCATGTGCAGCAGATCTGACGACAGGTAATCGCGCCATGGGCCGGTCTGACCGAACGGGGTCAGCGAACACAGCACCAGACCAGGATTCTCAGCGCTCAACGCCTCGTAATCGCAGCCGAGCGACGACAGATGGCCGGGCCGAAAGGTTTCGAGGATGACATCCGCTGTCGCCGCCAGACGGCGAAAGAGGTCGCGTCCGTCGGGCGTGGTGATGTCGAGGGTGATGCCGCGCTTCGAGGTGTTGTAATACCAGAACGATAGGCTGCGTTCGGGGTGGGGAACATCGTCCATGAACGGCCCGATGCGGCGGCAAGGCTCGCCGCCCGGCGGCTCGATCTTGATGACATCGGCACCCAGATCGCCGAGCAGCTTGCCGCAGAACTGGCCGGTCTCGTCGGCCAGTTCCAAAACACGGACACCAGTCAGCGGACCAGCTAGCGTCTCGGCCTCACTCATCGGATCATCTCGTCCTGGTAGGCGAAGCGGGGCCGCTGCGCTGGCCAGAAGGTGCCGTCGGCAAAGCCGGCCTGCAGCTCATCATGCGGCAAGCCGAGCAGCCCCTCGATGATCTCCTGCGTGTGCTCGCCGATCATCGGGCTCGGCCGGGAGTTCATAGCCGGCGTTTCGGACAGCTTGAACGGCGCATTCTGCACCTTGTAGAAGCCGAGGGCCGGGTGCTCTATTTCCAGGTACATCTCGCGCTTGCGGAGTTGCGGATCGTGCTCGACGCGGTCCTCGGCGCTTTGCACCGGCAGCGCCCGCACTCCCGCAGCCTGGCATTGCTCAGTCACGGCATATTTGCCCAGCGTCTTCGTCCAAGCCTCGATCCGCTCGTCCAGTTCGTCCTGATGCCGGAGCCGGCCGGCGACAGTGGCGAACTTGTCGTTGCCAGCCCAGGCAGGCGCGCCCATGACCTGCACCAGTCGCCGCCATTCCTCGTCGGACTGGCAGACAATGACGCACCAGTCGTTATATCGGCCGGGATTGGTGCGATACGCGTTGTGCGGCGCCACGGTCGGGCCGCCGCGGTAATTGGCGGCAAGGGGCGTGCCGGGCCACTGCGCGCGGTTGCCCGGCGGGAAACCGGGACGGCGCGAACCCCGTCCGTTGACCGTAAAGTCCAGCAGCGCCGGCCCGACCAGCGGCACGCTCGCCACCATCTGCGACAGGTCGATGTGCTGGCCCTGTCCGGTCATGTTGCGATGGTAGAGACCGGTCAGCGCACACATCGCGCCGTACATGCCGCCGGTGTCGTCCATATACGACCAGCCCCAGCCGGCCGGCGGGTGATCGGGCAAGCCTGAGAGAAAGGTGAGGCCCGACGCCGCCTGCGCCACCGGGCCGAAGGTCGTGTAATGGTGGTGCCGGCCGGTATGCCCGTAACCCGACATCGACACATAGATGATATCCGGCTTGATCCGGCGCTGCTCATCGTAGCCGAGGCCCCAGTTCTGCAGCACACGGGAGCTGAAATTCTCGATGACGATGTCGGAGACGGCGATCAGCCGCTTGACGATGTCGAGCCCCTTTGTCGTGCGGACATTGAGGCTGAGGCTCTTCTTGTTGACGTTGGTGTCGTTGAAATTGCCCGAAGTGTTGAGGTTGACCTCGAGGTGCTGTGGGGTCGTCGTGCTTGGCAGCCGGCCGCGCTCGTTCTCGGGCCATTCGATCTTGATGATTTCGGCGCCGAAAGCGCCCAGCCAGCGCGTCGCCCAAGGCCCCGCCCGCACCCAGCTGAAATCCACCACGCGAATACCTGCCAGGGCGCTCATCGGCATGTGCCTTCTTCGGCCAGATGTCAGATGCCCTCAATCTCCTCACGCCGCATCTCCAGCGTCAACCACCGGTCTTCGGCCGCGGTGAGCGCACCATGCGCCGCAGCTCAGCGCCGTGGTCTTGACTGACCAACAGCACGGTGTGGGTATTTCCGGATGCCGGCGGCTAGGGTAGGCGCGGTATCCTCGGTCATGAAGGCGTAGGAGTAGTACGGCCGACGATGTGGCCGAGTATTATCTTGCAAACTGCTACGGAGAAGTGACCGCCTGGGTCGCCGGACGCGGCGTGGCATAGCGGAGAGCCGGTACATGGACCTGAAACTTGCTGGCAAAATCGCCCTCGTCACCGGTTCGAGCCGCGGGATCGGTCTCGCGACCGCCCGCGCATTTGCCGCCGAGGGCTGCCGGCTGATGCTGTCGGCGCGCTCAGCCGAGCAACTGGCGGCCGCTGCGAGTGAATTGCGCGCAACCGGTGCAGAAGTCGCTGCTCACGCCGCCGATGTCGCCAAGCCCGAAGATGCAGCGGCGCTGGTCGACGCGGCGGTCGCGGCCTTCGGCGGCATCGACATCCTGGTCAACAATGTCGGCGGCGGCGGAGGCGGCGCACGCATCGCCGACAGCACTGACGAGGATTGGCTCGGCGCACTCGAACGCAACCTTGTTCAGAGCGTCCGTATGATGCGGCTGGCGTTACCCTACATGAAGGGCCGTTCCGACGCGTCGATCATCAATATCGCGTCGATTTCGGGCTGGTCGCCGCAACTGGCGATGTCGGGACAATACGGCGCGGCTAAGGCCGCGCTGATCTTTGATACCGAGCGCTGGGCGCTCGAATTCGTCCCACACGGCATTCGGGTCAACACGGTCTCGCCGGGTTCCATCCTGGTCGAAGGCAATGGCTGGGATCGGTATCGCGTGGCCAACCCGGAATATTATGCCGATTACGTCCGCTACGGCTTTCCGATGGGACGGCTCGGCACCGCCGAGGAAGTGGCCGACGTGATAATCTTCGCGGCGTCGCCGCGCGCCCATTGGATCAACGGCCGCAACATCCCGGTGGACGGGCTGGAGCAACCCCACGCACCTCTCGATCGCCGCCCATTCTAGAAACGGCAAGATACACCTGTCGTCCCTCCCAACAGGCCACTCTTCACGTCGAGACCGGAGGCGCGCTATCGTCCAGCATTCAACAAGGCAGGCAGCCATGACCGACCTCCCGAAACACGTCGACATTCATGAGGAGGGCCCGCGTGAGGGCTTCCAGATCGAGCCCGGCCCGATCAGCACGGCCGACAAGATCAAGCTGATCGAGGCATTGGCCGAGACGGGGCTGCACCACATCCAGGCGGCGTCTTTCGTCAGCCCCAGGATCGTTCCCGGCTGGTCCGACGCCGAGGATGTCGTCGCCGGCTTCACGCCGAAAGAGGGCGTGCACTATACAGGGCTGTGGTTCAACGCGGCCGGGCTCAACCGCGCGCTGGTTTTCCGCAACAAGCTGACGATCACCGGCTCGATCTCGCTGACCGCCTCGGAGGGGTTCACGCAAAAGAATCTGCACCGCAGCCACGCCGAGAATGTCGCGGCGATGAAGAAGCAGACCGCCCTGCATCTCGAAAACGGCGTCGAGGTGCCGCGCATCGGGGTGATGGCGGCGTTCGGCTGCAACTACCAGGGCGACATCGCGCCGGCGCAGGTGATCGCGACATTGGAAGACGGCCTTGCAATTGCCGAGGAAGCCGGCGCCGACATCAAATACTTTTCGCTCGCCGATACGATGGGCTGGGCCACGCCAATGCGGATCGAGCGCGTGCTCGGCGAGGTGCGCAACCGTTGGCCCGACACGCCGATTTCGCTGCATCTGCACGACACGCGCGGTCTCGCCGTCGCCAATGCGCATGCCGGGCTGAAGATGGGCGTGACCCAGTTCGATTCGACCGTCGGCGGCCTCGGCGGCTGTCCCTTTGCCGGCCAGCCCAAGGCCGCCGGCAACATCTGCACCGAGGAGCTGGTGCTGCTCTGCGAGGAGATGGGTATCGACACGGGTGTCGACCTCGATGCTCTGATCGAGGTCGGCCGCATGGCCGAGGAGATCGTCTGCCATCAGCTCCCCGGCGAACTGATCCACGCCGGCAGCCTCGACGCGTTCCGCCGCCGCGCAGCCGCCTGATGGCGGGTCGCGAGCTGGCGACGCCGCTCGCCGGCATCAAGGTTCTTGAGCTCAGCCACACGGTCATGGGGCCGACCGCCGGGCTGATCTTTGCCGAGCTGGGCGCCGACGTGGTCAAGATCGAACCCGCGCCGAAGGGTGACCATACGCGCGGTCTGGGCGGATTTGGCGCTGGCTTCTTTGCCGCGTTCAACCGCAACAAACGCAGCCTCGCGGTCGATCTGAAACGGCCGGAGGGCCAGGCGGTGATCCACCGCCTCGTGCCGACCGTCGATGTCGTACTGGAGAATTACGGGCCGGGCACGATGGAGCGGCTTGGCTGCGGCTACGACACGCTCGCCGCGCTCAACCCGCGGCTCGTCTACCTTGCGCTCAAGGGCTATCTGGCCGGGCCCTACGAGCACCGCCCGGCGCTCGACGAGGTGGTGCAGTTCCAGACCGGGCTTGCCTTCATGACCGGGCCGCCGGGACAGCCGCTGCGCGCCGGCGCCTCGGTCATCGACATCATGGGCGCGATGTTCGGCGTCATCGCCGTGCAGGCGGCACTGCGCGAGCGCGACGCCACCGGCAAGGGCCAGCGCGTTTCCAGTGCGCTGTTCGAGAACGCCGCGTTTCTGATGAGCACGCATATGGCGGGGATGACAGCGACCGGGCTCGACGCCCGACCGATGCCGGCGCGGCGCGGCGCCTGGGCGGTCTACGAGGTCTTCAAGACCGCCGGTGACGGCCAGCTTTTCATCGGCGTGACCAGCGACCAGCAGTGGACGAGATTTGTCGAAGAGTTCGGCTTGCAGGAGCTCGCCGCCGATCCGCGTCTGGCGACCAATGTCATGCGCCTTGCCGAACGCGCGTGGCTGATCCCGGCGCTGCAAGGGGTGCTGGCGACCTTGCCGCAGGACGAGGTGGCGGCGCGCTGCGAGCGCTGCAATGTCTCCTGGGCGCCGGTTGGCCAGCCTGGCGATCTGTTCGCCGACCCGCATCTCCTGGCGACCGGCGGGCTGATCGACGTGTTCATCTCACGGTTTGGCGAAGAGGGCGGCAAGGTCGCCGGGCTGCCCGCGCTGCCGATCGAATTCGGTAGCGATCGCCGCCGCCCCGGGCTGAGCCGGCAGCCGCCGCGCATGGGAGAGCATAACGCCGAGGTGCTTCGCGAGGCCGGCTTCGGTCCCGCCGAGATTGTGGAACTGGTGGAAAACGGCGTGATCGCGTCGCGGGACGCGGCGCCATGAGCGAGACACGGGCCCGGCGGTTCCCGAAACCGCCGAAGGTGCGCTGTCTCAGGACACGGGCCGGCGAGGCGCTTTATCGGCGGTTGATCGGTCAGAGAAGAGCGAATAGCTCCAGCACGATCAAGAGGGGCAGCGGCAACTGATGCTCTCGCAGAGCAGCCCGCCCTAAAGAGCGCGAATGGCGAGGGCGATCAGCAGCCAGCTCGCCAGCGATAGGATAATGATGATCGGCACGCAGACCGACCATGGCAATCGTTCGCCCCGCCGTGTTTTACTTTGGTCGATTGATCTACTCAACTCGACCTCCGGCTTGTTGGTTCCGGGTCGATAAAGGTTAAAGGGGATTTGATATAAGTAAAGTAACGTGATGTAACAGCTCGCAAAAGCGAACGAAAACCGACCAGGCAACTCCACAAATATCAGATTTATGAACGGCTTAGGGTGTCGCCGTGGCAAGCAAATCTTTATGTGAGAGAATTTGTCATTCGGACCATCCTCAGGTAGTGAAAAGCCGAATCGGCGAAGGTCGTTAACCACGAAAGATCGTATTTTAATCAAATTTCGATGCAATGCTGACGACGATATCGACGTACACGGTTCCACGAAAGATGGATGCTTGGAGGACTTTCGTGGCGGAAGGTGCGCGGCGGACGCGCTTGCCGCGGCCCTGGTTTGAACGGCGGTTAGGTGATTTCGTGATAGCTTGCGGGCTGATCATTCTTGTTCTGCCGTTGATGATCCTGGTCGCCATCGCGGTAAAATGCGACAGCCGCGGCCCTGTCTTTGTGTGGGTGCCACGAACGGGTCCGTTCGGGCGCCCGTTCTCGGCGCTGAGGTTCCGCGTTGCGGCCTATGGGGTAGGCATCTGCTCCGATGGGATATCAGAACTCACCTTTGTTGGGGGCATCATCCACGCTGTGCGTCTCGACCTCCTGCCGCAACTCCTCAACGTCCTGCGCGGCGAGATGACTTGCCTTCCCGGAGACTCCGATCGGCTCTTTTTTCTCGAATAGAGGTGACACGCGCGGCGGGCTCAACGACCTTGTCGCGGTCTACCTCAGGACGGCGGCCTGCGCCCACCAACGAGCGCATCGCCGAGGCGGCGGGTTGCGGCCAGCGCACCGCCACGCACGACACTTATGCGTCGATGGGTCTCTCGCGCGGCGCCAGCGCGCTGGGCGTCGCCGTAGCACTCGGCGAAATCGATGCCGCCACGCTCGCCGACGATGCTGTCGGCGCCGATCTCGACCTGTGGTCCGCCCGCGCCAGCTGCTCGGCCGGGATCGAGCTGATGAACGGCGAGATCGTCGTGCTCGGCAACAGCCCCGCCTGGTCGGGCGACCGCTGCATCGCGCACGGGGTGATGCGCGATGCGATCGACTTTCCAACCGTTGCCGGCGTGCTGCGCGACCTCGGCTTTCCCGCGGCCGGTCAGCTCGACGCCGCGTCCGCGGCGCGGATCGATGCCGTGCTGGCCAAAGCCGAAGCGTCGAAAAGCGGCGCGATCCGCGGCGCCCGTCACGTCATGAACGATGACAGCGACATCCACTCGACGCGCCACGCCCGCGCGCTCGTCGGCGGCGTCCTGGCGGCGGCGGTCGGCTTTACCGAGCTCTTTGTCTCCGGCGGCGCCGAGCATCAGGGCCCCGACGGCGGCGGTCCGGTGGCGGTGATCGCCCGCGTGCCGCACGTCAAGGAATTCTACGCCGGCTATTTCGACCCCGAGCGGCACCGCCCGTTCTACCGCCCCAGCTCCCGCGTTTGAACCAGGCCGGGCGCCAGCCCTGCCCAAGCGACCGCGCGGCGGCGCCTGTCACGGCGCCGTGCTCCCCGCGTCGAGGCCGTCCAGGTTCCGCATCGCGCGCGCGAGCCGGTCGAGCTTGCGGATGATCCGCTCGCGCGGGTCTTCCCCGCCATCCCCGCCATCATGGTCGCCGGGCCGCCGGGGGACAGCGGCGAGGATGCGCGGCAGCCCGTCGAGCATCCGAGAGAGCGACAGCGCCTCGTCCGGGGTGATGCGGCCGGCGGCGAAGGCGGCGGTGACCGCGGCGACCGCGGCGGCGAGATCGCGCGGCCGGGCCACCGGCTTGAGGGCGAGTTCGACCGGCAGCCCGCGTCGCGCGCCAAGGAGCCGCCCGAGACAGAACCGCACCGCGACCGGGTCGCCGCCGAGCGCCATCTCGACGGCCTTCTGCGCCAGCGTCTCGGCCTGCGCCTCGATCAGCCGCGCCGCCGCCAGCGTGCCGGGAGGCGGCCCGCCATCGCGCCTTGGCCGCCCCTTGGGATTGCCCGAGCGGCCGCGGCGAAATTGCGTCGCCGCGCCGGCCGCGTTCCCCGGCGCAAACCGGCCGCGCGTCTCCTGCGTCGGCGCCACGCCGTTATCAGGCGGCGGACCGCCTGTTATCCGCCTGTTAACGGGGTCATTAACAGGCGGTACCTCACCGCCTGTTTCGCTGAAAGCAGGCGTTTCCTCGAACCCATCCGGCATACGACACTCCACGGACGACACGGCCGCGCTCCCCTTCCCTGCCCCGTGACGCGCCCACAAGGCGCGTCTCGAAGGGGCACGGCACCGTTGCGGAGATTAAATTGCGATTATGGCAATTTTGTGGGCGTTGGCGCGGTTGCGATTAACTTTCTGCCGTCATTCCCGCGTGATCCTGGGGTCAAGCCCGAGGAGGAGTCCATGCGGCAACGAGTTCATTGATTGTGGCTACAACGACGCTACATTTCCTCAGATTTTGAAAGAGGATTATTGGCGGTGGAAAAGACGGACGTTGCGCGTTTGCGCCTTACCCCTGATGAGAAGGCGGCCTTCCAGGAGGCGGCCTCGATTTCGGGCCTCTCCTTATCTGCTTGGATACGCGAGCGGCTGAGGCGAGCCGCAAGCTCTGAACTGGAGCGTTCAGGTCGCCCAATCCAATTTTACCGCATTCAGGATGATGCCGCATGACGGGCATATTGGATATTGATCTAAAATCGTCTGGGATCGCGAAGGTTCTACAATTACACCATTTGAGGGTTCCGCCATATCAACGACCGTATGCATGGCGCGACGAGCACGTTAACAGCCCGTTGACGAAGTGTGGGTTTGATCAGGCTGGATCATCGGCGATAACCATCACCGGGACGGCAAAGCCGTCATCGGATGCGACAACCAG
>Ga0335085_10001220_pt1 | contig 58144 bp, 55 predicted proteins | sample Lox_Sample_45_FD_206712 | JGI IMG/M metagenome (GOLD analysis project Ga0335085, IMG submission 206712) | Soil microbial communities from Loxahatchee National Wildlife Refuge, Florida, United States - Lox_Sample_4.5 | ecosystem: Environmental > Terrestrial > Soil > Wetlands | place: USA...
AAGATTTCGCTCGGCATCCGCCAGTTGGAGAGCAATCCGTGGGACACCGCCGAGCAGAAATATCCCGCCGGCACACACGTCAAGGGCAAGGTGCGCAACCTCACCAGCTACGGTGCGTTTGTTGAGCTGGAGGAAGGCATTGACGGCATGATCCACGTGTCCGACATCTCTTGGACGCGCAAAATCAATCATCCGAGCGAGGTGTTGAAGAAAGGCGATGAAGTCGAAGCCGTGGTGCTGGAAGTGGACCGCCCGAACCAACGCATCGCGCTCGGCATGAAACAGCTCGCGCAGGATCCGTGGGAGAAAATTGACGAGCTTTACAAGGTCGGCGATCTCGTCACCGGCAACGTCACCAAACTCGCCAGCTTCGGCGCGTTTGTCGGATTGAAACATGAGATTGATGGCCTGGTGCACATCTCGCAAATCAGCGAGGAACGCGTGGACAAAATCAAAAACGTGCTCAAGGTCGGACAGGAAGTCACCGCGCGCGTCGTGAAAATCGACAAGGGCGAACGCCGCATCGGCCTGTCCATCAAGGCCGCCAGCTACACCGACGAGCAACTCAAAGAGGAACAGAAACTTCTCGACGCGCTCAAGCCGGGCGAAGACCTCGTAGCGCTGCAACACGCCTTCGACGCAGCCGACGAAGCAAAACACGAAGACACCAAGCAGGAATAATCAGTTTCCCAATCAAATTCGCACAGGCGGGCTGGCAACGGCCCGCCTGGTTTTTGTTTTGGGTGGAACAGGCCACCGGCCTGTGCTTTCCGGCAACCTGCCGGACAGTGTGTGAAGACATTGGCCGGCAGGTTGCCGGCCAAAACGGGCGGGTCGCCCGTTCCACGTGTCCTCACTCCTTCAGCGACTTGTGCCGGTAGTGCAGAATCTTGAACTCGGGCGTGCTCTGGATTTCCGCGGCCAACTCAAACCGGTTTTCAAACGGCGGAAAGAATGCGTCGCCGCCCTCAATTTCGCGTTGTACCAGCGTGAGGTAGAGGTCAGAGCAACGCGGCAAGGCCTGCTCGTAAATTTCCGCGCCGCCACAGATGAAAATTTCGTTGGGAAATTCATCCGGATTCATCCGGTTCAGCGAATTGAAAATCAGGATTTCTGTCTCGAGTTTTTCCCCCAGCCTGGTGAAATGGAACTGGTAGGCGCGCTTAAGATAACCGCCGCCGCGCCATTCGTGGTATTGACCGAAGATTTCCGGGTGTTGCTTGATGAGCCGCTGCGGATGCCGGGTGAGCACCATGTTCTTGCGGTTGGGCAGCGGCCGGCCGAGGCTCTCAAATGTCTTTCGCCCCATCACGACGATGTTGCCCATCGTCATGTGTTTGAACCACCTGAAATCTTCCGGCAAATGCCACGGGATTTTGCCGCCCACGCCGATCACGCGGTTCAGCGACATCGCGGCAATGGCCTTGAAGTGTTTCATGTTGGAGTTCAAGCTTCAGCTTGTCCAGTGTTGGAATTCAAGCTTTAGCCTGTTAGTGTTTAAGCGATTTCGCTTTGCCAGAGCAAGCTAAAGCTTGAACTCCAACTAGACCGCAATCGGCGCCTTGATACCGGGGTGCGGATCGTAACCGATCAGCTCGAAATCCTCGAATTTGAAATCATCAATTTTTTTCACTGCCGGATTCAATTTCATCCGTGGCAAAGGACGCGGTTCACGCGACAATTGCAGCTTCGCCTGCTCGACGTGATTCGCGTAAAGGTGCAGATCGCCGAAGGTGTGGATGAACTCCCCCGGCTTCAAGCCGCAGACCTGCGCGACCATCAGCGTGAGCAGCGCGTAGCTGGCGATGTTAAACGGCACACCCAGGAAAAGGTCCGCGCTGCGCTGGTAAAGCTGGCAGCTTAACTCGCCATCGCTCACATAAAATTGGAACAGGCAATGGCATGGCGGCAACGCCATGCTGTCAATGTCGGCCACGTTCCATGCGCTGACGATCAACCGCCGGCTGTCGGGATTTTTTTTGATCTGGCGGATGACCTGTTCGATCTGGTCAATGCCGTGTTTGCTGCGGACGCGTGGTCCAGCGGGGGTCACGACCGCTTCGTGATGAGATTCTCCAACATCAAATAAAGTCGGCTGACTAGCCTCTGAATCTGTTTTGAGGGGCACACTTCTAGTTTTAACCCAATTTCGCCACTGTTTTCCGTAAACCGGTCCCAAATCGCCTGTTTTTTTATCTGCCCATTCATCCCAAATAGTCACTCTATTATCCTGCAAAAACTTGACATTCCTCTCGCCGCGCAGAAACCAGAGCAATTCGTAAATAATGGAGCGCAGATGCAGCTTTTTGGTCGTGAGGACGGGAAAATGTTTGCGCAAATCAAACCGCGTCTGCGCACCGAACACGGAATAGGTGCCGGTGCCGGTGCGGTCGGCCTTGAACTTGCCGTGTTCGAGGACATGCCGCAGCAGATCGAGATACTGAATCATCGCGGCGAAAAGTTAACCACGAAACTCACGAAAAGCACGAGCAAGAAATCAGACAAGGATGATGCGGAATAACACGGCCTAAATCGGTGAAAACCCGTGAAATCCGTGTCATTGAATTTGCGTTTGTTTGCTGCGAAACTGAAAGCGCAATGCGCATTCTTGCCCTTGACCACGGAACCAAACGCATCGGCGTCGCGGTGAGCGATGAAACCAGAACCATCGCGCAGCCGTTGGAATATGTCCGCGCTGAACCCTTCTCGGATTTTCTCGCGCGCCTCAAGCAACTGCTGGTCGAAAAGGAAATTGACCTCGTGCTCGTCGGTTTGCCACGCAACCTGGACGGCAGTTACGGTCCGGCGGCGCAGAAGGTGGAAGCGTTCGTCGCCGTTTTGAAAACGGCCACGACCGTGCCCGTCAAAACCTGGGATGAGCGGTTGACCTCGGCGCAGGCGAACCGTGTTTTAATCCAGGGCCGCGTTCGCCGCGATCAACGGAAAGAGAAGGTGGACAAAATGGCTGCGGCAATTTTGCTCCAGAGTTACTTGGACGGGACAAGTGACAAGTGGCACGTGACATGATGGATTTCCTTGTCACTCTTCACCTGTCACATGTCACGCAAGTTTAAATTGACCATCGCCTACGACGGCACGGCTTACGAAGGCTGGCAGGTGCAGAAAACCGGCACCGGCGTCCAGCAAATCGTCGAACAGGCGCTGGCGAAGTTGTTTCCCGGTGCGCCGCGCCTGCACAGCGCCAGTCGTACGGATACCGGTGTTCACGCGCTGGGCATGGTCGCCCATTTCGAAATTCCCAGTGGCGGCGACGCCTCGTCACCCTTCGGAGCGTCCGCCGCGGAGGTGTCGCAGCCACGCAAAATGTCCACGAGCAAACTTGCTTTGGCGCTCAATGCCTGGCTGCCGGAGGATATTCGAGTACTTTCTGCGGCTCGTGCATCGGAGAAATTCCACGCGCGGTTTGACGCTGCGGGCAAGCAGTATCGCTATTTCGTCTGGAACCATACCGCCATGAATCCGTTGCTCAGGCACAGCGCGTGGCAGGTGACGCGTCCGCTTGATTTGCAGGCCATGCGCGTGGCCGCGCCACTGTTCGTCGGGCGGCACGATTTTAAATCGTTCGCCGCGAGCCGGAACTACGCAATGGAATCCACCGTGCGCAAACTCACGCGTTGCGAAATCAAAAAGTCCGGCGCGCTGTTGAGGTTCATTATCGAAGGCGACGGCTTTCTGTACAAAATGTGCCGGGGCATTGTCGGAACGCTGGTGCAAATCGGCCTGGGCAAATTCCCGGCTCGCGAAATCAAGCCGATGCTCGCGAAAAAGGACCGGCGCGTCGCCGGCATGACGGCGCCGGCAAAAGGTCTGGTGCTGTGGAAAGTGTTTTATTCTAAAGCCCGTAGGAGCCGACGTGAGGAGGCTCTGACTAAGAACGAAGAATGAGCCTCGTTATCCCGGCTCTCACAAAGATGAACATCGTTCTGGTTGAACCGGAAATTCCGCCGAACACGGGCAACGTGGCCCGGCTCTGCGCGGCCACCCGGACCACGCTGCACCTGATCGAACCGTTCGGGTTTAAACTGAGCGATGCCCAACTCAAGCGCGCGGGCATGGATTACTGGCAGCACGTCGAATGGCATCGCTGGAAAAATTGGAGTGAATTTGAGTCGGCTCACAGAGCCAGGTTTTGGTTCATCGAATCCGGCGGACCGAAGATTTACAGCGACGTGAAATTTTCCACGGACGACTTTCTGATTTTCGGTCGCGAGACAGCCGGATTGCCAAAGTCACTGCTGGAACAAAACCGCGGACGCTGGTTGCGGATTCCGATGTTCAACCCGAAATCGCGTTCGCTGAATCTGTCAAATTGCGTGGCGTTGGTTTTGTTTGAGGCGTTGCGGCAACAAGGGTTCAAAAGCGAAATCCGTTAATTGTGAAGTGGCGGGCTGTGGCCGGATTTAACGATTGGACGATTCAGCGTTTGGCGTTTAACATCGCGGCATAGGTCGGGCGCTTGGCGCAGAGGCTAGCGCGTCTCGTTTACACCGAGTAGGTCGGGGGTTCGAATCCCTCAGCGCCCACCATCCTTCGCTCTTCGAGCTACGCATTGCTGGCCAGCCTTCACAGCCTAGAGCGAAGGCTGCCGCGCCGAAACGCAGTGAAGGCGGACCGATTCTTTGCAGTCGGGGACTAAGCCGCGGATGGCGGGCCGGCTAACCCTCCTCAACCAAAGACCCGTCGCCGCACAGTTTCATTCGGCGTCCACGCCACTCGACCGTACGGCCGGCGAATGCGCCGCACCAGATCGCCACCTGGAGCAAATCCTTCACGGGCACGAGCCAGAAAGGGGAGACTAGGTTTCTTTCCGGCGTGAAGCGACGTTGCAGATTTTGCGCGAGCTCAATCCGGATCAGAAGAAACGCGATGGCAACGAGTACTCCGCAAGGGAGCCCCGACTTAATCAAAAAAGTCTGATAGAAACCAAAATCCGTGGTCTGGACGGAAGGCGCCGATAAGTTCAATAAATCCGACACCAGCCAAAGCAAGGGCCAAAAAGTGGCGTTGGACAGGACGCTGAAAAAATAGGGCAGAGGCTGGCAGACGCGGATCGTGCGCGCCCAGCGCAACTGATGTTTCCAGACATCACTCCAGTTCAACGGCGCGTCCCAGCATTCCACAACCACCGGACAAAGCGCGATGCGATGGCCTTTTCCGGCGATGCGATGACCGAGTTGATAGTCATCCGCCAGACAGTCGGCCAGCGCGGCGAATCCGCCGATTTCTTCGATCAACTCCCGCCGTGTGAACATGACCGCACCCAGTGCGAAGTCGAGTGGTTTGAGCGTTGCGGCCTGCAACACCTGGCTCCAGAAATCGGCATTGATAGCCACGGCTTCCCATTGCATGGCCGCCGTTGTTGGATTGGCAAGCCGGTAAAAGCAACAAACCAGCCCAACCGTGGTAGGGTGCGTCATTCCGTGCCCGCCGGGGTTGGTTTGCGTTTCGGCGGCGGGCAAGGGACTGCCCGCCCTACCTTCTTCGTTCAACGGTGCTACCACATTGGCCAGAAAATCCGGCGGCACGCGCACGTCGGCGTCACTGACCAGAATCAAATCGTGTTTGGCGAGTTTCTCAAGCTGAACGAGCTTGGCGACTTTGGCGTTTGCGCCTTCCAGCTTATCACAAACGACCAGTTGCGCGTCGTGTCCCGGATTTTCCGCGATGAGTTCACGGACGATTTTGCAGACGGGATCGTCCGCCTCGGCAACCCCAAACAGGATTTGCGTCCGGCCAGGGTAATTCTGGTTGAACCAACTGCGGAGCGACTCAGCCGTGGTGGCGTCGCTGCCTTTGAGCGGTTTAAGCAGCGTGATGCCGGGCGGAACCTGGTTGAGGGTTGAGCCGTCTTCGCTGCGCTTCGCCCCGCCAGGTGATTGATGGTTGAGGACCAGGCGGCGGTGCAGGGGAAATCGTCGTGCGGCGAACCATTGCCAGAGCAGGAGCGCAAGGCTCAACCAGGCGAAAGCGGCGAGAATGGCGTTGCAGAAAGTCACCGCCGGGAAGGAAACAAGAAATCAGGCGGGAGCGCCAGCGGTTTTGACTTCGGGATGCTCGTCGAGCACCAGCACGCCGTGCGGCGGGAGATCGTAATTGCCGGAAAAAGTATTGCCCGTGAGGTAATCGTGCATCGGTTTGTAAAACTGGATGCGGACGGGCGAATTTTGATGGTTGAGCAGGAAATAAATCCGCGTGCCTTCCTTTTCGCGCAAGCTGACTTCGACGTTTTCCGGTACTTTGAGCAGGGGCTGCAGCCCGCACATCTGGCGCAGCCAGAGGACGAAATCGTGATAAAAATGCTGATGACTCATCGTGCCGATGTAAATCGCCTTGCCGAGGCCGAAGTTGTTCATGGTAATGGCGGGGCGCCCGGCGTAAAAATCCTTCGCGTACGTCGCCAGAATCTGGCAGCCCTTCGGCTCGATGATGTCGCACCAGAGCCGCGCGGGATGCAGATGACTCGTCTGGAAAACGCCTTTGAACGTGAGATGATTTTCCTCGTTGGGCGGAATGGGATCGAACTCCAGGACTTCCATCCCGAACAGGTCGGTCATGTCGTTGGGATAACCGGTGTCCGGCGCGATGTTGTAGGCGTTCACCAGCCCCGTATTGAAAGTGCTGACCAGCGTGCCGCCGTTCTGGACGTAGAGCTTCAGCCGGTCGGCCTCGCCGGCGGCCAGCAAATAGAGCGACGGGGCGATGACGAGTTTGTAGCGTGACAAATCCTCCGTTGGCCGCGCGAAATCCACCTGAATGTTCCGGTCGTGCAGCGCGTTGTAAAAGAGCTGGATGTGCTCCCGGAGATTGAAAAATTTGTTTGGCGGCATGGACTGTTGCAGGGCCCAGTCATTGTCGTGGGTGTAAAGGATGCAGGTCTGGGGTGCCACTTTCGTGTTCCGGATCGCGGGCGCCAGTAACTTGAGTTCCTCGCCAATCTGGCTGACTTCGCGATAAATGCGCAGGTTGCCGTCAAGGTTGTGCGGCATCACTGACCCCATGAATTTCTCGTTGCCGATGCGCGGCTGGCGCCAGCGGTAGTAAAGGACCCCGCACGCACCGCGCGAAATCAACTGATACGTGAACAGGCGGATGACCCCGGGGCGTACCAGCGTATTGACATCCTGCCAGTTCACCTGCCCGGCCTTTTGTTCAATCACCCAAAAACCGCAATCGCCGTCAGGCGTGTGGATCGCGTCCTTTTTGAGCGAACGCAGAATGTCAATGTCGCAGGCCAGCTCGGAGGATTTGGCTTTGATGGCAGCGTTGGTTTCAACGGACACAAAGTCCACCACGTCCGCCATGTCGAAATGGTCAAATTTGCGCCGGAGCGCGCGGAGGTTGACGGTGACGGGATGGTCCGGGCAAAGTTCGCGCAATACCTCGGCCTGCATGCGGACGAAAGCGATGATGGCATCGCTGCAAAAGCGGTTCCAATCAACCAGCAACGCCGGGTTGTGCTCGCCGGGCGCGTAGAGCGGCATCGGCACCTGGTCGAAGGAGGAAACTACCTGTCCCCAGTGGCGCAGACCCAGCCGTTCGTTGAGACGCTCGACGGTTTCATATTTCAACTTGAGCCAGTTCTGCCATTCCAATCGCGAATCTTCGTTGAACGACCACTCGGTGTGATGGCCGCCAATGCCGCTGTCGATCTGCCACGCGAGGAGCTGGGGATGATCGCCCAGGGCGCGGGCCATGTTTTCGACCAGGCTCTTGGCTGCGTTCCAGAAAGTGTCGTTGTTGAAGCACACCGCGCGGCGCGTGCCCGCGTGTTTTGTCCGCCGGTATTCATCCAACGGCAGGATGTCGGGATATTTGTGGGCCAGCCAGATGGGCGGGGCAGTGGTCGGGGTGCCCAGCACGACTTTGATGTCGTGGTCCTCCATGATGTCCATGACGCGGCGCAGCCACTTGAAATCGTATTTGCCCTCTTTCGGCTCGCAGAGGCCCCAGGAAAACTCGCCGATGCGCACGACATTGAAGCCGGCCTTGACCATCAGTTCGGCGTCACGCTTCCAGGCGCCCTCGGGTTCGTCGGCGGTGCCGCCGTAAGGGAAGACCCACTGCTCAGGATAATAATCAACGCCAAAAAACATAACCCAAATCAACTGCAACTCGTGAGCTTCATGCGGAGTATAAAAGTCGGGCGCGGTGCTGGCAACTCTAAAATCGCATGGCGGCGCATTTGCCCCAATCTTTGAATCCGGAGATATTTGCGGATTGTCAACCACCGGCAGGTCCCAGAGGGCGCAAATTTACACCTGGACCGTTTTCTCCCTCTCCTCTACGAAGTGGAGGAGAGGGGCGGCGTGAGGTGGCCCGTTATTTACAGCTTAAATCCCCTCATCCCGGCCACCGGATTTGGTTTAGTCCCAACGCCCCTCATCCGCCTTGCGGGCACCTTCTCCCACTCCCGCGGACGAAGGCCATCCGCGCTTGGGCGGGGAGAAGGAGTTATCTCCTTTGATGCGGGCGCCCGGTTGCGCCCGTTCCCCGAATTTTGCGCTTTATTCTCCAGCCTGAATCCTGAATTCTGGTTTCATGGCGCGTCTGAACGATAACTTCTTGAAACTGAAAGCCGGCTATCTCTTTCCGGAAATCGGTCGGCGCGTGAAAGTCTTCTGCGAATCGAATCCCCAGGCCGCCCAACGCCTCATCCGTTGCGGCATCGGCGATGTGACCGAGCCGCTGCCGCCTGCTGCCGTCGCCGCCATGCACAAAGCCGTGGACGAAATGGCCGTGCGCGAGACCTTCCACGGATACGGCCCGGAACAGGGCTACGAATGGCTGCGCGCGGTGATTGCCAAAAATGATTTTCGCGACCGCGGTTGCGACGTGGCCGGCGATGAAATTTTTGTCAGCGACGGCGCCAAGTGCGACACCGGCAACATCCTCGATATCCTCGGCGCGAAAAACAAAATCGCCGTCAGTGACCCGGTTTATCCGGTGTACGTGGACACGAACGTTATGGCCGGCCACACGGGCGAGGCGAACGAAGCCGGCACATACTCAAAGCTCGTTTACCTGCCATGCAAACCGTCCAACGGGTTCATTCCCGAACCGCCGAAGCGGCACGTGGACGTGGTTTACCTTTGCTCACCGAATAACCCGACCGGCGCGGTGGCCAATCGCCCGCAACTCGAAGCGTGGGTGAAATACGCGCTCGAACACAAAGCCGTCATTTTGTTCGATGCGGCGTACGAAGCGTACATCGGCGACGCCAACCTGCCGCATTCAATTTACGAAATTCCCGGCGCGCGCGAGTGCGCCATCGAATTCCGCAGCTTCTCGAAGAACGGCGGATTCACCGGCGTCCGCTGCGCGTTCACCGTCGTGCCCAAAACGTTGAATGCGCAAACAAAATCCGGCGAGCTCAAACCGCTGCATCCGTTGTGGCTGCGGCGCATGACGACGAAGTTCAATGGCGTGAGCTACATCGTGCAGCGCGGCGCCGAAGCGCTTTATTCGCCCGAAGGCAAGGCCCAGGTGCGCGCCCTGATCGAGCATTATCTCGGCAACGCAAAGGTCTTGCGCGAAGGCGCAAAGGCCGTGGGACTGAAGGTTTTTGGCGGCGTGAATGCGCCGTACATTTGGGTGAGGACGCCGCGCGGCGTCACCAGTTGGCAGGCGTTCGACAAAATTCTGGCCGAAGCGAACGTGGTCATCACGCCGGGCAGCGGCTTCGGAGCGAAAGGCGAGGGCTATTTCCGCATCAGCGCCTTCAACAGCCGCGCCAACGCCGAAGAAGTCGCCCGCCGGTTGCAGGCGTTGAAGTGGTAGCGGCAAAAAATCCGAAGCCCGAAGTCCGAATACCGAACGAAGGCCAAAGTCCGAAATCCGAAGACACCCGCATCTTGAATTGTCGCCTTTTCGGAATTCGGATCTCGGATTTGCTTCGGATTTCGAATTTCGCCCTTCGGATTTGTGCGGCGCATGAGCTGATTTAATGGTTTAGCGCTTGTATTCTGTGCCTTCGGGGGTATTGTCGGGGCGAGGTCAGTCGTCATGGAAACCGGCAATGGCACACCTCGAAAAAAGCACGTCCTGATCGTGGACGACGACATCGAACTTGCCTGGTCCCTCAAAGCAGCCCTGGAATCCAAAGGTTGTGAGGCGACGATTGTACCCGACGGCGCGCTGGCGTTAAAATTTCTTCTTGAGCACCGTACCGATGCCGTGGTCTGTGATCTTCACGCGTCCCGGGTGGAAGGCGATCTGTTGTGCGCGACGCTCGAACGCTCGTATCCGGTGTTGGCGCGGCGGTTTGTTTTTCTGGTCAAACCCGACGATTACTCGCAGTTCCAGAAATTCATTGATTCGGTCGAGCAGCCGGTGCTGCGCAAACCGTTGGTTGTGGAAGCACTGGTGAACGAAGTCGCCCGCGCCGTCGAGCGGGAGTGAACCTTTGACACGAATTGCACGAATTGACGCGAATTAAATCGGGCAAGCCCGTAGGGCTGGCATCCTTGTAGAAAAACAGAACCATGAAATCCCAAGCTCCGTAGGAGCGGAATCATCAGAATATGCCGCGCCTGATATGGAGCTTGATTTGGTTTCGGATTGGACTCTAATCCGTCAAAGCGTTACTCCGCACTTTTCAAGAATCAGCATCGAGAAAAGGGCCGACAGAAGTAATGCGCCTATCCGAATCCAAGCCGGGACATAGATTTCAGCGAAATCGCGGCGAGACATTGGTGGCGTGAAAATGTCGCCACCCAACTCTCGCTGCCTGGATCGGATATGTTTCAGGCCCATTGTCGAAAACAAGATCGGGGCAAAGAAAGCAACCGTAGCCAACAGTAATTGAATTCCAAACCGCAAAACGCCTGGAGGCAAAGTTGCTGTGATGAAGTACATTCCTGCCACACACAAAGGTATCACTATTGCGCCAGTCACAATCGATGCCGGAATGGAAGGAAAGACGCGCATTGTTCCAGCAATAAAACCCGAAAGGGAAAATTTCCTTTGGGCCGTTTGAGTGATGAGTAGATAAGAACAAAACAGGTCGGCGTCAATCGAAAATACCGCCAAAATTTCATCGTTGCGGGACCGGTTTATTTTGGTATCCTCACTGCTCATTTTTGGCGACAATTTAACTGGAAAGAATTTTATGTCACAGCATCGCAGTCTGCGCGCGGCGTCCACTCTGGGTGGCAAGCGCAATGTCCTCAAACGCTTCGAGCGCGTCGAGCTTCTCAAAAAACGCGGCCAGTGGAAGGACGGCGACCGCATCATCGGCCTCCGCAAGACCAAGCCGGGGGTGTGAGATTTAGTTAAATAGGTTAAATCAGTTAAATGAGTTGACCACGGGAACCGGTTTGCTCATTTAACAATTTAACCCATTTAACCAGTGAACATCCGTCTCCAGAAATTCCTGGCCGAGGCGGGCGTGGCGTCGCGCCGCGCCAGCGAACAAATCATCCTGGCCGGTCGCGTCAGCGTCAATGGCCGGCCCGTTCGCCTGCTCGGCACGAAGGTGGATCCGGAACACGACGAAGTGGCGGTGGACGGCAAGCTGCTCCGGGTCCGGCGCAAGCTTTACGTGGCGATGCACAAACCGTCCGGCTGCGTCTGTTCGCGTCAGGACGACGCGGGCCGCCTGACGATTTACGATTTATTGCCAAAAGAATGGCAAAATCTTTATTCCGTGGGCCGTCTGGATTTCAACACGGAAGGATTGCTTTTCCTGACCAATGATGGACAATTCGCCTTGCGCCTGACGCATCCGCGTTATGGCGTCCGGAAAAAATATCTGGCGACGGTTGATGGCGCAGTGGATGAGACAATGCTCGCAGGTTTCACGCGCGGTATTTTTCACGGTGGTGAAAAGCTAAAGGCCGAAGCGGCCCGGCTGGTCTCGGCCAGCCGCGGGAAAAGCGTGGTGGAACTGGAATTAGGCGAGGGCAAGAACCGCGAGGTGCGGCGGCTGTTTGAATCGCAGGGATTGGTGGTGAAACGATTGCAGCGGACGCAGATTGGCAAAATCAAACTGGGCGAGCTGAAACCGGGACGCTGGCGGACATTGACAGAGACAGAAATTAGAACTTTACTTGGCTGAATTATGAAAAAGCAGATCTGGTCGGTTTTCGTGGTAACCATTTCAACATCCTTGCTGGCGCAGACGAATGCGCCGGTGTCAACTTCAACGGTCGAAACTCCGGCACCGGCCGCGACCGCCCCTGCGACGCCCGCCGTCGAGTCGGCGCCGGTGGTCACCAACGCGCCTGCCAAAAGGACATCCGCTCACAGAAAACGCACGCTCTCGGCGACGACCGAAGCCCCGATCCACGAACCCACTGTCGTCCTCATGCCCGGTCCGGCAGAAGTCGGCGCCAGCAGCGTCAACGTTCGCGGTCAGGCCAGTTTCAACAGCGAAATCATCAGCCACCTGGCCAAAGGCGACACGGTAACGGTGTTGGAACAAATTAATGTGCACAAACACAAGCCCAGCGAACCGGCGCAGTGGGCCAAAATCGCTTTCCCGACGAACGCTTACACTTGGGTTGACTCGAGGTACATTGATAACGATTCCAAGACGGTCAAACCAAAGAAATTGAATCTGCGCTCCGGGCCCGGTGAAAATTACAGTGTGGTTGGCCTGATTACGCACGGCACACCGGTCACCGAAGTTTCGAACAAGGGCAACTGGATGCAAATCGTACCGCCGCCGAATGCCTACGCCTTCGTCGCCGCGATGTTTTTGAAACAGGAAGCCGTGGCGCTCCCGCCGCCCGTTGCGTCAACGACAGAAGCCGCGCTCGTGACCACGCCGATTGCCGAGTCGCAGCCGCTCGTCACGGAAGCGACCAACGCCGCTATGACGGCCGCGACGGAAACCAATGAGCTTGCCGAAATGGGAACGAATGAGTTGGGTGAGGCGGAAACGAATGCGCCGCCGCCTCCGCCGCGAATTGTCACTCACGAAGGCTTCGTCCGTCACGTGACCAGCATCATTGCGCCGACGGCTTATGAATTGTACGACACGAATACGTGGACAACCATTAATTACCTTTACACGACGTCCACGAACCTCAACTTGAGCCGTTACAACGGCCTGCACATCATTGTGACCGGTGAGGAAGGCCTTGCCGAGCGCTGGAAGGACACGCCCGTCCTCACCATCCAGCGTATTATCGTGGTCGATTAATGCCGCCGGGCAATCTCATTGACGGGCGCGCGATTGCTGCGCAAATCCAGCGTGAACTGGCGGGACGTATCGCCACCCTGAAATCCCGCGGGCTTCAGGCCGGCCTCGCGTTTGTGCGCGTCGGGGAAGACCCGGCATCGAAAGTTTACGTGGGGCGCAAGGAAAAGGCGTGCGCCGAATTGGGCATTTTTTCGGCCATGCACGTTTTGCCGGCAGCCACCAGTGAAAGTGAACTGCTCACGCTGCTGAAAGAAATGAACGCCGACGCGCGTTTGCACGGAATCCTGGTGCAGGCGCCATTGCCGAAACAAATTCGCGAATCCCTGATTTATTCCGCCGTGTTGCCGCAAAAGGACGTGGACGGTTTTCATCCGATGAACGTCGGCAAACTGATGCTGGGCGACCCGACGGGTTTTCGGCCCTGCACGCCGGCGGGCATTGGTGAGTTGCTCGCGCGCTCGAACGTGAGAACCGACAGTGCGGAAGTGGTGGTTTTGGGCCGCGGCAACATCGTCGGCAAACCGCTGGCGGCGATGCTTTGCCAGAAAGCCAAAGGCGCAAACGCAACCGTCACGATTTGCCATTCGGCCACGCGCGATATCAAGGCACACTGCCGGCGCGCGGACATTTTGGTGGCCGCGATGGGCGTCGCCGAATTTGTAAAGGCAGACATGGTCAAGCCGGGCGCAACGGTAATTGACGTGGGTGTCAACCGGGTGAGCGATCCGCAGGCAAAGAGCGGATCGCGGCTGGTGGGTGACGTGGATTTTGCGCACGTTCAGCCGGTGGCGGGAAAAATCACGCCGAACCCCGGCGGCGTCGGGCCGATGACGATTGCGATGCTGATGCAAAACACGGTGCGGGCGGCGGAAATGAGTCTGGTCCGTTAAATGAGTAATTGGTTAAATGAGTTAAATGGGCGGCGGAATTTGATTCTCATTTGACGAATAACCCATTTGACCAGTTACTGATTTAACCTGTTTAACGATTTAACAAATATGGAAGCCACTCGAATATTGCCGGATTTGCAATCCTCGCTGTTGTGCGAGGAAGTGCGGCAGGAAGCCAACGGGAACCTGATTCTCATCGGGGTCATCAGCCTCATCCGCGTGCCGCAACTGCCCATTGTCGCCGCGCGGCTGTGCGTCTTTAACCGCTGGACGGCGGGCATCGGCCGTTTCACCGAATGTATCCGGCTCATCGCGCCGGACCAGACGACGGTGATCCGCAAAGGCGAGATGAAATTTGAACTGCGCGACGCGGGACTGCACACCACCAGCGTAATGGTCTTTGGCCAGCTCGAATTCAAGGTCGCCGGGACCTATTTCGTCGAAGTGCTCGTGGACGATGTGATGAAGCTGCGTTACCCCATTCCGGTCGTTCTGGCCCCGCCGCCGGAACAGGCGCAAAAATCTCCGCCGCCCCCACCGGAATCGCCGGAAGCCAGGTAGTGCGGGTCCATTTCTGGAAGCGCCGGCTTGGTCGGCGATTGTAGCCGGCGCTCGCGGGTTTTGGAGAGTAGCACCGTACACGCGCCACAGGAGAATAACTCCTTCTCCCCGCCCAAGCGGGGAGAAGGCCGGTTTGCGGGGATTTGAGCTTCAAAACAGCATGAAACTTGAGCAGAAAAAAACGAACCCCCTCACCTCATCGCTCTCCTCCCTTGGGGGAGAAGAGGGAGAAAGTCGGTGCGGCTGTCGAATTGCGCCTTAGGCTTTGTGCTCGATACTTTCACCTTTTACCGAATCTGGATAACCTGTCACGGATGAGCGCGCCTTCGGAATCGGTTTCTGCCTGGGAACCGCTCACGCCGCGTGGGGTGGCGGCATTTGCCCGCGCACGACTGGGCCGCCTGCTGCTGGTGCAATTCATCGTCGCCGCGCTGGCGGCGATTGCGGTGGATTGTTTTCTGGACATGGATTGTTTCCCGACCATCACGGCTGCCATCAAACAATTGCCGGACCAGGGCGAAATCCGCGCCGGCCGGCTGGACTGGCACGGCACCTGGCCGGAAATGCTCGCCGAGGGAAATTTTCTCGCGTTCGATGTGGACCTGGATCACTCCGGCCTGATCCATTCGCCGGCCCAGGTGCAAATCGAATTCGGCAGCGATTCCGTCCGCGTCTTTTCGCTCTTCGGCTATACCGATTTCTGGTATCCACCCGACCAGGCGCTCTATTTTGACCGGAAAGATCTGGAGCCGCTCTGGAACGCATGGAAACCGGACATCCTCGGCATCGCTGCCGGCGCAGTCATCGTCGGGTTGATGCTGTCGTGGGCGGTCCTGGCAACAGTTTATTTCCTGCCGGCCAGCCTGATGTGCTTTTTTGTCAATCGCGATTTGAACTTCCGTCAAAGCTGGCGGCTGGCGGGCGCGGCGCTCATGCCCGGCGCGTTGTTGCTGACGGCGGCAATCGCGTTTTACGATCTGGGTGCGCTGGATTTGATCCAGCTGAGTTTCGCTTTCGGCGCGCACCTGGTGCTCGGCTGGATTTATTTGTTCGTCAGCCCGCTGTTCCTGCCGCGACCGTCGCCGACTGAAAAGGCGAACCCGTTTACGCCAGGCAAATAGACAACCGGAACAATCCCTGATTCCACGGGCAGATTTGAGAAGGGATAACACACTTAATTAGTGTGACTTGTGAATGCCAGCCCTGCCCGTGCAGGGTTGCCGCTGTTGCGTCCCCCAAATTTTGTGTAACGTTTTGCCACTTGCGGCAGAGATTGCATCGAGTGCAAACGGACAAGGACAATCACGAACAATTCACGCGCTTGTGGACCGAAGCGCAACCCATCCTTGCCGGCTACCTCTACGCGGCAGTACCGGATTTTCAGGAGGCGGAAGACCTCTTGCAAGAGGTGGCGGTGATTCTGCTGCGGAAATTCTCCGAATACAATCGGGAGCAACCCTTTGTCGGCTGGGCCATCGGCGTCGCCAAACGTGAAGTGCTGATGTCACGTCGGCGGCATGCCCGCAGCCGCATCTTCTATCAGGCCGATTTGCTGGAAAGGCTCGCCGATACTTGCGAAGAACTGACGCCCGAACTGGAGGAGCGTTCCCGCGCGCTGCGCGAATGCGTGCGCGCCGTACAAGGCCGCGCCGCCGAATTACTCCGGTTGCGCTACGAGGAATGCCTCAAATTCGACGCCATCGCGGCGCGGGTCGGGATGGCGGCTGTCGCCGTGCGAGTCATGTTGAGCCGGACGCGGGCCGCCCTGCGTGATTGCGTTGAGCGCAAAGTTAAATTTCAAAATTCCCGGTCATGAACGACCACCAAGAGTTGATTGAGATTTACCTGGACGGCGAACTGACCACCGAACAGGAAAAGCGCCTGGCGGATTGGCTGACCGCCGACCGCGAGCACATGCGCCGGTTTGTTCGTGAAGCCCACCTTCAGCGCCAATTGCGCGACATCATGCTGGCCCAATCTTTCCAGGTCAAAGCCAGCCCCGTGGCCGGGAAAGTAAAGCAACCGGGCGCGCTTTCATTGATTAGCACGGCCGTGCTCGCCTTTCGTCGCATCTGGTTGCCGCTTGCGGTTTGTCTGGTGCTGGTAATAACAGGTTTTGGGGTTTGGTATTTCAATCCGACTGCCGGTAAGCCCACGCTTGCTGAAATTCAAGGCTCCGGGCTGATTCTTGAACGAGCCGGCCATCGGCTCTCGGCCACCGTGGACATTCATCTTCAACCCGGTGACTTGCTCCGAACGCCGGAAAACGTGACGGCCGTCATCGGTTATGCGCCCGAATCGACCCGCGTCAAACTTTTGCCGGGAACTGAATTGACATTGACCGCAATTGGACGCGGCAAAGTTTTCGCGCTTGTTGTGGGCAAGCTCGAAGCGACAGTCGCCCGGCAATCTCCTTTTCGTCCGGTGATCATTTCCACGCCGCAGGCCAGAGCGCGCGTGGTGGGGACGCGGTTCACGCTGACAGTCGCGACCAACTCAACTCGTTTGGATGTGATGGAAGGCAAGGTACGGTTCACGCGGCTAAGCGATGAGAAATTCGTGCAGGTGACCGGGGGACATTACGCGGTCGCTGCCAATGACTACGAGCTTGCGGCGCTGCCGTTCACCGGAAGCATCACGCGCCAGTGGTGGGTCGGCGTGGCCGGGAGTGTTGTCAACGACTTGCGTGACGATCCGCGTTTTCCCGGTCGGCCGGACGGCTCCGAGCTGGCCAAGACGCTGGAATTGGAGCCCGTCCGGACCAATCACTTCGCCGTGCGCTTTGTCGGTTTTTTGCATCCTCCGGTGACGGGCGATTACGAGTTCTGGCTGACGGGAGCGACCGACGCGCAACTGTTCATGAGCCCGAATGCCGATCCTGCGCAGAAGGTAATCATTGCGCAAAACGTCTCCTATGCACGCAAAGCGTGGGACCAACCGCATGTATCCGGCGGCAGCAACTGGGCGCCTCCCGTGCCACTGGTCGCCGGGCGGATTTATTACATTGAGGCAATCGTGCTGATTGAAAAGGGCGAGGGACATCTCGCAGTTGCCTGGAAGCTGCCGGGAGGCGAGCGCACACTCTTGACCGGCGAATTCCTCTCGCCCTTGCAACCTCCAAAATGAAAGGAGAAGCAATCATGATAGCTGCGCGTCATTCCAAAGCCCGAATTCTGAAAACCGAAATCGGGTTCACCTTGATCGAATTGCTTGTTGTCATCGCCATCATCGCGATTCTGGCGGCGTTGTTGTTGCCGGCATTGTCCAAGGCCAAAGCCACCGGCCAATCCACCGCCTGCCTCAGCAACCTCAAACAGCTTCAAGCGGGTTACCTTATGTATCCAGATGATAATGCTGGCTATTTGCCGGTGGACAAAGCCATTACCGTGGCATTGGGGGACATTGCGAATCAGGCCGGCTCCTGGGTCATTGGCAACGCTCAATTGGATGCCAACCCCACCAACATTCAGAACGGCACGATCTTCCGCTACGTAGGCGCGCTGGATGTCTATCACTGCCCGGCGGACAAATCCACAGTGACGAAGCAGCCGGGGTTGACGCGCCTGCGCAGCTATTCGTTGTCCGGCTGGCTTAATTGTTACTTTACCGCCTATGGTGAAGATTTGGATCCAAATACTTTTGCGCAGGATCAAGTCAAACTATCCACCGTTAGTCAACCAGCCAACGTGTTTGCGTTCATTGACGAACATGAACAAAGCATTGGACCGGGACAATTCCTGGTTGGACAACCTTCTTGGGCCTTACTGAACCCGCAACCTGACGAATGGTGGTCGTTTCCCGCCGACCGGCACGGCCAGGGCTGCAATTTGTCATTTTTGGACGGGCATGTGGAGCATTGGCGGTGGCGGGCGCCAAAAATTTACGAATCCTTCAACCAAAACCCCAATCCAGGAGGAGACCTTGCCGACCTGCAGCGATTGGAGGAAGTCACGCCGCACGATGTATTGCGATGAATTTTCAATCACAAAGGAAAGGAAACATAAAATGAAAAAAACGTTACATTCAATTTTGAAACGCCTGCTGATCCGGGTCGTGAGTCTAGGCAGTTTGTTGACCATAACACCTCTCGCCTCTGCCCAATCATGGCAACCCATTTCACAGGCAACCTATTGGCGGGCAATTGCCGGTTCCGCCGACCTCACCAAACTGGTCGCGACCGGTGGCCGGATTGGTTATGGCTATTATCCTATGCCCATCTACAGATCAGTTGACTCTGGATTGACTTGGACGCAGACCGGCGCACCTACCAATGTGTGGTGCACAATTGCTTCCTCAGCGGACGGCACGAAATTGGCAGCGGCGGTTGACTATGACAGCGACAACGACCCCGGCCAGGTTTACACGTCCTCGGATTCCGGCGCGACTTGGATTCCAACCACTGCGCCCAGAAATTATTGGTCCATTGCCTCGTCAGCGGATGGAACCAAACTGGTAGCAGCGGACCGCGGCGACGGAGATGGTCGCATTTACATCTCCACAGATTCTCCTGGTACGTGGATGCAAACCACTGCGCCCAGAAATTATTGGTCCTCCGTTGCCTCTTCAGCAGATGGAAGCAAACTTGTGGCTGTAGTGGTTGGTGGAGGCATCTACACGTCTGCGAATTCAGGAACGAATTGGACGCAAACCAGCGCGCCCGTTGAGGAGTGGTCATCTGTATCTTGTTCAGCGGATGGAAAAACGATAGTGGCGGCGTCGGCTAACGAGGACATCAATTACCAATGGGACAGCGACATCTACATCTCGACCAATGCGGGCGTCAGTTGGATATTAATCGCCGAATGGGGCAATGCTTTGGAATCCGTTGCCTGCTCGGCTGACGGGGCAAAATTGGCGGCAGGGTCGGAATCGGTCTCTGATATTTACGGCGATAATTTTGATGGAGGAATTTCCATTTCAACGGACTCCGGGGCTACTTGGTCCACAGATGATTCGTCGGATTGCGAGGTGCCTCAAATCATATCGGCCGCCGATGGAAATAAATTTCTTGCCATTTCCTATCCCCAGATTTGGACATGGCCTTGTCCAAGTTCAAGTTCCTGGCAATCATCTGACGCGCCCTCCTATCAGCCATTCGTTCACTCAGGCTCTTATTCCTCCGTTGCCTCTTCAACAGATGGAAGCAAACTTGTGGCTGTAGTGGATGGTGGAGGCATCTACACGTCTGCGAATTCAGGAACGAATTGGACGCAAACCAGCGCGCCCGTTGAGTTGGGGTCATCCGTTGCCTCCTCAGCGGACGGCACGAAATTGGCAGCGGCGGCTAACTATGACAGCGACAACGACCCCAGCCAGGTGTACACGTCCTCGGATTCCGGCGCGACTTGGATTCCAACCAGTGCGCCATCCAATTATTGGTCGTCTGTTGCTTCTTCAGCAGATGGAAGCAAACTGGTGGCTGTAGTGGATGGTGGAGGCATCTACACGTCTGCAAATTCAGGAACGAATTGGACGCAAACCAGCGCGCCCGTCGAGTCGTGGTCATCCGTTGCCTCCTCAGCGGACGGCACGAAATTGGCAGCGGCGGCTAACTATGACAGCGACATCGACCCCGGCCAGGTTTACACGTCCTCGGATTCCGGCGCGACTTGGATTCCAACCAGTGCGCCATCCAATTATTGGGAATCTGTCGCCTCTTCAGCAGATGGAGCCATACTGGTGGCGGGAGGGAGCTTTGTCGCGCATGTTTTTGGTGACGGCGGGCTTTACTTTTCCACAAATTCGGGAGCGACCTGGACACTCACCGGCGAACTGGGTAATTGGTCGTCCATTGCCATTTCGGCGGATGGAAGTCGGATAGTAGCGGTTGACGATTCATATAATGCATATAATGATGACGACCCCGGTCGGATTTGCATCTCAACAGATTCAGGGGTGACGTGGACATCAGCCAACGCCCCTGCCGGAGAACAATGGCGAGCAGTTGCCTGTTCCGCCAATGCCAGCAACATTGTGGCTGTCGGTTGTGCCATTTATACCTTACACCTTCCTCTCCCGCCGCCGCCCGCTCCTCTCTCGTTGCCTCGCTTGCAGATCACACGGTTAGGGACAAACAATGACGTTTCATGGCTGGTACCTTCAACCAGCTTCGGCTTGCAGGAGAATTTTGATTTGTCCACGACCAATTGGACGGATGTGCCATGCTCTCCAACGCTCAATTACACAAATTTGAATTATGAAATGACCATTTCACCACTATCGGGCAGCCATTTCTACCGGCTTCGTTCACGGTGAAAGGCGAATTATGAAAATGAAAATTCAAACCCTCCTCATTGCGCTATTGCTGCTGGCATTGCCCTATGCCCTTCAAGCGCAATTCACTTACATCACCACCAACGGCACGATTACCATCACAGGCTACAGCGGCTCCGGCGGCAACGTGACGATTCCCGACACCATCAACGGCCTGCCTGTTACCAGCATTGGAGGCTATGCGTTCGATTCTGACTATAGCCTGACCAACGTAACGATTCCCGATAGTGTCATCAGCATCGGAGATGGGGCTTTCTCCGATTGCTACAACTTGACGGACGTGACGATTGGCAATAGCGTCACCGGCATAGGATATGAGGCGTTTGCGCCCTGCGGCAGCCTTACCGTTGTCTATTTTGACGGCGACGCTCCCGGCGCTGATCCGAGTGCGTTTTCGTGGATTAATTGTGATCTTTACGGTTGTCATCCAGGTGATGACCCCGCAACGATTTTCTATTTATCCGGCACCACTGGCTGGAGCAACACCCTTGCAGGTGTGTCCACCGTGATGTTGAATAGTCCGCCGCAATTCGAATTCGGAACAACGACCGACGGCTGGAGTTATGTGAGTGACGAAGGTGAATTCACTCTGATTACAGGTTATGGCGGTTCCGACGTCGTGGTAATGGTTCCTTCTACCATCAATGGCCTGCCCGTCACCGGCATTGCACCGCATGCATTCGTTGACAACAGCAGCCTTGCCAGCGTGACGATTCCCAACAGTGTCACCAGCATTGGAAGACATGCGTTCGAGGAGTGCGAAAGCCTGACCAATGTGGCGATTCCCAACAGCGTTACTAGCATCGGATATAGAGTATTCAGAGACTGCACCAGCCTTACGAGCGTGATGATTCCAGACAGTGTAACGAGCATCGGAGAAGAGGCATTCTTCCAATGCGGTCTAAGCAATGTGACAATTCCCGACAGTGTCAACAGCATCGGAGCTAATGCATTCGAATTCTGCTACAGCCTGACCAGTGTCTATTTTACCGGCAACGCGCCTGCCGCTGATTCAGATGCGTTGTTCTACTACGACTACCTTGCGACAGTTTATTATTTGCCGGGCACTCTTGGCTGGGGCGACACCTTTGCCGGTGTGCCGACCGCGCCGTGGTTCCTGCCCAATCCACTCATTCTAAATAAAGGCCCCGGCTTTGGCGTGCAGTCCAATCAATTCAGCTTCACCATCTCCTGGGCAACCAATGTTCCCGTCGTGGTGGAAGCCTGCACCAATCTGTCCAATCCTATCTGGCTTCCGATAAGCACCAACACTCTGGTCAGCGGCACGTCTTACTTCAGCGACCCGCAGCCGGCCAATCTGCCCGGCCGCTTCTACCGCCTCCGCTCGCCGTAAAATGCGAATGATGAAAACCAAAATTCTCATCCTGTTTATTGCGCTGCTGGCATTGCCCATTGTTGCTCAAGTGCAATTTGCTTACATCGTCAACAACGACGGCACCATCACCCTCACCGTCTATACCGGCTCTGGCGGCAATGTGGTTATTCCCGCCATGATCAACGGTCTGCCCGTCACCAGCATAGGAGATTATGGAGTGTTCGCATACGATTCCAGCCTGACCAGCGTGACGATTCCCGACAGCGTCACCAGCATCGGAAATGAGGCGTTCTTTGCATGCTCCAATTTGACCAACGTGACGATGGGCAATGACGTCACCCGCATCGGAAGTCTTGCGTTTGCTGACTGTTCCAGCCTGGCCAACGTTACCATTCCCCATAATGTCACTGACATCGAAGAAAGCGCGTTCATAGACTGTTCCAACCTGACCAACGTTACGATTCCCGACAGCATCGTCAATATCGCAGCTTATACGTTTGAATACTGCTCCGGGTTGACGAATGTGACAATTGGTCGTGGCGTCTCCAACATCGGAGGTGATGCGTTTGCATCCTGCGAAAGCCTGACCAATGTAATCATTCCTGACAATGTCACCAGCATTCAGGATGGAGCGTTCGCGGGCTGTTCTAATCTGACCAGCGTCTATTTTGAAGGCAACGCTCCCTACTTCGGTTCTTCTTTGTTCTATGGCGATCCCTTCAATGGCGACCCCGCGACAGTTTATTATTTGCCGGGTACGCTTGGCTGGGGCAACACGTTTACCGGCGTGCCCATCGTGCAATGGTTCCTGCCCCAGCCGCTCATCTTGAACCAAGGCCCCGGCTTTGGCGTGCAGTCCAATCAATTCGGTTTCACCATCTCTTGGGCCACCAACGTCCCTGTCGTGGTGGAAGCCTGCACGAACTTGTCCAATGCGGTCTGGCTCCCCGTGAGCACGAACAATCTCGTCAGCGGCGCGTCTTATTTCAGCGACCCGCAACCGGCCAATCTGCCCGGCCGCTTCTATCGTCTCCGTTCGCCATAGGCAAAGGGGAACTGTCATCGGTTCTGCAAAAAGTTCCCCGTGCAGCAATCCGGGTTTTGGCACGCCAAAAGTGGAAGGAGCCTAATCTTGCCACCATGTTATGAATTGCCACAAATCGTGCACGACTTTAGCCTGTTCGCATGTCACGACTGCCGTTTGAACTGATGCTGGCCCTGCGTTATTTGCGGCCCAAACGGACGTTCGTTTCCATCATCACCCTCATTTCCATCGTGGGCGTCGCGCTCGGCGTCGCCGTGCTCATCATCGTCATCAGCGTCATGAGCGGGTTTGATCACGATCTGCGCGAGAAAATCCTCGGGTTCAATGCGCACCTGAAAATTTTTGCGGCCGGCAAAACGATGGAAAACTACGACCAGGTGATGGGACTGGTTGCGTCCAACAAAAATGTCCGCGGCGTCGCGCCGTTTGTGTTCGGCCCGGTGCTGCTCGAAACCGAGCCGACGAACGGCCAGCAGGCGGCCTTCGCCACGCCGTTCATGCGGGGCGTTGACACCAGCCATGAAGCCGACGTGAGCGTGCTGCCGCAAAGCATCGTCTCCGGCAAATTCGATTTGAGCGGACGCGGCCTGGTGGTCGGCACCGAATTTGCCCAGACCTACAATCTGTTCGTGGGCGACCGGCTTTCGATATATTCGCCGGCCGAGTTGAAGAAAATGAAGGACCGGCGCGGCAAGGCGGATGAGGAGGCCATTCTGCCGGATGAATACACCGTGACCGGCATTTTTGACGTGGGTTATTTCGACTACGATTCCACGGTGGTGGTGGCTTCGCTCGAAAACGCCCAGGACCTTTATGCCCTGGGCGACAGCGTCCACGGCCTGCTGGTGATGTTGCAGGACCCCTACCAGGCGCCGGAAGTGCGGCGCGAACTGGAAAGTGCGCTGGGCCCGGACTACAACATCACCACCTGGACGGAAGAAAACGCCACGCTGCTCGGCGCGCTCATGGTCGAGAAAAACGTCATGATGATTATCATGTTTTGCATCGTGATCGTCGCTGCGCTGTGTATCCTCAACGCTCAAATCACGTTTGTGGTCCAGAAGACCCGCGAAATCGGGATGCTCAAGGCGCTCGGGGCGACGAAATTCCAGATCTCCGGTATCTTTCTAGGCCAAAGTGCCATCATCGGCGTGTTGGGTGTGTTGGCCGGGTACGGTCTGGGCCGGTTGGGACTGGTGTATCGCAATGAGGTCCTGCATCTCTTGAACCACGTGACGGGACGCGATTTGTTGCCACCGTCGCTTTATTTTTTCAACCAACTGCCAGCGGTAATCAACCTGCGTGATATTGCCATTATTTGCGGAGTTTCCTTTGTCATCTGCCTGCTGGGCGGGGTGCTGCCCGCCTGGCGCGCCGGCCGTTTGAAGCCCGTGGAGGCGCTGCGTTATGAATGAACCGCTTCTCTCCGCTCATGGTCTGGCCAAGACTTACGCGATAGGCAAACGCACGCTCGAGGTGTTGCGCGGGGTGAACCTCGGCGTGGCGCGTGGCGAATTCCTGGCCTTGCGCGGCGCATCCGGCGCGGGCAAAAGCACCTTGCTCCATTTAATCGGCGGGCTGGACACGCCCAACGCCGGCGATATCCATTTTGCCGGGCAAAATCTCGCGGCATTCTCCGAACGCAAATTAACCGAATTCCGCAACCATCGCGTCGGCTTCGTTTTCCAGGCGTATCACCTGCTGCCGGAATTGACCGCACTCGAAAACGTTTGTCTGCCGGCGCGGATGGCCCGGGTGCCCGCGGCCAAAGCGGAGGCGCGCGGCCGTGAATTGCTCGCCCAAGTCGGCCTGGGAGAGCGCCTGGAACACAAGCCGTTTGAACTGTCCGGCGGCGAACAGCAGCGCGTCGCCATCGCCCGCGCGCTGGTCAACGACCCGGAATTGCTGCTGGCCGACGAACCGACCGGCAATCTCGATTCGCATACCGGCGGCGAGATCCTCGAATTGCTGAAAAGCTTGCGGGCCCGAAAACAAACCACGCTGGTCATCGCCACCCACGATGCCCGCGTGGCCGCCAACGCTCCACGGGTGGTGGAATTGGTGGACGGGCAGATTGTGGCGGGGTGAGTGGATTTGTTAAACAGGTAATCAGTTAAATGAGTAAGTGAAGAGCGCGTAAATGCTGTGCTGATTTAACCAATCACTCATTTAACTCATTTGACCAACACCGTGAGTCAGGACCACTGGGAACAGCTCTACCAATCCGGTGACACGCATTGGGACAAGGGCGCGCCGTCGCCGGGGCTGGTGGATTTCCTGGCGACGCATCCGGACCTGGGTGGCGGCGACGCCCCCGTCGCCACAAACGCAACTGCGACGAGGGCGTCGCAACCACGACCAGCCGTTTGCGTGCCTGGCTGCGGCACAGGCCATGATGTGCGCGAATTTGCCAAAGCCGGTTTTGCCACGTTTGGTTTCGACATTGCGCCGAGCGCGATTCGGCTGGCAATTGAAAAAACCGGGACTGCCGGGAAACCGGGAGGACCGGCATCTTGCCGGCAACTGGTGACGAGCGAGAAGCACGCCGGCAGGATGCCGGCGCTCCCCGGTGAGGCCTCCTTTCAGGTTGCCGACTTCTTGCGGGACGACCCGCCGCAAATGTTTGATTGGATTTTTGAACATACGCTCTTCTGCGCAATCAAACCGGAAGAACGAAACGATTATGTCCGCGCGGTGCTGCGCTGGCTGCGGCCGGAGGGACAATATCTGGCGGTCAATTACATGATTGTGGATGAGGGGCAAGGCCCGCCGTTCAGCACGACGCGAGAGGAACTTTGGCAGCGTTTCTCGCCGCATTTTAAGCTGGCGGCGGAGTGGGTTCCGCGATCCTATCACAACCGGGTCGGACGGGAGCGGATGTTCTGGTGGCGGCGCAAATCCGGTTGAAAAGTGCCGTCTGTGCGGCTAGATTTCAAACTTATGCTTGACGATCGCGATTACATGCGCCAGCCGGTTTACCGTGACCGGCCGGCTTTACCACCGCTATCGTTCACGGTTGGCCTCCTCCTCATCAATTTGGCGGTCTTCCTCCTTCAACTGCTGGCAAGCAATTCGTTATCCGCTGTTCAAGTCGCGTACGGGTATTTTGCGTTGAGTCTGGCGGGGCTGAAACATGGGTTTGTCTGGCAACTGCTGACGTTTCAATTCATGCACGCGGGTTGGATTCACCTGATTTTCAATTCGCTGGCCATTTTCTTCTTCGGGCGGCCGGTCGAAGCAGCACTGGGCCGCCGCCATTTTTTAACCCTCTATTTGTCGAGCGGAATCATCGGCGGGTTGGTGCAGATGTTGTTTGCGGCGCTGATTCCGCATTATTTCGATGCTCCGGTGGTGGGTGCTTCGGCGGGGGCATCGGGCCTGGTGGCGGCTTTTGCCATGCTGCACTGGGAGGAGCGATTCCAATTGTGGCTTTATTTCATTCCGGTATCCATGAAGGGTAAAACCCTGCTCGCGGTCAGCCTCGCATTGGCATTCGCCGGGATGATGGTCCCCAACAGCAGTATTGCCAATGCCGCGCATCTCGGGGGCATCCTGGCCGGCGGGTTTTACGTGCGCCTGATCATTCAGAGCCAATGGCCTCAGTGGAAACTGCGCGACCGTCGTGCCGCGCCGCGCGAACTCGTGAATGTCCGCGCCGCCAAATCCGGTTTGTGGCGCTCAACGACCGGCAAGTTGGACGACGAACAGTCTGCCGACGAATTCGTGAGCAGCGAAGTGGACCCCATCCTCGACAAAATTTCCGCGCACGGCATCCAAAGTCTGACCGCGCGCGAACGCGAAATTCTCGAAAAAGCCCGAGCCAAAATGACGAAGCGCTAAACGGGTCGATGGCCGGGGGACGAGAGCCGAGGGCGCGCTCGACACCCGGCTCATAATTTTTTACCCTCGACACATGATTACGCGCTACTCCAGGAACCGCATGCGGTCCCTCTGGTCGGAGGAGTACAAAACCAGCCTCTGGCTCGAAATCGAGTTATTCGCGCTTGAAGCCCTGGTGAAGGAAGGCGTCGTCCCGCGCGCGGACTTCGCCAGAATCAAGGCCGGCTGCGAACCGTGGTTTGGCAATCTGGCCGGCCTGATCGCCCGCCAGAAGGAACTGGAAAGAACGCTCAACCACGATGTGATTGCTTTCACCGAAGCCGCCACGGAAAAAATCAAAGACCGGGCCCGCCGTTGGTTCCATTTCGGCCTGACCAGCAGCGACATCATTGATACCGCGTTCGCCGTGCAAATGAAGCAAAGCGCGGACATTTTAATCGCTGATGTCAAAACCCTGCGAATGGCTATTGCCCGGCAGGCACGCAAATTCAAATTCACGCCTTGCATCGGTCGCAGTCACGGCATCCATGCCGAACCAACCACATTTGGACTGAAGCTGGCGCTGATGTATGACGAATTCGGGCGCGTGCTGGAACGCCTGGAGCGCGTACGCGAGACCGCTGCCGTTGGCAAACTGTCCGGCGCGGTCGGCACCAGCGCGCACCTCTCGCCACGAGTCGAGACTTATGTGTGCAAAAAGCTGGGTCTCCGGTCAGCCGCGATCGCCACCCAGGTGGTCCAACGGGACATTCATGCCGAGTTCATGACGACCCTGGCATTGGTGGGCGCGAGTATCGAGCGATGGGCTGTCGAGTTCCGTCACCTGCAACGCACCGAAGTGCTCGAAGCCGAGGAACCGTTCACGAAAGGCCAGAAAGGCAGCAGCGCCATGCCGCACAAGCGCAACCCCATCACCTGGGAACGCCTCACTGGTCTCGCCCGGGTGCTCCGCGGCAACGCCGTTGCCGCGCTGGAAAACGTCGCCCTCTGGCACGAACGCGACATCAGCCACAGCAGCGTCGAACGCATTATTTTTCCAGATTCCTGCACTCTGCTCGACTACATGTTCGGTCTGCTGACGCGCCTGATGGACGGCCTGGCGGTTTATCCGGAGAACATGAAAAAGAATCTCGGCCTCTCGCTGGGCATGTGGAATTCGCAGACGGTGCTGTTGGCGCTCATCAAGAGAGGCCTGACGCGAGAAGCCGCCTACCAACTAGTACAGGACGCAGCGATGACGACCTGGGCGGTAAAACATGCCGGTCGCGACGATGCGGATTTCGTTGAGCAACTGAAAGCCGACCCTGCCGTGGCGAAACATTTCAAGCCCGGTGAACTGGAAAAACTCTGCTCGCTCGACTTCCATTTCAAGGAAGTAAAGAACCGGTTCAAAAAGCTGGGGCTGTAGCGACGGCAGAGATATGCATGGCTGCGCACTTCCGAGCCAGTAAATCATTTCTAACTGTCTGCCATGATAAACCTTTCAAGAGTTGTCATTGTGGCTGGAGATGCCGAGCTGACGGAGAAAATCTGCTCACGACTACGCAAGCCGGGATTTTATCTGCCCGTTATTGAATCGCCGCCAGTGCGATTGGTGAAATACGGCATGTTTGACGCCGACTGCATCCGCGTGTCGAATTGTGTGCGAGCGCTGAAGCCAGAGACTGTTTTGTTTCTGCGGCTTGATCCGCAAGTGGCGGCCAAGTTAAAAGAATGCTTTCCAGCGATTCAACCGGTCTCAATTGAGACTTTTGACGAAGCTCTACTCTTAAAACATATCAAACTTACCCGAAGGGCAGTTGTTTATCGCGACCTGCTTTCAGATGGTTCAGACTGCTGCTCATCGAATTTATTCATCGTCGAGCGTGAATTCGACATCTCTCACGTGATAGCCGCAAATCTAGCAGTTGCGCATGATGGCCGTTTGCTTGCAATTGATGAAGTCACCGATGAAGATCTTAATTTCCTAAAACACAAATCGCGGACATGGTCAAACGGTTCATATGATGAGAAACAGCAAGCGCGAGAAGCTTTGACACAATTCGCTCGGGCAAGGCTTCCCGTGCAACTGGTTGAGTCTTCAAATGCAAAATCCATCTCTTTTATCACGCGCGGTGTTTCATACGGTGTGCTGCCGTTCCGTTGTTGCTTCTTCATTCGTCAAGGCTGTGACCTCTGGAAAATCGATAGGCATAGCTCTATTTCGTTCACAAAAGAATTTCACTGAACAATTCGGATACACGCCGTATTTAATGCACGGCTACCTTTACACGAATCTTGCGAATCCTCCATCGGGCTCAGGTCATTCACGTGTTGTTGAAAGGTTTCTTTCTGCGATTGAAGCCGCAAAACGACTGCCTAACTCCAACAAGCATACCGCCGCATTGAACTACCTTGAGCAGGAACTGTCCGGCTTGTTAAGAATTACGAAATATGAAGGCCAGTGACGGATATGGTCAAGCGATACAATCAAGCCAAAATCCGTGTCCATCAGTGTTCATCCGTGGTTAAAACTCTTTTTGCCCTGAGCAGTCACCGTGCATTACCATGCGGCATGGCCTTTCGGATTCATGACAGCGTGGTGCGCGGTGAGATTGATAACCGCGTCAAGGGCACCGTCCGCGGCAAAATCTGGGTCGAGGGCCGCCCCGAAGCGGTGGTGCTCGAGTTGAAAGGCAATGCCTGGCCCGACCTCGCCGGTTGCCTGCTCACCTTCACCAATCCGCAGAAGCGGGTCGCGCATCTACACTTGGATTCCCTGCACCCGGTGCAGCGCGGCACGATTGGCGACCTGACGGCGTCACGCAAGGTGCGCGTGTTCGATATTCCGATGCTGGAGGCCTACCTCATGTGCAAACGCGGCGAAAAACCGCCCGAGCACATGGCCAATTGCCTGTACCTCGAATGGTTCAGCGAGGCGAACGGACGCGTCGTCATTGAAAGCGCGGATTATGAGTTGAACATTTCCGCGCCGGAATGGCGGCTGACGGCGGAGGAGGATGTGGAGCGCGCCAGACAGGCGGCGGCGGGCATGGATGGTTTCATGCGCAAACTCACCGAGGCGATTGAACAGCATCAGCGCGGACAGAAGGACCCGGAAGCGGAGTGGAACGAGCACGATTACGAAAAATTCATGAAGGAATGCGATGCGCGCACGGACAAATACATGGAGTTGCTGGAAAAATACGGCGACTCGCCCGGAGCCGAGGAAAAAATTGCGACGGAAATGGGCTGGCTGCGCGAGTTGACGCCGGAAGAGGCCGAGGAGGAAGACCGGCGCATTGAGGAAATGAATCGCGCATGCGAAGAAGCGTTGAATGAGCCGCTGCCCGAACCAGAGCCACACCGCGAAGGCATTGACTGGATTCGCACCGAGGACGGCGACATCGCGCATCCACTGCAACATCGCTGCGCTGAAAGCGCGATGAAGTTCTGGGAAATGGCGGACCAGCTCGGCCTGGATAAGATTGAGGACAAGGATTTGGGCGATTTCATTTTTGAATTTCAGACAACGGGCGCGAAATTGGCTGGCGCGTTGAATGGAATCGCCGAAGATCATGGATTTGCCGACGGCGCTTTCACGGTCGCGTGTCTGAAACGTGCCCTCGACCATCTGCACAAGGCGCAAGCCGGGTTGGAGGCGGTCGTGCCGAAAAAGCTTCTGCCGGAGAAAATGACGGCCGAGGCGAGGAAGGAATTGTTTGAAATCCGCGAGGGCATTTTGAAGTTAATGGACGAGTTACGCGGACGCAAATGAATGCCGCCGCGCCAAATAGGGTGGAAATCGTTCGGGCCACCGAATCCGACCTGCTGGCCATTTCCGAACTGGCCGGAATCATCTGGCAGGCGTGTTATCCGGGCATCATCACGCAGGCGCAGATTGATTATATGCTGGCGCGCATGTATGCGCTCGAAGTGATGCGTGACGAAATCCATTCCCAGGGCATTCGCTATGAACTTCTTTTGGTGAGTGGTAAACCAGTCGGCTTTGCGTCCTATGGCCCAATTGAGGTAGGGACGCTGCGCCGCGGTGTCCGGACACCGCAGTGCGCTGTCCCTGCCTTCAAACTGCATAAGCTTTATCTGCGACCGGAAAGGCATGGTCATGGACTGGGCAGCCGGTTGCTGCAGCATGTTGAACACGAGGTCCGTAATGCTGGTGCGCGGCGATTGATTCTTTCGGTGAACAAGCGCAACACCAAAGCGATTACCGCTTACCGGCGAAACGGGTATGACGTGGCGGATTCCATCGTCACGGACATCGGCAACGGGTTTGTCATGAACGATTACGTGATGGCGAAGAATTTGTCGGCCTGAATCCGGCTCGAAGTCTAATCGGCGAGCCAGCCCTGCCTATTTTTCCGCCCGCAGTAGTTCGGCAATCAATCCGTCCGTTGTGTGTTCCTTCGCTTCCAGCGTTGGCGTCAAACCGAGCGCGCGGATGGCCTTGCTGGTTTCCGGGCCGATGGAGGCGAGTTTCAGTTGTGGGAATTTTTTGGTCAGCTCCGGCAGATCAAATCGCGCGTGGAAATGTTCGACCGTCGAGCCGCTGGTAAACGTCACCCAGTCCGCCCCATGCTCCAGCAAATCTGCGCCTGTGCCTGACGGATCCTCTGTTTCGGCAATGGTGCGGTAAACGGCGATGTCGTCCACGATGGCGCCGAATTCTTCCAGCGCGTGCGGCAAATCGGGGTTTGCAGCTTCGGCGCGGAAAAGGCAGATTTTCAAGTTTTCAACGCTCTCAAATTTCGCCAGCGCCTCGGCAATGTTCCGCCCCAGCGCCTCGTCGGGCGTCAAGTCCACTTGCAGATGCAGTTCGCGCAATTTGGCCGCTGTAGCCGGGCCGACCGCCGCAATGCGCGCGCCCCCGACGTCACGCAAATCCTTGAACCGCTTGAAAAACAGCTCAAAAAATGCCGTCACGCCGTTCGCGCTCGTGAACACCAGCCAGTCGTAGGCGTTCAATTCCAGCAACGCATCCACGATGTCGTTATGATTGGCGGGCGCAGCGATTCTGATGGCTGGCACTTCCAGTACGTCCGCGCCGAGTTCGGCAAGCCGTTGCGGGAGGGACGGCGTGCCGCCGTCCCTGAAAATTGGGGAAGCCGATACGGCGTCCCTCCCCAGCGGGCGGGTGACCACGATGCGCCGGCCAAACAATGGCCGTTCCTCGAACCAGTTCAACTTTTTGCGGAGCTTTACCACATCACCGATGACGGTGAGGACCGGCGGCGAGATTTTTTCCTTGTCGGCGAGCGCAGCAATTGTCGCTAGGGTGCCGGAAACCGATTTTTGTTTTCCCGTCGTGCCCCAGTGCACCATTGCGACCGGTGTGTCCGGCGACATCCCGTGCGCGATGAGCGATTTGGTCCAATCCTCTAGATGTTCGGTGCCCATGAGCACGACTTTCGTGCCGGGGATTCTGGCGATCTGGTCGTAGCGCAGGTCGGTTGCCGCGTCGGCCGGATTTTCGTGTCCCGTAAACACCGTGAGGCTCGAACAATGTGCGCGGTGGGTGAGGGGAATGCCCGCGTAATTCGGCGCGGCCACAACGGACGAAATGCCGGGAACGACTTCAAAATGAACCTTCGCGGCGGCCAGCGCTTCGGCTTCCTCGCCGCCGCGGCCAAAAATGTAAGGGTCACCGCCCTTGAGCCGTACGACGCATTTGCCGGCGCGCGCCCGATCAATCAGCAACGCGATGATTTCCTCCTGCGGCATCGCCATTTTCTTGCCGCGGGCGATGAGCTCGGCGGCGGGGGGCGCCAGGCGCAGCAAATCGGGATTCACCAGCGCGTCATAGAGGACGACATCGGCGCGGCGGAGCAGTTCCGCGCCGCGCAACGTGAGCAGCCCCGCGTCGCCCGGCCCGGCCCCGACGAGATAGACCGCGCCTTTGGATTTCACGCACCCAGTTTATGCGAATGGTAGCAGCGGGCAATGAAAGAGGGCGAAGCGTGTTGGGCCAAGCCCCGCGATTCTGCCAACCCCTGGTTCTGCCGGGCGCGCTTCCCAAAGCATTTTTGGTTTGATTTGGTGTCAAATTCACGGATGATTTGGTGTAATGAAGTTCAGGAGAACAACTGCTAACGATTGAATTTAACCGGGCGGAAGGCGTAAGTAATGTTTGATAACAAATTGATTGTGGTCCTGGCGGCCGGCACCTTGTGGCTGGCCGGTTGCAGCCAGAAAAAAGAAAGTGCTGCCACACCAGGGAGCGGCAGCGGCAACAGCCTGGTGAAAATCCGCGTCGGTTATATTGGCTTGACCTGTGAAGCGCCCATTTACGTCGCGGTGGAAAAGGGCTTTTTCAAGGAGGAAGGACTCGATGTCGCTCTGGTCAAATGCGACTGGGCGAATTACAAAGATGTGATGGCGTTGGGGGGATATGACATCACCCATCACCTGGTCATGTATTTTCTCAAGCCCATCGAGCAAGGGCTGGACGTGAAGTTCACCGGCGGTATTCATCGCGGTTGCCTGCGAGTTCAGGCGGCGGTGAATGGGAAAGTTAATTCAGTTGAGGATCTTCGCGGCAAACGGATCGGCATTCCCGGCATGGGAACCCCGCCATTTATTTTCGCGAACCGGGTCCTCAGTGCCCACGGCATTGACCCGTCCAAAGAAATCACCTGGATTGTTTTTCCGGCGGGCGAATTGGGATTGGCCGTTGATAAGGGAGAAGTGGACGCGGTGGCCGATTCAGAGCCTATCGGCACTATGCTGGTCGCCGAGGGCAAGGTTAAGAACATCGCGGATCAGGCAAATGATGCCCCCTACAAGGACGAATATTGCTGCGAGGTGATTGTCAGCGGCAAATTCCTCGCCGCCAATCCCAGGGCGGCCGCGGCGGCCACCCGGGCGCTGCTCAAGGCGGCCAAGTGGGTGCAAACCAATCCCGCGGCCGCCGCACGGCTTTCGGTCGAGAAAAAGTACCTCGCGTCGAATCCTGAACTCAACGCGGTCGCCATTTCGCATTTGAATTACATCCCGAGTGTCACGCTCGCCGAGGCTTCGGTGAAGTCGGCCGCCGTGGCAATGAAGAAAGCCGGCATGCTCAGCCCGACCACCGACGTGGACGAACTGGCCAAACGCGCTTTCGTGCATCTGGACGGCGTCACGGATGAATGGATCGATTCGTTGCGGGTGGAAAAAGTGGCGGGCGGTCAATTGCCGCCGGATGAAAACGCCCGCCTGCTTGCGGAACTTTCGGAGAGCAAAGCCACCGTAACCGAATACGGTGAAATGTCATGCTGCCGCCTGGCCAACACCAAGTGAATGTCATTACGCCAACAATGAAAGAGCCGATTGCCAAACCCGCCTTCAGTCGCGCTGGCTGGTTAAAGGCGCGACCGCAGACACTCTTGGCCGTTCCATTGGCGACACTGGTTGCTCTCGGGGTTCACGTGTACCTGCCGAACAACGAACTGCCGAATGAGGCTCATTTGTATTCCAAATTCCTCGGAGGCGTTCTCGCGGCGGCCCTGGTCGCCGTTCTCCTCCAGTTCATATGGCGGGGGTTGGGGAGATGGATGAGAAGCATGTGCCCCATTTTTGCCGCAGCCATTTTGACCCTCTGTTTTTGGGAGTTGATTACCGGCGTCCTCAGATGGTTGCCGTTGCCGTATTTTCCGGCCCCGGCGGCGGTGCTGCAAAGCATGGTAAATGACCGCACCCTGCTCTTCGACAGCACCTGGCATTCGTTATTACTGCTGCTTTCCGGTTACGTTCTGGGGGTGATTATTGCTTTAATCACCGGCGTCTGCATCGGCTGGTCCACGCACATGCGTTATTGGGGTATGCCGCTGTTGAAAGTGGTCGGGCCGATCCCCGCTACTGCCTGGATTCCGCTGGCGATGGTTGTTTCGCCTTCGGCGATGTTCTCGGCCGTCATTCTCATCGCGCTGGCGGTCTGGTTTCCGGTGACGATGTTAACCATCTCCGGGATCGCGAACACCCGTGCCTCGTATCTGGATGTCGCCCGCACGCTGGGCGCGAGGCGGTGGTATCTGATATTCCGGGTTGCCATTCCCGCGGCCATGCCGAGCATTTTTGTCGGACTGTTTATGGGACTCGGCACTTCGTTCCTGACGCTGGTGGTGGCGGAAACCGTCGGCGTCAAATCCGGTCTGGGCTGGTATGTCAGTTGGGCCCAGGGCTGGGCCGAGTATGGCAAAGTCTTCGCCGCTCTCATTATCATGGCTGCATTCTTCTCGAGCATCATGACCTTGTTGTTCAAGGTGCGCGACCGCGTGCTCGGTTGGCAGAAAGGAATGATCAAATGGTGACGGATTCGCGCGCAGCATCAACCGAAGGTTCTCCGCTTCGGATTCTGGACGTACGGAAAAGTTTTCCGGCGCCCGGCAACGCTGCGGTTCACAACCTGGCGCTGGATGCGACTACGCTCTCGGCGGCTGCCGGCGAATTCATTGCTATCATCGGCCCCAGCGGTTGTGGCAAGTCCACACTGTTGCGCCTGATTGCCGGCCTTGAGATTCCCGATTCCGGCGAACTTTGGGTTGGCGATGATCCGATCGTCGGTCCCAGTGCCGAGCGCGGTCTGGTTTTTCAGGACCCCAATCTGTTCCCGTGGCTCACGGTGAGCCGGAACATTCAAGCCGGTTTGGTCGCCCGCGGCCTGCTCAAGGCGAAACGGTCGGAAGTGGGCGAATTCATGCGCCTGGTGGGTCTCGAAGCATTTGCCAAAGCCTATCCGCACCATCTTTCAGGTGGCATGGCCCAGCGGGTCGCTCTGGCCCGGGCGCTGATCAATCATCCCCGTATCCTGCTCCTGGATGAGCCGCTGGGCGCGCTCGACGCGTTCACGCGCATGCGCATGCAGGACGAAGTGTTGCGTCTCTGGCAGGCCCGCCATACTACCATGTTGCTGGTAACTCATGACATTGACGAGGCCATCTACATGGCGGATCGCATTGTCATCATGAGTCCGCCTCCCGGCCGCGTTGAACGAATCATCCCCATTGCCCTTGACCGCCCTCGTCAACGCAACAGCCAGGAATTCCTCCATCTTCGAAGTGAAATCCTGGAATTGCTCCATTTCACTGGCAGCGCGAACGGTGAAACCAATGGCGGAATGTCCGCGGGTAACGGCACGGAAGGCAAGCCAAAGCTCGAACTCCAACCACTGAAACGGCAGGCTTTCAGCCCGCCACCGGCTTGTTCTCGGCCTTGAGCTTGCTCTCGGGCCAGAACGGTTTGCGAAAGACGTCGGTGAAATCATAGCCGTTCTGAAAATCGTTGCGGCTGTCCCGGTCGGTCTTGGCGAGCAAGCCGATTTCGACCATGTTGAAGACGATTTCGCCGAAGTCGCGGCAGTTGCGTACGCCCCATTCTTCGAGTACGGTCGCGGTCATGGGACCGAATTGCTGGAGCGCAAACTGCCGGATGCCATCGAGCAATTCCTGGCCGGTCACGTGGCGAATCGACCCGTGAGTTTCCTTGCCGATGAGTTTCTGGGTGAAATCAAGCCCTTCACGCACGAAGGCGTAGGCTTCGCGCGCGTAGCGCTGGTCCTGCGCGAGAATTTTTTCCACCGCTTCGTCGAAATTGACTTCTTGCATCTTCAGGGTTTGGCTGTTTGAGTTGTCGTTGCTGGCGGCGGATGCGCGGCGCGATACGTTTTTACCGCCCAGCCGGTCAGCAACAAACCCAGAACGATACCGAGAACCAGTTGTTCCTGCTTCGTCAGCCCTTTCACGCGGATAATGTAGCCGAAAAACGCCGAACGGCAACAATGTCATTTACGATTGATGATTGCCGATTTACGATTGACCACGATCGCCGAGGCGAAAATCAAAGATCAAAAATCGCAAATCATAAAGTGTCGTGGCAGCCATTGGCCGGTTTCAAAAGGGTGACGAGATTTTCCACGCCAAAGTCGTGGACGGCGAATTATTCCGGTTGCGCGGCGACGTCTTCGGCGCGCCGTCGTTCGACCGCCAGCCGATGCCGCACAAGGGCGTAAAGACGCTCGTGCCGGTGGTGCCGACCAAAATCATCGCGGTCGGCCTGAATTATGCCGACCACGCGCGCGAAACCGGCAAAGCGCTGCCGAAGGAACCGCTGTTCTGGCTCAAGGCTACCACTTCATTGATTCCCGATGGCGGGAAGATTGAAATTCCGTTTCGCGAGCATCGTACGGATTACGAAGCCGAACTGGCCATTGTTATCGGACGCAAAATCCGCAACGTCACGCCCACCCAGGCGCCGCGCTACATTTTCGGATACACGGCCGCGGAAGACGTCACCGACCGCACAATTCAAGGCGCTGAGAGCCAATGGGCGCGGGCAAAGTCGTTCGACACGTTTACGCCACTGGGGCCGTTCATGGAAACGACGATTGATCCGAATGCATTGAACATTCAGCTTTTTCAGAACGGCCAATTGCGTCAGAACTCGAACACGCGCCAGCTCATCTTCAAACCCGCCGAACTGGTGAGTTTCATTTCCACGAACCTGACGCTGTTGCCCGGCGACGTGATTCTGACCGGCACACCCAGCGGCATCGGCCCGATCCAGAGCGGCGACCGACTGGAAGTCCGGATTCAGGGCCTCGCGCCGCTCGTCAACGTGGTGAAGTAAAATCGTGGTTGTCCCGCCATACGGGAGCAGAAAACCGCAATCTGGAATCAAGGTTTTCGGCGCTCTACCGAGGCGCTCTTACGCTGCAAAATAAAATTCTTTACTCATGTTAGCTTCGGTTGTAAGCTGTTCGTATGAAGCGGAATGAAGTGCAAATTTCATCCTTCCGCAAAAAGCTGTCCCCTGCGGAAATTCTTTCCCACAACCCGTTACGAGCCGATGTTTCCTGGCTGCTGGCGATGACGTTACTGTTGACGCTGCCTGCTGCGGTGCAGGCCCAATTCATCTTCGTTACCAACAATGGCGCCATCACCATCACTCAATACACGGGTTCAGGCGCCGCGGTGACCATCCCCAGTGTAATCAACGGCCTTTCCGTTGTCATGATAGCAGGGGGAAAGGGCCCCTTCCGCGATTCCAGCATTACCAGTGTTGCGATCCCTGATAGTGTAACCAACATTGGATACGGTGCCTTCTCCGACTGCACCAAATTAACCAGCGTCACTATTCCTGACAGTGTCATCTATGTTGGAGATTATGCGTTCAGCGAGTGCACCAGCATGACCAACATTGTGGTTGGGAACAATGTTGCCAGTGTCGGGTCCGGTGTCTGCTGGCATTGCAGTAATTTAACCAGCATTACTGTTCCAGACAGTGTTCTGGACATCGGAAATAATGCTTTTGCATTTTGCAGCAGCCTGACCAATGCCGCACTAGGAAGCAATGTCCTCAGTCTGGGACCTGATGCGTTCCATGCTTGCTCCAATCTGACCGAAATAACCGTAAGTGAGAGCAATACAAATTTCAGCAGCGTAGGTGGGGTTTTGTTTAACAAGATGCAGACTGCAATTGTTGGATGTCCCCCGGGGAAAAGTGGTGCCTACTCGATTCCGCAGGGGGTGACCAACATCGGGAATTATGCTTTTTCCACATGTGCCGGACTCACTGGGATTACGATCCCCGACGGCGTGATCACCGTCGGGACCAGTGCCTTTTCGGAATGCACCGGACTGACAAATATTTCAATTCCAAACGGAGTGATCAGCTTCGGAGATAAGGCGTTCGATGATTGTGTCGGCCTTACCAACATCGCGATTCCTGCCAGCGTGACTAACCTGGGAGATTGGACATTCGCTGGCTGTTCCAACCTGGTGGGGATCTATTTTCAAGGGAATGCTCCCATCGCGGGGGTGTATGTGTTCAGCGGTGATAACAACCTGATTGTTTATTATCTGCAGGTAACTCTGGGGTGGGGTTCAGCTTTTTGTGGGCGGCCGACCATGTCCTTGTACCCACTCGTGCCATACATTGCGATCGTCACGAACGGCGCAATCACTATTCTTGCATACCTCGGTTCCAATGACGTTGTAAGCATTCCGGACACAATTGATGGCCTGCCAGTCAGCGCCGTCGGCGATTCTGCGTTTTCTGGCATTGGCCTGACCAGCGTGACGATTCCCGACAGCGTCACCAACATCGGCGTCGGTACTTTCGAATGGTGCGTGGGGCTGACCAACGTGACTATTGGCAGCGGTGTCGTGGGCATTGGAGATGAGGCGTTCGTTTATTGCACCAATCTGACCAGCGTTACAATTCCTGACAGCGTCACCAGCATCGGCTTGGGTGCTTTCGGAGCTTGCGTGGGGCTCACCAATGTGGCTATTGGCAGCCGTGTGATAGGCATTGGAGATTATGCGTTCGCTTATTGCACTAGTTTAGCCGATGTGACAATCCCTGCCAGTGTTGCCAGCATTGGGATTTACACATTTGCGGTTTGCCCCAGTCTGGTGGCTATCACGGTAGATGAGCTCAACCCCTTTTACAGCGGTGTGGATGGCGTTCTGTTTGACAGGAGCACGAACAGTTTGGTCGAATTTCCCGGAGGCAAAGCCGGGAGTTACATAGTCCCCGACAGCGTTACCAACCTTGCGGGTGGTGCGTTCGAGAGCTGCACTAATTTGACCTACGTTACAATAGGAAGCCGTGTCGCCTCCGTAGGACCTTGGACATTCAATAACTGCATAAGCCTGATCGCAATCACCGTGGATGCATCGAATTCCGTTTTTAGAAGCGTGGACGGGGTTCTTTTCGACAAGAACCAAATAACGCTGCTGCGATGTCCGGCAGGAAATCTTCGAGATTCCTATTCGATTCCCAGCGGTGTGATCACCATTGGGACCAATGCCTTTTCTTCGTGCGTCGGTCTGACTAGCATTGCAATTCCCGACAGCGTTACCAACATTGGTGACTCAGCATTCCAAAATTGCTCGGGCCTAACCAGTCTGGCCATTCCCCAAAGCGTTATCAATATCGGGGGCTGGGCTTTCTCCGATTGTCTGAGCCTGACCAATGTCGTGATAGGCAGCGGTATCACCAGTATGGGAGACGGAGCGTACTATTTTTGCACCAACCTGACGAGAATCTTCTTTAATGGCAATGCTCCTGGCCTTGTTGGTCCCTCTGTTTTCTATGGTACCTCTTCGACTATTTATTACCTGCCGGGGACCACAGGATGGAGCGCGACGTTTGGTGATTGCCCGACCGCCCTCTGGCTGCCGCGGATCCAGACCGGTGACGCCAGCTTTGGCGTACGGACGAATCAGTTCGGGTTCAACATAACCTGGGCCAGCGACCAGCAGATTGTGGTGGAGGCCTGCACGGGCCTGGTTAGCCCATTGTGGCAACCGCTGCTGAGCTGCACCCTCACTAACGGTTCAGTTTATTTCAGCGATCCGGACTGGACGAATTATCCGGCGCGGTGCTATCGCGTTCGCTCGCCGTGAATGGTAGAACGCAGTGTGGAAACCCTTGAACAGGAGCAAACGAAGGGAACGAAGAGTCTTTTTCCGCTTTGTTTGCTTGGTTGTCTTCTGTAGAAAAAACTTCGTTCCCGTGTTCCTTTGTGTTTAATCTTTCCGCCACATGAAGTGGACGCAAACTTTGATTCCAACGCTCCGTGAACCTCCCGCCGAGGCGGAGATTCTGTCGCACAAGCTGCTGCTGCGCGCCGGCCTCATCCGCAAGCTGGCTGGCGGCGTTTATACTTTCCTGCCGCTGGGTTTGCGCGCGTTGCACAAGGTCGAGCAAATCGTCCGCGAGGAAATGGACCGCGCCGGGGCGCTCGAAATGCTCATGCCGGCGATTCAGCCGAAGGAAATCTGGGAGCAGAGCGGACGCGCCGAAACCGCACGCGAAGTGCTGTTCAAAGTAAAGGATGGCGCAAGCCGCGAATGGTTTTTGAGTCCGACTGCCGAGGAAGTCATCACCAGCCTGGCGGCCAACGAAATCAATTCCTACCGGCAGTTGCCGCGGAATTTTTACCAGATCAGCGTCAAGTTCCGCGATGAAATCCGTCCGCGCTTCGGCTTGATGCGCGCCAAGGAGTTCATCATGAAGGACGCCTATTCGTTTGATACGGCGGACGAAGGTGCGACGGCCAGCTACCAGAAAATGTATGACGCCTACACGCGCATCTTCGCCCGGTGCGGCCTGAAAACGTTTCCGGTGGAGGCCGATACGGGAGTCATTGGCGGCAAATTTTCGCACGAGTTCATGGTCCCGGCGGAGACGGGAGAGAATGAGGTCGTCTACTGCGAAGGTTGCGGGTATGCGGCGAATATTGAGAAGGCGACGAGCGCGGTGCAGAGGTCAGAACTCAGAAGTCAGAACTCAGAAGTTGAAAAGTTTGCCACGCCGGGCGTGGTGACGATTGAAGCGCTGACGAAGTCGCCGTTCAATGTGCCGGCTGAAAAGCAGATCAAGACACTCGTTTATGTAGCGGACAGCAAGCCGGTTATCATTTTGATCCGCGGCGACGACCAGTTGAACGAAGCCAAACTAGCCGCTTTGCTCGGCGCGGTCTTTCGTCCAGCGACACCGGAAGAAATTTTCAAAGCGTTGAGTGCGCATCCGGGAAGCCTGGGCGCGGCAGGCGTCACGAATTTTCCGGTTTACGCCGATGAACGCTTACGCGGCGCGAATGACATGACCACCGGCGCAAACGAGGACGGGTTCCACCTCAGGAATGTCTCCATTGAACGCGACATCAAAGTGACACAATGGTTCGATTTGCGAACGGTCACGGCTGGCGAGCCTTGTGTCAAATGCGGCAAGCCATTGAAAATCCGGCGCGCGATCGAGGTCGGCCATGTCTTCAAGCTCGGCACGAAATACAGCGAGAAATTCAACGCGCTCTACCTCGACGAAACGGGCGATCGCAAGCCGTGCGTGATGGGCTGTTACGGCATCGGCGTCACGCGCACGTTGCAGGCCGTCATCGAACAGGGCAACGACCAGGATGGCATCATCTGGCCACTGAGCGTCGCGCCGTATCAGGTTTGCATCACCCCACTGAATGTGGATCCGACCAGCGAAGTGATGAAGTTGGCGGAAAAACTTTACGCCGGCCTAACGGAGCACGGTGTGGACGTGATTCTGGACGACCGCGACGAACGGCCCGGCGTGAAATTCAAGGACGCGGACCTGGTCGGTTTTCCCATCCGAGTTGCCATCGGTGAAAAGTCGTTGGCCAAGGGCGAGGTGGAAATCAAGCCACGCGGCAAAGCAGTCCACCCGGTCAAAACTGAGGCGGCCGTGAATGCGGTGACAAAGTTGCTGGAGGTCGGCAGGGCCGCTTTGCGCCAGGCCTGACTGGTCATCGCGGCAGCGGGTGCAAGAGAAATCGCGCAGGGTGTTCCGCCGCCGGGTCAAGGTGCATCGTCAGATAACCGCCGTCATTTAACAATTCGATCCCGGAGAGGGCTGGGCAGAGTCTTACGTTGAACAGCCACCAGTGATGCGCCTCGTGCAGCGCCGACGTGAAACGGCTGACATTACGGCCCAGGAACCGGATGGGTGGGATGCCCGACAACACCCGGCTTTTCCACAAAATCACCCGTGTGTGCAAGTGTCCGATAATGGTCTGCTCGATTTGCGGCAAACGGCGGCGGACCGGTTCCTCGTGCCACAAAAACGGCAATGCCGTGGGGTCGTGACAGAACAAAATCACGCGCTGATCCAAGGCGAGCGCGTCAAATGCGGCACGGATTTCGGCCAGATGGGCCTCGCGCAGACGCAGCCATTCCGGCCATTCCTCCCGCAGGGAATCAGGCCGGTTGGCGGGCAGAGCAATCAAGGGGGATGCCACGCCAAACAGTGAATAGCGCTCAAGTTTCAATTGCCAGAACCCCGGCAAACCCAGTTGTTCGGTGGCGCGGCGCCAGCTGGCAAGCCGTATCCCACCGTTGCCGCCAAACAGGGGCAGCTTGCCCAGTTCGTGATCGCCAATGGTGAATCGCGCCCGCCCACCGAATTTCGCTCGGAGTTTGCCCAGACATTCCTGCGCGCTTTCGAATGCGGCCGGGTCGCTCATACCGACGGAACCGGTGTCGCACGAATAATCCCCGTTAGCGACGAGGAAATCCGCCGGGCCGATTTCGGCCAGTAGCCGGTCAAGTTGCTGCCCCTGGTTGAGCGGATGGCGCATCCAGATGAGATGCCGATAGGCGCGCGCGACAGTGCGGAGCACGGGATTGCCGATTGCTCGAAATTCGTAATCTTCACCGCAGGCGCGCTCGGCGGGACCGGCGTAATGGATGTCGCTCAAAATGGCGACGGTGACCTCACCGGACGCGCTCATGTTTCTGCGCTGTCAACGGGCTGCCGCTGTGGTGAAGGTGGCATTAACAGGTTGTGCTTGTCGCATGCGTCGCGAGGGTGATCAAGTCGTGAGCGCACGGGGCGGATTGCTGACCGGTGATGTTTCATCGAGCGCGTCGCGGACAATTTTGGCCAGCATGTCGTGGGTGTAGGGTTTCTGGAGGAAACGCGCGCGGGTCTTGTTCAAGACTTCGGGGCTGACCTCGTTGGCGGTGTAGCCGCTGGTAAAAATAACTTTCAAATGCGGTTGGCCGGCCAGCAGCCGTTGGGCGAGCTCCGCGCCGGAAACGCCTTCAGGCATTATCATGTCGGTGAGCAGTAAATCAATTTTGCCGCGGGTCAGGTTCCACATGCCCAGCGCTTCCTTGCCAGTGGAAGCTTCCAGAATCCGGTAGCCGTAGCTTTCGAGAATGTCACGCGCCATTTCACGCAGGACCGGTTCGTCTTCGACGAGGAAAATGGTTTCGGAGCCGCCAGTGACGGATTCAACCTGGGCCGCCTTCTCTTCGATGGGTTGCGCTGGTGGCATGGTTGCCGGGAAAAACACGTCGAAGGTGGCGCCTTCTCCGGGTTCACTGTCCACCTCGACCCAACCCTCGTGTTGTTTGACGATACCGTAAACGGTGGCGAGGCCGAGGCCGGCGCCCTTGCCGACATCCTTTGTTGTAAAAAACGGTTCGAAAATGCGGGCGCGGGTGGCGGCATCCATGCCAATGCCCGTGTCATTCACGCGCAACCGCACAAAGTTTCCCGAGCGCGCTTCGGGATGCAGTTCGACATGGGCGGCATCGACTGCCAATGCGCCGAGGCCGATGGTGAGCGTGCCGCCTTTCGGCATCGCGTCGCGGGCATTGACCGCGAGGTTCATGATGACTTGTTCGATCATGCCGGTGTCGCCCTGCACAAACGGCAATTCTTCCGGCGGCTGGAACTCCAGCGTGATGGTTTCGCCGAAGAGGCGCGGCAGCATTTTAGTCATATTGGCGACGACTTCGCGCAGGTCAAGCGGCTTGACCTGCATGACGTTCTTGCGGCTGAACATGAGCAGTTGACGCGTGAGGCCGGCGGCGCGTTCGGTGGCGAAATACACGGCCTGGACGGGATCCAGCACATCCGGCGGCAATGTCGGCCGGGCCAGCAGCGCGCTGGTGTGGCCCTGGATGATGGTGAGCATGTTGTTGAAATCATGCGCCACGCCGGCCGCCAATTGGCCGATGGACTCCATTTTTTGCGATTGGCGCAATTGATCACCCAAGCGCAATCGTTCGACGGTTATCCCGATGACGTTGGCGACCGCCAGGAGAAATTGCACGTCGTCCGGGATGAATTCCCGGTGCTTGACGGTGTGCACGCAGAAAACGCCAAACGGCTTTTCCCGCGTGGGAATGAGAATGGTCGCTCCGCTGACGACACCATGATCCATCAACAGCGATGAAGCCTTAAACCGCCTTTCCGTCCATAAATCGGCAACGACAATGGCATCGCCGGTCCGAAACGTCAGACCGGCCTGCGAGTAATCATCCACCGGGATCGCAGCCGAACCAACACAACTGGATTTCCAGCCGGAACCCGCCCGCATGAGCAGCTGGCCACCGGTCACCGATTCGAAGACGGCGCAATAGTCCACCTCCAGAGTTTGCGCCACGAGAATGGTGGCCTGGTTCAGCAACGCCATCAGGTCGCTATTGGTGAGCGCGAACTGACCCAGTGCGGCAACGGTCGTTTGCTGCAACGCGCGGTTGAGCAGGGTTCTTTCGGCGGCTTCGCGTTCCTTGATGCGCTGTTGCAGCGCCTCCGCCATCTGGTCGAAAACCGTGGCCAACTGGCCCAGTTCGCTTTCCCGGTCTTTGATGCCGGTGCGGGCGGTCAAATCCCCCTTGGCGAGTCGTTGGGCCGCGGCGGTCAGGGCGCGGACTTGCCGCAGGATGAAGTGTTCGCCGCCGAACCAGGCCGCGCCCAGCGCCAGCAGACCCACCAGGAAACTCGCCCACGGCACGTCCAGCGCGTACGTCTTCATCCAATTCGGCGCGAACTGCCAGAACCAGGCCTGGTTGACGATATATGTCAACACCAGCGCCGGTGCGATGGCCACAAACACGCTGGCGACCAACTGCATCCGCACCGTCGAGAATGTTCTTATGATTCTTTTAATCATGTCTCGGTTCCGACACGGCCGTCCCACGATACCAACAACGGGCGCATCTAAAAAGCGGATTCAACCCGCCAGGGCTGCGGCGCGGCCTCGAGGCAAATGTCCCAGATGGAAAATCAAAAAGCCGTGCAAAAACCGACGTAACTCTTCGATTTGCCCGCTCGAAGGCTTTAAATAGCAGGACGCCTGCCAATTACGGGCCGCCAGCGTGCGAACAATTTGCCTGGTACCAGCGGTTAATCCGCTCTTTTGGGGATCGGGATCCAGGCCAAGTTCGCGCAGGAATTTCAGTTCAAAGGCAAAAACCGCTTGAGGCACAGGACGTTGCCGACAAAGAAAATCAAGGTACCCGCGCAACAATTCGAACACGGCTGGCAGCGGCGTTTCCGTCTCAGTCGCCTGTTCAATAAACGCGGCAGCATACGTAACTTGGCGTAAGCCGGACAAATTTTGGCGTAGGGGACCGTGGGTTTCGCGGAGACCGACTTCGCGGAGAATGTGCAAATCGGAATGGCGGCTGCGGCTGTATGAAAAATCCGCCAGATAAAACAAATCCAGCTTGCCACGGAACGGCGATTTGAGCCGGCGCGCGCCCTTCGCCACCGTTGCGATGCGCCCGAACTCCGGCGTGAGCCAATGGACGATCAGGCTGGTGTCCGTAAACAATCGCGTGCGCAGGATGATGCCGGTGGCGCTTTCGATCATAAACACGAAGACGGAAAATGGAGAATGATGGATGGCATTCCTTTTGGGGGCATCTGGCGATTATCCATCGTTCATCCACTATCTTCGTTTATCCGCCGCCGCTGTGGCTTCCTGCGAAATCGCCCCGAGGCTGACGATGTATTTGATGGCTTCAGCAACGGACATTCTCAGTTTCACCAGCTTTTCTTCCGGAACCAGAATCAGAAACCCGGACGTAGGATTCGGCGTCGTCGGGATGAAAACGCTCACCAGGTTCTTTCCGGCCGACTCCTGGATTTCCCCTTGCTGTTCGTTGGTGATGAAACCGACAGAATAATTTCCCGGTCCAGGAAATTCCACCAGCACGACGGTCTTGAAGGAATGTTTATTGCCGGAAAAAGCATCGTTGACCTGCTTGATGGCGCCGTAGATTTTGTTCAGGAATGGCACCCGCATCAACACGCGGTCGGTCCAATCAATGATTTTTTTGCCGATGTAATAGCGCGCCAACACCCCCACCACCGAAATCAAAACCACGGCCAGCGCCAGAGCCACCAGACTCCAATACCAGTACATTGGCCCCTTGCCATCGTGAGGATACACCAGATCTTCGTGCGTCAGGCCTTTGGGGAGAAAAAATAACAGCACATCCGTGATGCTGGAAATCGTGCCGATGAGCCACTTGACCGCCGCCAGCGTGAGCAACGCGGGCAAAGTGACCGCCAGGCCTGTCAAGAAACTCGAACGCCAGCGCGCGAACAAACTTTTATGTTCCATGCAGCCAGTCTAGGGTCGTCTCAAAGTCCGCTCAAGGGAAAGCGGCGGGAAAGTTCGCGCAACAACCGGGCCTCCTGACGTTTCATTTTGCGCCGGACGCCCGCGCTGGCATCATCGAAGCCGAGCAAGTGCAGGACGCCGTGGACGATGTAACGCACCACTTCCGACTGCCAGTTTGTGCCGAACTTCCGCGCCTGCAGAACGGCTTCGTCCACGCAAATGAAGATTTCGCCGTGAAGTTCGGGGCTGGGGTCTGAGGTCCGGGATCTGGGGATCGAATAGTCGAACGTGATGACATCGGTCGGGCCGGCGTGCCGAAGGAATGTTTCGTTCAGACGCGTCATCTCCGGCGCGGCCACGAGATGAATGCCGAGTTCCGCGTTTTCAATCTTCAAATCCACCAGCAACGCTGTGGTGATTTTTTTCAGCAAACGGCGGTTGATCTTCCGCGCGTGCTGGCGGCTGGCGATAACGACATTCATGCCCGTCACGACCTCGCGTTACCGCGATGTTCTTCATAAGCGGCGATGATGCGCTGGACGAGCGGGTGGCGGACGACGTCGCGCCGGCTGAATTCAACGACCGCGATGCCCTCGATACTTTTCAGTACGCGGTGCGCTTCGAGCAGGCCGGAATGCTTGTTCGGCGGCAAATCAATTTGCGTTTCGTCGCCCGTGATGACCGCTTTCGAGCCGTGGCCGAGGCGGGTAAGAAACATGAGCATCTGCTCGGTCGTGGAGTTCTGCGCCTCGTCGAGGATGATGAAGGCGTTGTTGAGCGTGCGCCCGCGCATGTACGCCAGGGGCGCAATCTCAATCGTGCCGCGCTCGGTATGCTTCTGGATTTCCTCGGCGGGCAGCATGTCGTGCAACGCATCCTGCAGCGGCCGCAGATAAGGGGTGATTTTTTCGTAAAGGTCGCCCGGCAGAAAACCGAGCGCCTCGCCCGCTTCCACGGCCGGGCGCGTTAGAATCAGCCGCGACACCCGGCCATCGCGCAACGCCGCCAGCGCCAGCGCCACGGCGAGGTACGTCTTGCCCGTGCCGGCCGGCCCAACGCCAATCGTAATGTCGTGTGTGCGGATGGCGTCGAGGTATTTTTTCTGGCCGACCGATTTGGGGGTGACACCGGGTTTGTGCTCGTGCGTCACGACGCGGTCGTTCACGAGGTCCTTGAGCGTTTCCGCGCCTTCATTTTTCACTACGCTGAGGGCGTGGCCGAATTCGCGGTTGCGGACCGGCGAACCGGCTTTCAGCAGGCTCTCCAGCGACACAAAAAGCTGTTTGGCGCGGCCGATGGCGTCAGCCGGGCCTTCCAGCTTGATCCAACCTTCGCGGGAGGTGGCTTTGACGCCGAGCTGTTCTTCAAGCGATTGCAAGTTGCGCGGTTCGTTGTTGAAAAGCTGTTGCGCGACCCGCGCGTTCTCAAAATGAAGGGTTTCGGAGGCCACAGTCAAAAATCATTTTGCCAGTTCCGCGCGCAATCTCGCCGCAATTTCCCTAAGCGCTTCCGGCAGCACCCGCGTGTTGGCCAGTACCGGCATGAAATTGGTGTCGCCATTCCAGCGCGGCACGACGTGGATGTGCAGGTGTTCCGCGATGCCGGCGCCCGCGACCTTGCCGAGATTAATCCCGATGTTGAAACCATCCGGTTTCATCAACTGCGTCAGGGCGTTCACGCACCGGCGCGTCAGTTTCCACAAATCCGCCAGTTCCCCATCGGTGAGATCGTTGAGGTCGGCGACCTGTTTGTAGGGCACAGTCATCAGATGTCCGCCGTTGTAGGGATAGGTGTTGAGCAGGGCGTAACAGGTGCGGTCGCGCGCGATGACGTGGTTGGCCTCGTCGTCGTTGGACTGGGCGATGCGGGTGAACAGGCTCGCGTCAAGCTGCGGTTTGGGCGCAAGGATATATTCAATCCGCCACGGGGCGTGCAGCGATTCCATGCCGCCAGATTAAACATAACGACAAGGAAAGTCAAAACTGGTGGGGCGAGCGTCCGCGCGAGCCGGCTCGTCAGTAGCCTCGCCCCACCAAATTCAGCGCCGCCGGAAAATACAGCGCACAAACGATATCAGACCGGAAAATTTATAACCCGGGTCAACGTATTTTTCGATCACGTAAAACGCGAAGTAATAGAACCGGCAAAAACTCCAGATGGCCAGCGCGAGCAGGACGGCGGTTTTCCATGTCGGATTGCCAAGGAAGATCAGAATGGATGCGGCGATGCCGATGAACAGGAACAAAAATCCCTTCACTTTGATCCAAGTCGGGCTCGTCAGGTCTTTCATAGCGAAATCCTCCTCGTCCTTCGTCCTCGTAATCGGCCTGTTTTATTGATGACGAAGAACGAGGACGAGGACGATAGGGTCATTTGAACAAACTCGCAATCGCCGACGCGGCGCGTGTGCTGGCGCCTGGTTCGCCGAGCGCGGCGAGAGTTTCCGCAAGCCGCGCTTTGATTTTTTGCCGCCGCGGCTCGTTCTGCAACAGTTCCAGCGCGGCCTGGGCGATGTTCTCCGGTGTGGCGGCGTTTTGGATGAATTCGGGAAAGATCTCCTCATCGGCGAGGATGTTCGGCATGGTCGCCCATTTCACCGTGGCGATGCGGCTGGCAATGGCGTAATTGAACCAAGCCGTTTTGTAGAGCGTCACCGCCGGCACGCCGAAAAACGCGCACTCCATCGTCACCGTGCCCGTCGAGGCGATGGCGAGGTCGGCCTCAGCAAGCGCGTCCGACAAATCGCCAATTTGGATTTCGATTTTTGACGGGAGCGCCGACATGCTGCCGGCGAGCTCCTTCAAATCTTCGTTCGGCAGGATCATCCTGGCCTTGGCCGCAGGTAATTTTTCCTGGATTAGCTTCAACGCGCCAAGCATCACCGGCAAATGTTTCTGTAACTCGCTCTTCCGGCTGCCGGGCAGCAGTAAAACTTTTGGCGCATTATTAACCCCATCTTCTATCTTCCATCTTCTATCTGCCGTCACGAAGCGACCGACCATCGGATGTCCGACAAATTCCACGCGCAGCTTCGGCGCGCGCTGCGCATACCAGGCTTTCTCGAACGGGAAAATGCTCAGGACCAGATCGTAATCCGCTTCCAATAGCTTTGTCCGGCCCGGACGTGACGCCCAGACCTGCGGCGAAACGAACTGGACGATCTTCGGGTTCCATTTCGAAAATGGATTTTCCCGGACGTATTGTCTGATGGCGCGGCCGAAACGCAGGTTGAACCCGCCGAAATCCACGCCGACGACGGCGTCGGGTTTGCGTTCGATGGCCAGCGCAAGCAATTGATTGAATAGCCGCCGCAAGGTGAAATATTGTTTCAACGTCGGAATCCCGATGACCGCATGCCGCGTCAGGTCGAACGCCAACTCGACCCCGGCTTCGGCCATTTTCGGTCCACCCGCGCCGAAGAAGGTCGGCGAGGATGGAAGTTGGAGGATGGAAAATTGAGCGCGTAGCGCGGAAACCAAATCCGATGCGAGCAAATCCCCGCTCGCTTCACCGGCAATGAGCATGAACGATTTCGGGTTCACAGTTTTATTTTAACGCAGAGGCGCAGAGGCGCGGAGAATTCAACAATTAACATAAGTGTATGGCAATTGCGCGCCTTTGGAAAAGTAATGGCCAACAGATCTGCCTTTATATTTCGCTGAAAGTTTTTCAGATACTTTACCGGAAAATCCGCAACGATTTGGAACGTCGACGTCGTCGCGCGGACGAGTTCGATATTCAAGCGTGCCTGCTTTGTGCCATGTTTTTATTTCATACACTTCACGATCCACGCCTCGGTAAACGGCAAATGCGTAACGAGCATATTCGCGACGAATACCGCATGTCCAAACGCCACGCGTAGCTTCGTAAAGAGATTCAGAATCCATGCCCGGACGGTAAAGCTGGTTGATGCGGATTAAAAGAACTGGCTCATCAATTGTAATCGGCTTTGCAGCGTAAAGAAATTCAAGTTCGGCAAGCGGGACACGGCCAAATTCTAGTGTCTGAAAGCCGCGCACTATATTTGTTGGCGGCTGCAGAGCGTCTAAAACAGCGGCTTCAATGCGAAGAGCCGTTTCTTCGGTTTTTATGCCGTGCGCAAGAATATCGATCTGCGGCTGAAGATTAACGCTCTTTAATTCGGCTATGCGGCGGATTTTTTCTGACTGTCCAATTTCATCGAGATGTGACAAAACACGAGCACCACAACCTTTGCCGACGTAGAAAATTTCTGAGTTGCGTGGATCAACGTAAGCGTAAACGTCGTAGCATAATTTTTCTGCCACTTCTGGTCGAATTCGGATTTGGTCGACAGATTTTTCCATTCTTTGCGCCTCTGCGTCTCTGCGTTTATCTGCTTTGCTGCACCTGCCGCGTGATTTCAAAGGCCAGCTCCAGAGCGCGTTTGGCGGATTCACCGCTGACGACGGGCGTCTGCTTTTCACGGACGCACTCGACAAAACTTTGCAGTTCGAGCTTGAGCGGCTCGTCCTTCGCAATCGGCACGGGTTGGCGCACGACTTTTGTCCCCGCAAATTCGCTGACCACCGTCACGCTGCTGCCAGCAAGGGCAAAAAGCTTTCTCAACTTGGAACTTACCCACTCATCTTCGCGGGCGATGCGGTAAATGAATCCTTCCTGCGCCCGGTAATCGAGGGAGATGTAACACGGATTGGTCGGGCCGCTGAACACGCGGATTTTCCGCATCCTCTCTGGACTGACACGGCTGACGGTAAGGTTGGCGACGCAGCCGTTGGCGAACCGCAAACGGGCGTTAGCGATGTCTTCGCTCTTGCTCAATACCGGGATACCTACGGCATCCACGCTCGTCACCGGCGACTTCACAAACGCGAGCACGACGTCCAAGTCATGAATCATCAAATCGAGCACCACGCCGATGTCGGTCGAGCGGGCCGGGTAAGGCGACAGGCGATGGCATTCGATGAACCGCGGTTCCGGCGCGGCGGTCTCAAGGTATTTGAAAATGGGATTGAACCGCTCAACGTGACCGACCTGCAGGACGCAATTTTTTTTTTGCGCGAGCTGGACCAGTTCGGCGGCCTGTGCGGTGTCATCGGTCATCGGTTTTTCGACCAGGACGTGTTTGCCTTGCCCGAGCAGCGCTTTGGCCAGTTCAAAATGCGTCGTCGTAGGTGTGACAATATTGAACGCGTCGGCGTTCGCGGCAGCTTCGACAACCGATTTGAAGATTCGCGCCTTATGCCGGCTGGCGACCCGGCGGGCGGTATCGGCGTGGGTGTCAAAAATTCCGGCGAATTCCACCAGGCCGGCGGCGGCCAGCTCGGAATAAATCCGGACGTGTTCCTTGCCGAGCGAGCCGGTGCCGAGGACTGCCACTCTGACTTTGGATGCCATGCGCACAGCTTAAAGTTCGGGGTTCCGGGTTCAAAGTTCAAAGTTCGCGCGACCTTGAATCTGCAGGAGACGACGCGAGGAGCCTCCAACTTTTAATTTGAGACTCGCAACCTCGTCTCCTACGATTATCGCGTGCCGATTCTCGCTTACATCCTGACCGCGCTGGAAGCGTATTTGCTCGGCTCGATACCGACGGGTTATCTCGTCGCACGGGCTAAAGGCATTGACATCCGCAGCGTTGGCAGCGGCAACATCGGCGCGACAAACACCATGCGCGCGCTGGGCAAACCGGCCGGCATGGTTGTGTTGCTGATAGATGCGTTGAAAGGTTATGCCGCCTGCGCCTTTCTTTGCCCGTTGATTTATAATTGGTTTGCGCCTCATGCTTCCGGGCTTTTCCGTTATTTTCGAGACGAGCCATTTGAACTCCAAATCCGATTTTACGCAATCGCCGGAATTTTTGTGGTGCTCGGCCACGATTATACCTGCTGGCTCAGATTTAAAGGCGGCAAAGGCATCGCTACCAGCGCCGGGGTTTTCCTGGCGCTGGCGCCGCTGGCCCTGGGCATCGCGCTGGGCGTATGGGCTATTGTGTTTGTCCTGGGACGGTACGTTTCGGTTGCGTCCCTCGCGGCGGCGGTGGCGTTGCCTGCCGCGGTTTGGATTCTGCCACCGCGCGACTTATTGCTTGGCCTCATGACGACCGCGCTGGGTTTGTTGGCGATCATCAAACACAAGGGCAATATCGAGCGGCTGTTCAACGGCACGGAACGGCGTTTCGGCGAAAAACCTCCAACCCCGGAGGCGATCAAATGAAAATTACGGTGCTTGGAACTGGCGCATGGGGAACGGCACTGGCGAAAGTGCTCCACGAAAACGGCAACGCCGTGGCGCTTTGGGACATTGACACCAAAACGCTGGACGAACTCCGGCGAGGGCGCAGCGAAAAGTATCTGCCGGGCGTGGCGTTGCCGACAAACTGGCGGGTGGAGGCCGATTTCGTGAAAGCGGTCGGCGGGGCCGAGTGCGTCGTCATGGCCATTCCGTCGCAGGGTTTCCGGGAAGTGGCGGTGAAATTGAAGGGGCATCCGGCGATGTTGGTGAGCGTGACCAAGGGCATCGAATTCGAGACTGGCGAGACGATGAGCCGGATTTTGCGCGAGCACGCTCCGGCCAACCGCGTGGCCGCGCTTTCCGGTCCCAGTTTTGCCCGCGAAGTGGCACTGGGCATTCCGACGACGGTGGTTTGCGCCTGCGAAAATGACGCCGCGGCTCGTACCGTGCAGGGACTTTTTCACCGCCCGGAATTCCGGATCTACCGCAGCACGGACATTCTCGGCGTGGAATACGGCGGCGCGCTTAAGAACATCATCGCCATCGCGGCAGGCGTGAGCGATGGCCTCGGCTACGGCGACAATACAAAGGCCGGCCTGGTCACGCGGGCGCTGGCCGAGATGCGCCGACTGGGGGTGGCGTGCGGCGCGCAACCGGAGACGTTTGCCGGCCTCAGCGGTCTGGGCGACCTGATGTTGACGTGTTTCTCGAAACAAAGCCGCAATCACAATCTGGGCGAACGCCTCGGGCGCGGCGAAACGATGGCGGCCATCCAGGCGTCGCATCCGAAACTGGCAGAGGGTTATCCCACGGCGCGTTCGGCCCACCGGCTGGCACGGGGAAAAAAAGTGCCGACGCCGATTACGGATGAGGTTTACCAGATGCTTTACGAGGGTAAGGAACCGAGGCAAGCGGTGCGCGATTTGATTTCCCGGGCGTTCAAGGCGGAGGACTGATTGGCGGCGGCAACGGGCCTGTCGCCCATTCTTGGATCGGGTGCAAGCTGCCGCAATCCAGGCACTGTGTTGTACTGAACTGCGTTCCGCAATGCGGACAGGCGCCGAGGGTGGCAAACGTGTCAAACGGTTGACCGCACTTGCCGCAACGCCAGATGGGACCGAGCGGCGGCGGAGTTTTGCAGGCCGGGCAGGCGAACCCGTCGCGCCGCGGCAATTTGGCGATGCGCGCCAACGCGCGTGCCTGCATCAAGCCGCCCCAGCAATTCAACAAGATGAACACCGCCATGATGCCCAGCCAGATGCTTTGGGTTGTGTTTGCCGAAAAGATAAAGAGCAGGGCGGCCAGGATGATCAACACTGCCACGCCGATGAACCCGATGATGCTGGCCGTCATCAGACTGTTGGCGCGCCCCAGCACGAACCACAGCAACGAACGCAGGATTTGACCACCATCCAGCGGGTAGATCGGCAGCATGTTGAAGATGAGCAGAACGAGATTGATGGCCCAGAGGTTGGTCAAGAATCTGAACAAATCGGGCAGGGTTTCGTTCCATCCCAGGTATCCACCCAGCAAAGCCAAAGCACCCAGGATCGGGAACAGTACCACGTTAACCAGCGGGCCGGCGGCGATGCTCCAAAGCTGCGCGCCCGGCCGTTGCGGCGGGGACACGTAAGCGACGCCGCCCAGTGGCCAGAGGATGATTTGACTCGTCTTTCCGCCCACCTGCCGGCAAGCCAGTTGATGGCCGAATTCATGGATCAAAACAATCAGGAACAGCGAAAGGCATTCCAGCACGCTCCAGACTGGCGAAGAATAGCCTTTTGCCTGATTGACGAAATATACAGCAGCCAGAAACCAGGCCTAGTGAAGATACACGTCAATCCCGAAAAGCCGGAACAGATGAATGGAACCCTGGCGTGTTGGCATGTCTGAAGAAAGCTAACCGCAATGCGCCGCCCGGCAACAAGATTTTTTCCCCGGTTTCCGGCGCGAGGCTCAATGTCGAACCCCGATTCCGTCAGGCCATTGCGCCTTTGATGAGCCGCATCAAATCTGCGTAAGCCTCGACGGCTTTGAACTGCGGAAATTGCATTTTCACATTGTCCGGCGCGCGAAAAAGAAAGCCGACATTTGCTTCGAGCAGCATCGCCGTGTCGTTGAACGAATCGCCGGCGGAGATGACGTGGTAGTTCATCCGCTTGAACGCGGCCACGGCCTCGCGCTTTTGTTCGCGGATACGCAGCTGGTAATTCACGATGCGGTCGTTTTCCATGATCAGACGGTGGCACAGCAACGTGGGCCAACCGAGTTGTCGGAGAAGGGGTGCGGCAAACTGCTCAAACGTGTCGGACAGGATGACGACCTGCACTAGCGAGCGAAGTTCATCCAGAAATTCCTTGCCGCCGGGCAATGGACGGAGCGTGCCGATGACGTTCTGGATGTCGGACAATTTCAAACCGTGCCGGTCCAGGATGGCGAGCCGCCCGCGCATGAGCTTGTCATAATCCGGCTCATCGCGAGTGGTGCGGCGCAATTCCACGATGCCGGTTTTCTCGGCCACCGCAATCCAGATTTCCGGCGTCAACACGCCTTCCATGTCCAAAGTGACAATTGACTGATTCACCGGCGAATTTTTTCCAGATTATGCAACAATGTCCAGCGTTAGAACTCAGTCGTTTCCCGCCGCCGCCGTACAAACCGGCAGCACTTCCGGTAACCAACTTCACGCGCGAGCTGGACGGCTTCGGTGAAATTCATCCCCACTTCGCCCGGCGCGTGGGCGTCCGAACCGAATGTAATCGGTACATCCTTTTGAAAGGCCTGCTGGAGAATTTCGCGGCTGGGATAGATTTCCCGGCAGCCCTTCCGCAGCCCGGCGGTATTCAACTCGATGGCGCAATGATTCTTTTTTGCCGCGTTCAGAAACTTTTCGTAGAGCGGTGTGCAATTGCCGGACGGGCGGTGGCCGAATTTCTTCGGCAAATCGGCATGGCCGATGATCTCGAAAAAGCCGCTCTCCGCCGCTTTGGTCAGCCGCTCAAAATAAACTGCCCAGACTTCATCCGCATTGCGATGCTTCCATTCGGACAGTTTCTGCGGATCATCAATGGCCCAGCCGTCGGAGACGTAATGCACCGAGCCGATGAAATAGTCCCACGGAAACCGCGCCGCGAGGCCGCGGATCCAATCCTCATAGCCGGGCAGATAATCCACCTCCAGCGCCAGGCGGATAGTGAGTTGCGGGAAATCCCTTTGTGCCCGGCGGACATTGGCGACGTACGCGTCCAATTTATCGGCATTCATCCGCCACGTATCGAAATCATCCTGTGGCATCGGCGCATGGTCAGAGAAGCCGATCTCCGGCAGGCCGATAGCCAGGGCGTGTTGCGCGTACTCACCCGGTTCGCCGGTCGCATGGCGGCAGAGCGGCGTGTGCATGTGATAATCCGCAGGCAAACTCATGGATTGAGTGTTGAGGGATGCGCGTTGAGTGTCGAACAAAAAGCGGGGCCCCGACGCGGTATTCGGCCGGCCAAGAGACCGAGGATGACCGGAAACTGAACGCAGACCCATGCCGGTGGCCAGTGCCGAGGCGGAGCCCGGAAACGACGCGGAATGAAATTATCAGCGTTTGGCACGAATTTCAGTTGTCGAGCCGGGGACGCGCCTCCTCAACCAACCAGAAATGGAATTTAAGTTAAAAATTAACTTAACTGAATGCGTTCCATATTGAAATAAAATAAGCTGTTGACAATCGCGCGTCAGGGGGCAAAGCTCACGGTGGTCAAGTAACCGGGTTCCGGTGTATGCGCGGGACTCAGCACCGATCGCCTCGCCATGAAATCGGTCAAGTGCAATTTGTGCGGCGCAGACGAGTACACAACTCTTTTCCCCGCCGGCTATGCCCAGTTGCATCGCATCGTGCGCTGCAATCACTGTGGCCTGATGTACGCCAATCCCCAGGAACTGGTGGATTGCGAGCGTGTCCAATCCGACGCCCACCCCAAAGTCTTTGATGAGCAAGAGGCCCGCCAGTACTTACAGAAGCAGTACGTACAATTACCCGACAATGAAAGAGCTCTGCGGGTATTGGATCAACTGGTTCCGCGTCACGGAAAATTACTCGAGATCGGAAGTTATTGCGGTATCTTTCTCAACCGGATCCGGGCAGATGGCTGGGAGGTAGCGGGCGTGGAACCGGACGCCGCCGCTGCGGGCTATGCCCGACAGAAATTCGGCCTTGAACTCAGCGGCCATCTCCTCCCCGATCCAAACCTGCCGGATTGCGCCTTTGACGCCGTGGTCATGCTGCATGTCATCGAGCACATGCCCGACCCGTGCGAGAATCTGCACGAGATTTACCGGATCCTCAAGCCCGGCGGCGTGGTGGTGGTCGAAACACCACGCTTCGATTCACTCATGTTTAAACTGCTTGGCCGCCGGGAACGCAGCATCTGCAACTGCAACGGGCATATCTATTTCTTTACTGTACCCACACTCAGCAGATTGTTGGAAAAAAACGGTTTTGAAGTAATTCGCGTTGAGCTGGTGGGCCGGACGCTCACGTTGGATCGGTTCCTGTCAAACGTGGGTCTTGTCCTCCGCAACTCGCGGATACGTAGATGGTTTGCCTGGCTCGGGGTAAAGCTCCACCTAGATCGATTGCGCTTACACATCAATGTGAGAGACATGCAACGGCTCTATGCCCGGCGACTGGAGCTCCAGCGGGTCGTGCGTTCCCGTTCGGCGGACGGCAGGCCGGGCGAAACGGTCAGCGGGCCTGTTCCAGCGAACGGATGAGTCCGTGGTTAAAGCCGATGGTGATCCAGTCGCGCCCTGCAGCTGTAAAAAATCAAACGGGCGGAACCCTTGATATTCCGCCCGCGCCTCATTGGCTACGCGATCAAACGCGTGGGTCAGATCCCGCCGTCCACCTGCCAGCGCCCCGCCGGGTTATCGTTCCGGATCGCCAGATTGTGTTTCTTGACAT
>Ga0335085_10001221_pt1 | contig 58139 bp, 52 predicted proteins | sample Lox_Sample_45_FD_206712 | JGI IMG/M metagenome (GOLD analysis project Ga0335085, IMG submission 206712) | Soil microbial communities from Loxahatchee National Wildlife Refuge, Florida, United States - Lox_Sample_4.5 | ecosystem: Environmental > Terrestrial > Soil > Wetlands | place: USA...
CACATCGGCCTCGGGCCAGTTCTCATAGTCGACCCGGAACCCGTAGAGCACGTCGAACCCGAGCGCCGCGTTCCAGCCGTCCTGGAGGTAGCCCGCGAGGCGGGAGGTCCCGAACTGCGCGAACGGTAGCAGCCCCACCGTCTGCGCGTAGACGCCCTGACCCGCAGCGAACTCGTTCACGCCGGCGTAGGTATAGGCGCCGGCGCGGTTGCTGGCGTAGGTCTGCTCGTTGGCCGTGAACAGGAGCTGGCCGCCCAGCTTGAAGGTGTGACGGCCGATGGTGAGAAAGAGCGCTTCGCTGAACTCGTAGTCGTTGCGGCGGAACCTGCCCGGGAGACCCGTGGTATTGCCGAAGCTCCAGCCGCCGTCGGTGACCGTCGTGAGCGGCAGATCGGCGGCCCCGTAGTCGCGCAGCGTCGCGTTGGCGCTGACGCGGAACTCCTGGGACGCCATCCGGCTGAAGATCGAGGTGATGGTGCCGGACGCGGAAATGTCGGTGCCCGTGAGCGTGCTGCCCAGGCCGACCGGCTGCCAGGCGCCGAGGTCCGGGTTCGTGGCATTGGTGGTGGCGTAGGTCGCTCGCACGTCGAGCGTCGTCGTCCCGGTCAAGGCCCAATCCACACGCCCGAACCCCACGAGCTCGTTCGAGCTCGTCAGGTAGGGCTGCTGATAGGGGCGAAGGTCGACCCCGAACGAGTCCTGGGCGGTGCTGATGAACGAGCTCGTGAGCGAGTCCGCCACCCAGGCCGGAGGACGCGGGAGCTCCAGGTGACGGTACTCCAATCCGAGCGAATAGCTCGCCGTGTCCTTGATGATGGGACCCGTCAGCAGCAATCCGGCGCGGGCCATGGAATACGACTGCGCATCGGTGTTGAAGTACTTGGAGGACGACAGGGCGCTGCCCGTATAGTCGGCGTAGCCGGTCAGGCGAACCGCCTGACTGCCGCCGCGCGTGTACCCGGAGAGGAAACCGCTCCCCGCCCCGAACCATTCCACATCGGCGGCCGTCGTCAGCAGCTGCGCGCGATCGAAGAAGCCGACCGGGAAGGCGACCCAGTCGTAGGCCCGGCTGGTGAGCACCGGGTCGCGTGCCGGAATGAACGGCACGCCGTCCACCGTCAGCTCGGACAACCGTGAGGACAGCCCCTCCACTTCGAGGGACTGATCGGAATTGGTGGCGTAGCGCCCGACGGTGCTGATCTGACGGTCGACCGACGGCAGGGCCCGCAGCGCGAGGTCGCCGAACCACTGTCCGGCCCCCGCGGGACCGCCCGCCAGGACGCCGGCGCGGAACCGGGTCGAGTCGACGGTGCGCACAGGACCTTCCGTGCGCATGACGAGGACATCGACGCGCAGGGTGCGTCCGGGAGTCAGCACGACGCCCTCGATCCGCCGCGGCAGGTAGCCCAGGTGCTCGGCGAGGAGGTCGTAACTCCCCGGCGGGATCATCGTGAAGCTGTAACGGCCGTTCTTGGCGGTGGTGAACAGGCGCGTGAGCCCGGTGCCGCGCTGGATCAGCGACACCAAGGCGTCGCCCAGCGGCCCGCCGAGGCTGTCGCTCACCGTGCCACCGAGGGCGCCGGAGGTGAGGCTCTGCGCGCTCCCGGGGGCGCGGCCCAACGCCAACAGCGCCGCCGCGAGGACTCCCACCCGACGCACCGCTGTCACCAAACCCCTCCCCTGTGGCGTTCGTGCATCAAGGTGGCCGATATCGCCTCGCAAGTTATCCCCAAGTCCTCATTTTACAACTGGTTGCGGCCATGCCGAGCACAGGGTAGTGCCGCAAGTTGGATGCCATTGTGGTCGCTTATCTTGGGCCCTACATGAAATCCCGAATCATTCCCCGGCTGGTGTTTCTCGCCTCGCTCGCGGCCATTCTCGTGGCCACCCTCACCCCCTATCAGGGCGAGGTACCGGCGACTCGGGTATGCCTGCTCTGCGCCCCGAGCGACCTCGCCGACGTCATCGCCAACCTGATCCTGTTTCTCCCGCTCGGGTTTGCCATGACGTGGCTGGGCTGGCGGCCTCGGCCCGCGATCGTCGGCGCGGCCCTGTTGTCGGCGGCGATCGAACTCAGCCAATTGCTCTTCATCGCCGGGCGCGATGCCAGTGTCAGCGACGTCACCATGAACACGCTGGGAACGGCCGCCGGCGTGTGGTTATTCCGGGGGGCCGTGGCGGCGCTGCGGGCCGGACCCCCGCGCAGCCTCCGTTTCACGGCCGCGCTCGCCACCGTGGCCTGCGTCGCGATCGTCACCGGCGATTGGCTGATGACGCCGGCCTTCCCGCACACCGCCTACTGGGGCCAATGGACCCCCGACCTGGATGGGGACCTCGCCTGGTATCAGGGACGGGTGATGCAGGCGCAGATCGGCCGGCTCGAGGTCAGATCGGCCATGATCGAACACAGCGGGGCGGTCGGGTGGCTGCTGCAGCGAGGCATTCCCGTGCGCGTCCGCGGGATCGCGGGCCCGAACCCGTCGCGCCTCGCGCCCTTCTTCAGCATCTACGACATCCATCAACAGGAGATTCTGCTCTTGGGGCCCCAGGGCGACGACCTCGTGCTGCGCTATCGGATGGAAGCGGGGGAGTGGCACATGGACCAACCCGATTTCCACCTGCCCCACGCGTTCCGCGACATCCGTGCGGGCGACACGCTCGATCTCACGATGTGGCGCGAGCACGGAGCCGCGTGCCTCCGGCTCAACGCGGCGCAGGTCTGCGGCCTCGCGCCCACCGCGGGTCGGGCCTGGTCGCTGCTGCAGTATCCGGAGTCGTTTCCCGACTGGTTGAAACGCCTGCTCGACGCCGTCTACGTCGGGTTGCTCGCCCTGCCCGCCGCCTTCTGCGCGGCGCGGCTCAAGGATCTGGCGGCGGGAGCCGGCATCCTGACCGCGGGACTCCTGGCCGGGCCTTGGGTGCCGGGGATCGGCCCGAGCCCCGTCACGGAATGGGCGGCCCTCGGACTGGGACTGGTCGTGGGCTTTCTGGCCCGGCGCGGAGCGTTGCGGCTCGGTCTCTAGAGGAACGGGAGGCGAAAGGCCGGAGCCGCAGCTCGAGCCGTAACGGCGCTCCCGCTATCGAGGCCCGTGCTCGAACAGCGCGCTCAGCCACGCCTCCAGACACCGGTCGATCCGCGCGTACACCGCGTCGAACACTGAGCGGGGCTTGTCCATCGGGTCCTCGATCTCCCGGCGCTCGATGGGAGCGGAGTCCAGGTCGCCCAGGTACACGATGCGATCGTCCGGGACCCCGAACCGCCGCCGCACGGCGCTCGCCTGCTCGCCATCCATCACGATCACGAGCGACGCGGCATTCACGCGCCCGGCGGTGAGCGGGCGGGACCGATGCGCCGAGAGATCGAGGCCCCGGGCCGCCGCGGCCGCGACGGCCGTCGGCGGGGACGCCCGCCCCGGTCCCGCGAACCCGGCCGAATCGATCCGCAGCATCCGCCCGATCCGCGCGGTGCAGAGTTTCTGAAAGGCACCAGCAGCGTAGGGGCTGCGACAGACATTCCCCTTGCACACGAAGAGCAGCGATTCGGGCAGACCGAACCGCCTCAAGCGCTCCATCGCGGCGCGACGGCGGCGAGGGTGCAGCCAGCGCTCAGCGGCATCGCGCACGTTGAGCGCCAACGAGCGCACCGTCTCAACGAGCGAGATCACGCCGCTCTCGACTCTCACCGCCCGCTTCCCGTTTCACTTTTTCCCACCACTCGATCCGCTCCTTCACCGTCTTCTCGTATCCCAGGTCGGAGGGCTCGTACCACTTCGCCCCCCGCAAAGACTCGGGAAGGTATTCCTGCGGCACGTACGCCCCCTCGTAGTCGTGGGCGTACTGGTACCCCGCGCCGTACCCCAGCTCTTTCATGAGCCCCGTCGGGGCGTTGCGGATGTGCAGCGGCACCGCCTCACTCGGATGCTCCCGCGCCGCGTTCATGGCTTCCCCGAACGCCGTATAGACGCGATTCGACTTGGGGGCCGTCGCGAGATAGACCACCGCTTCGGCCAACGCCAGCTCGCCTTCAGGGCTGCCGAGAAAGTGGTAGGCGTCCTTTGCGGCGAGTGTCACGCTCAGGGCGCGGGGATCAGCGAGACCGATGTCCTCGCTTGCCATCCGCACGATGCGCCGAGCGAGGTAAAGTGGATCTTCCCCCCCGGCCAGCATCCGGGCCATCCAGTACAACGCCCCTTCGACATCGCTGCCGCGCACCGCTTTGTGCAGGGCGGAGATGAGGTTGAAATGGGATTCGCCGGACTTGTCGTAGGTCGGCAAGGGGCGTTCGAGGACGCTGACGACGAACTCACGGGAGAGGGGAGAGGGGAGAGGGGAGGGGGCGGACTGTTTGAGGATGGCTTCGAGCGCGTTGAGCGCGCGCCGGGCATCGCCCTGCGCGTACTCGACCAGGGCCTCGAGTGCTTCGGCCCCAAGCTCGACACCCGCGGTTCCACCCTTCTCTCCTCTCCCCTCTCCCTTCTCCCCTAAAGCCCGACGCACAATGGTTCGGATATGCTCCGCCGCCAGCGGCTCCAGCACAAAGACTCTGCAGCGGGACAGCAGCGCTCCCGTGAGCTCGAAGCTCGGGTTTTCGGTCGTGGCGCCGATGAGGGTAATGACCCCGTTTTCGACCCAGGGGAGAAAGGCGTCCTGTTGCGCCCGGTTGAAGCGGTGGATCTCGTCGCAGAAGAGAATGGTCCCCCGCCCTTCGAAGTTGCGGCGCTCCTCGGCCTGCTTGATCAGCTCGCGCACCCGGCCGACGCCCTCCGTGACCGCGGAAAAGGGCTCGAAATGCCGGTCGGTGTAGTTGGCGATGATCTTGGCGAGCGTGGTCTTCCCCGACCCCGGCGGCCCCCAGAGGATGCAGGAGCCCACCTCGCCGCGGCGGATCAGGTCGCCGAGAGGCTTTCCAGGCGCGAGGAGGTGCTCCTGGCCGAGGAAATCCTCCAAGGTCTTGGGACGCATCCGGGCCGCGAGGGGCTCGGCGGAAGCGGAAAAGAGCGTAGGATCGGACATGTCGACCAGGAATCCTACGAGGCGGCGGCCGCGTGGTCCAACAGCACCTTGGTGAAGTAGAACGCCGCAGCCCCGACGAAGAAGGAGGCGGCCAGAGTCAGATCGCGCTTCCGTTGTATCTCCGGCACGAGATTCGATGCTCCCACATAGATGGCCACTCCACCCGACAAGGCTAGCCCGTGACGAATCAGCAGCGGTACGTGATCGGTCAGGATGACTCCGATCAGGGTGGCGAGGCCCAGCAACGCCGCCGCCCGGATGGCATCCCGGCGCGGGCGACCCGAAGCCAGCATCAGGCTCGAGATCGTCACCCCTTCGGGGAACTTGTGAAGCAGAATCGCGAGAAACACGATGACGCCAAGGCGCTGGTTCACGAGAAAGGCGCTGGCGATCGCGACCCCGTCGAAGAACGTGTGGGTGAGGAGGCCGACGAGGGCGGTGGGGCCCGCCGCGGCCTGGACGTGGTGCGTCTCCTCCCCGAAGTGGAAGTGCGGCGTGAGGGTGTGCTGGCTGATGTGCACCAGCAGATAGCCCGCGAGTACCAGCACGGGGGCCCAGGCTCCGCTCAGCGCGAAGGCGGCGGGGAGGACTTCGACGAACGCGACCGCCAGCATGAACCCGGCGCCGAACGCCAGGAAGTGTTCGATCAGGCGCAGACTGGCGGTGGCGCGACGGGTGACGGCTACGGCCCCCACCACGTTGCCGAGAGCCGCCGCGACGGCATAGGCGAACGCGCTAGACACGGGTGAGGAGATACTCCCGCGTGTTGCGAGCGGGGTCCTCGAGGACCTCGTCCAGGAGGCGGCGCAGCATGTCGCCCACGTCGGGCCCCGCCCGGACGCCGGCCGCGATCAGATCCTCGCCGTGAACGGCCAGGTCCTTCAGCGTCAGGGGATCGTTGGCAGCGCGGATCGACTCAACGACATCCGGCAGGCGGGAGACGGGAACCGCGAGGCCTTTCGCCGGCAGCGCCGGGAGCAACGCCAACAGGTCGTCGGCGTAGGGGCCGGTCTCGGACAGCCAACGGCGCACCGCCGGGAGGTGCCGCGGGTCGGGGAAGCGCTCGCGCCAGTCACGGATCGCCCGGCCGCGCTCGATGTCACGATTGGCGCACTTGAGCCGGGTCAGCAGCGACGGCGGATCGGAAGCGAGCAGCGACGTCACGAGCACCGGATCGCGCGGGAGTTTGTCGACATTCCCCTTTTCGTTCCCCGTTTCCTGTTTCCCGATCTCGGGCAGCCAGATTCGCGCCGCGCCGATTTCCCGCCACAGCGCCACGAGCTTCGACACCTTGCGCGCGGTGGTGATGCCCTTGAACCACTCGTCCCGCACCCGCTCGGCCGAGAGCATCGACAACCCCTGCGCGTTCGCCCTGGCGGCCTCGAGCGTGGCCCCCTGGATGCGGAAGTCGAACCGCGCGCTGAAACGCAGCGCGCGGAGGATCCGCAGATAGTCCTCCTGGAACCGCCAGTTGGGATCGCCCACCGAGCGGATCAGGTGCTTTTCCAGATCCGCCCGACCCCCGAAGGGATCGCGCCATTCGTGCTGGATCGGGTGATAGGCGATGGCGTTGATCGTGAAGTCGCGGCGCGCCAGATCGTCCTGCAGCGACACGCCGAACTCCACCTTGGCGTGCCGGCCGTCGGTCAGCACATCCTTGCGGAACGTGGTGACCTCGTGCGGGCGGTTGTCCTTGTCGAGCACCGCGATCGTGCCGTGCTCGACCCCCACGGGTACCGTGCGCCGGAACAGCCGCTGCACGTCCTCGGGTCGGGCGGCGGTGGCGAGATCGTAGTCCTTGTTTTCCTGGCCGAGGAGATTGTCGCGCAGCGCCCCGCCGACGCACCAGGTCTCGAACCCTGCCTCTTCGAGGCGCTGGGCGATCTTCAGCACCTCTCGGGGGATCGGGAGCTCGGCTGGGAAGCTCATGGCCTCACCCGCACAGCACGCTTCCCCCATTGACGTTCAGCACCTCACCGGTGATGTGCCGCGCCCACTCCGAGCAGAGGAACACGATCGGGCCCGCGATGTCTTCCGCGCTCGCCACGCGACCCAGGGGAATGGTGCGCTCGATCTCCCGTTTCCCGTTTCCCGCTTCCCGTTCGAAGGGAACGTCGCACATCTCCGTATCCACCCACCCCGGCGCGACACAGTTCACCGTCACCCTCGGCGCGAGCTCCACGGCGAGAGACTTGGTCAAGGAGATGACGGCACCCTTCGTGGCGGCGTAATCGGCGTGCAACGCCTCGCCGCGCTGCCCGGCGGTCGACGACACCAGGACGATGCGCCCGCCGTTCCCGAGATGCGGGATCGCGGCCCGGCAGACGTAGAAGACGCTGTCGAGATTGGCGCGGCGGGTGCCCTCCCATTGAGCGTCGGTCATCCCGCTCAGCGCCACGTCCGCGGGCGGCCACACGCCGTGATTGATGATGAGGAGGTCCAGGCCGCCGAGCGCGGACGCGACTTCCCTGACCACGCGCTTCGAAATCTCCGGATCTCCCAGATCTCCCCCGACCGCGACCGCCTTGACCCCCTCGACCGCCCGGACCGTCGCCTCGGCGTCCTTCCGCCGGCTCCGGTACCCCACGGCCACAGCGGCCCCCGCGCGGGCGAGGAGGAGTGCCGTGGCGCGCCCGATGCCCCGCCCTCCACCCGTGACGAACGCGCGCTTCCCCGCGAGGGAAATCAACCGTGCCTCAACCTCTCCTCGATCACCTCGCAGATCAGGTGCTCGATCGCGAGATGCAGCTCCTGGATCCGGGCGGTGTCGTTCGACGGGATGATGAGCGCCACGTCGGCGAGCTGCTTCAATTCGCCGCCGGTCTTGCCGAGGAAGGCGACGACGTGCACGCCGCGAGCCTTGGCGGCGCGCGCGGCGTTCAGGACGTTCGGGCTCTCCCCCGACGTCGAATGCAGCACCAGCACGTCCCCGGAACGGGCGAGCCCCTCGACCTGGCGCGCGAACACCTCGTCGAACCCGAGATCGTTGGCGCAGGCAGTGAGGAGCGAGGTGTCGGTCGTCAAGGCGACGGCCCGGAGGGGCGGCCGGTTCGTCTGGTAGCGGACGATGTACTCCGTCGCGATGTGCTGGGCGTCGGCGGCGCTCCCGCCGTTCCCGGCGAAGAACAGCGTCCCGCCGCTTCGCAGCGTCTCCTCGTAACGGCTCGCGATCGCTTCGACGGTGTCGGCGTGCTCAGCCGCGACCTGAGTCGCCAGAGCCGCCAGATCCGCCAGCCCCCGCTGCAGCGCCTCGCGCATGCGCGTTACCGCCCCCCTTCCCCGGCGACCGCCCGGACGTACCGCTCGAGCGCCTGCTCCCGGCCGGCCTCGCCCTCGACGACCGTCCCGATCACCACAAAGTCGGCGCCCGCTCGCGCCGCCGCCGCCACCGCTTCGGGCGTGCGAATCCCGCCGCCCACGAAGAGCGGCACGTCCTTCACCGCCTCGCGACACGCCCGGATCACCGCAGGAGCTACCGGGCACTCCGCCCCGCTCCCCGCGTCGAGGTAGACCGCGCCCATGCCGATCATCCGGCCCGCGACGGCGTGCGCCGCCGCCAGCTCGGGCTTGTCCCGGGGCAGCGGACGGGTCTGGCTCACCGCCTCGACGCTCGTCACGCGGCCGCCGTCGATCAGGATGTAGGCAGTGGAGAGCACCGGCACCGGAGACCGCTGAAAGAACGGGACCGCCCGGACGTGTTCTTCGATCAAGTACTGGGGATTGCGACCGGAGACAAGCGACAACAGCAGCACGAGATCGACCTGATCGGTGAGCTGCATGGCGGAACCGGGGAACAGCGCCAGCGGGACTCCGGGGGCGGCGCGCCGCAGCGCCGCGGCGATGGCCTGGGTCGAGCCGCTGCCGTCGAACGAGCTTCCGATCAAGAGTCCCGCCGCCCCGGCACCCGCCGCTTCCCGCGCCACGTGCTCGGCCTGCCCCGCATCCACGCGACTCGGGTCGACGAGAACGACGAGACCGGGACGGCGCGACAGGAGATCGGGCCTCATCATCGCCTCGCGGCCTGCTGGGCCAACATGTCGAGGCCGGCCGGGTCCGATTCCGCCTGCGCCTCGAAGGCGTAGGTGACGAAGGCATCGGCCGCAAGGAGGTCCAGGGCGAGCGCGCGACCGCGCTCGGGGGCAGCCGTCACCGCTTCAAGCAGCTCCCGGCCGAGGGTCGCCAGATGCAAGGGCAGCGCCGCGTCGACGTCATGCACCCGGGAGACGAGATGGGCGCGGAGCGTCTCGGGCGGCGAGGGGCGGCGCGTGGCGAGCCACGCGAGGACGGCGTCCCGGGTCACCGGGCCAAGAGCTCCCGCACGATCCCGGGGGCGCGCTCCCGCGCGAGCCCCAGCTTCGCCGGGTCCCCCGCGCCGGCCGAGGCGAAGTGCGGCCGGCCTCCACCCTTGCCCCCACTGACCGACGCGATCGCATTCGCGATCTCGCCCGCTTTCACCCCGCTCGCCACGAGGTCCTCGGTCACGGCCACGTGAACCCCCGGTCGCTCTCCTCGGGTGAAGAGCACCTGGATCGCCTTCCGGTGCTTCTCCCGGAACGCGTCCATCGTCAGCCCGATCTGGTTGCGATCCTCGAGGTCGGATTCGAGCAGGTGAAGCTCGATCTCCCCGACTCGTTCTACGGCTCCCTGCTCTGCGCTCCCGGTTCCCTTCCTGAGCAGATCCTCCACCCGTTTCTCGAGCTTCCGGTTCTCCTCGAGGAGCGCTTCGATGCGATGGGTCAGGTGCTCCGGACGCGTCTTCAGGGCGCCGGAGGCTTCGGCCAGGCGGCGCTCCAGCTCGCGGGCCAGCCGGTAGGCCGCCGGGCCCGTGATCGCCTCGATCCGGCGCACGCCGGCCTGCGAGCCGGTCTCATGCGTGAACCGGAACAGCGCGATCTCACCCGTCTTCGCGACGTGCGTTCCCCCGCACAGCTCGAGCGACACCTGAGGCACGTCCACCACCCGGACGACGTCGCCGTACTTCTCACCGAACAACGCCATCGCCCCGGCCGCGATCGCCGCGTCGCGCTTCATCTCGCGCGTCAAGACCGGGAGATTCTCCCAGATATGCTCGTTGACTTCTTCCTCGATGCGGCCGAGGGTGGCGTCGTCCAGGGGGCCGTGGTGTGTGAAATCGAAGCGCAGCCGGTCGGGAGCCACGACCGAGCCGTGCTGGCGCACGTGGGTCCCCAGGATCTTGCGGAGCGCGGCGTGCACCAAGTGGGTGGCGGTGTGGTTGCGCTCGATGTTGTGACGACGTCCCTCATTCACGACGCCGAGCGCTCGCGTGGGAACGAACTCTTCCACGAAGTGCCCGACCACCGCGTTCTTGCCGTCCACCTTCTCCACGTCCTCGACGGTCAACTCCCATCCCTCGCCCTGCACGACACCGGTGTCCGACACCTGTCCGCCGGACTCGGCATAAAACGGGTTCTCCTCCAGCACGAGCTCCAGCACGTCCCCCTGCTGGCGGAAGGCGATCGGCTCGGTTTCGGCCTTGGTGGTCTCGTAGCCCACCCACTTCTGCTTCGCCCCGGGTTTCAGCTCTCTCCACTCTCCCGTTCCGCCCGCGATGGACCGCCCCCCCCCCGGACCGCCCGCGACCGCCGCCGTCCTGACCGCTCTCGACCGCCGGCGCTGCTGCGCCAGGGCACGCTCGAACCCTTCGGCATCGACGCTCTGGCCCCGCTCGCGCGCGATCATCTGCGTGAGGTCCAGGGGGAATCCGTACGTGTCGTACAGCTTGAAGGCATCGTCGCCCGGAATCGTGGCGACCTCCTTCAGCTCGTCGAGCCGTTTCAGACCGCCCTCGATCGTCTCGAGGAACCGCTCCTCCTCGGCCCGGGTCACCCGCTCGATATGCTCGCGCTTGGCCTCGAGCTCGGGGTAGATCCCGTGCATCAACTCGATCACTTTCGACGTCAGATCCACGAGGGTCGGGTCGCGGCGACCGAGCAGCCAGGCGTGGCGCACGGCGCGGCGCAGGATGCGCCGCAGCACGTAGCCGCGGCCGTCGCTCGAAGGGTACACCCCATCGGCGAGCAGGAAGCTCACGGCGCGCGCATGGTCGGCGAGGACGCGGTAGGGCGCCCCGGCGGGGCCGCGGTCGTAGCTCACCCCCACCACCTCCACGGCGCGCTCGATGAGCGGCGTAAAGAGGTCGGTATCGAAATTGGACGGCACGCCCTGCATCACGGCGGCGATGCGCTCGAGCCCGGCACCCGTGTCCACCGAGGGAGCGGGGAGCGGCGAACGGGAGCCGTCCTTCTGCTGGTCGAACTGCATGAAGACCAGGTTCCAGATCTCCACCAGCTCGCCTGCTTCGGACAGGGCGATGAACTCGTCCTGCGTCGGCGTGCTCCGCGCACTGTGCTCCCTGCCCTTGCGCAGATCCACGTATATCTCCGAGCATGGTCCGCAGGGCCCCGTGTCCCCCATCTGCCAGAAGTTGTCCTTGTCGCCCAGGCCGTAGATCCTGGAGTCGGCGATTCCCGTCACCTGGCGCCACAACTCACGGGCTTCGCGGTCGGCGTGATGCACGGAGATGAAGAGCCGTTCCGGGGCGATCCCCAGCCAGTTCTTCCCCGTGACCCACTCCCAGGCGAACGCGATCGCATCGTGCTTGAAGTAGTCGCCGAACGAGAAGTTGCCGAGCATTTCAAAGAAGGTGTGGTGCCGGGCGGTGTGTCCGACTTGCTCCAGGTCGTTATGCTTGCCGCCGGCGCGCACGCACTTCTGGGCGGTGACGGCGCGGTTGTAGTCCCGGCGCTCCAGACCCTGGAACACCCGCTTGAACTGAACCATCCCGGCGTTGGTGAACAGCAACGTGGGATCATCGGCGGGGACGAGGGAGGAGCTGGGCACTTCCCGGTGACCCCGCTGCCCAAAGAACGAAAGGAAGGAGCGGCGGATTTCGGCGGACTTCATGAGGCGGAATATAGCCCCGGCGATTCGGCAACTCAAAGCGAGCCGAGCACTTACCGATGTGAGCCGCCGCTCGTGACGAGCGCCCCCGGCGTGCTGCACGGTGCCCGGCCTTGGCGCGCGACTTGCTAGCCCCTGCGCCCATGTCCGCCGGGTCTTCCCGCTTCGACGCCGTGGTCCTGAACGCCTCGCAGCGCCAGTCGCTGATGTCGGTCCGCTCGCTCGGCCGGCGAGGGCTGACCGTGGCGGCAGCGGGCAACGAGAGGCGTATCCCGGCCTTCGCCTCACGCTGGTGCGCCGAGGGGGTGGTCTGCCCGGCGGATGAGGGGAGCGACCAGTACCTGGAGCAGCTGCTGGCCTGGCTCTCTCCTCGCCGCGCCGGAGTGCTTATCCCCGCGCATGACGGGACGATATCCGTCCTGCGCCGGCACCGCGCCCGCGTGGAATCCGTTGCGCGCCTCGCGCTGGCGAGCGAGGCGGCGCTGGCGATCGCGGTGAACAAGGAGCGGACGCTCGCCGTCGCCCAGCGATTGGGCCTGCGCGCCCCGGTCCAGGAGCGGTTGACGGACGCCGCCCAGGTATCGAACGCCGTGGCGGAGATCGGCCTCCCGGCGGTCATCAAGCCGAACGAGTCCTGGGTCGAGCAGGGTGATCGGGGGACGTGGGTGGGGCCCGAGCTCGTGTTTACGGCCGAGGAAGCGACCCGAGCCGTCGAACGCCTCACCCGCTCCGGCCAGGCCGTCCTGTATCAGCAGTACCTGACGGGCGCGCGCGAAGCCGTGAGCGTGCTCTACGCCCGGGGTGAGATGTACGCCCGATTCGCCCAATTCGCGCAGCGGACGCATCCGCCCCTCGGGGGGCAGTCCGTGCTGCGGTGCAGCATGCCCGTCCCCGACGACATCGGCCGTCAGGCCGAACGGCTGATCCGGGAGATCGATCTCGAAGGGTATTCGGAAATCGAGTTCCGTCGCGACGCCTCGGGCGCCCCGTATCTGATGGAAATCAATCCTCGCCTGTCGGCGTCGGTGGAAGTGGCGGTGCGGGCGGGAGTGGACTTTCCCTGGCTCCTGTACCAATGGGCGAGCGGCGGCCCGATCGACCGCGTGACGGACTACCGGATCGGCACCTGGATGCGCCACCTGGGCGGCGACGTCACGACGACGATCGAGATGATCCAGGACCGCGGGCGGCGTGGCGGCCCCCCGCCCGCCCGGGCGGCGTGGGATTTCATCCGGGCGTTCTTCACGCCGATGGGCTACGACTACTTTCAGTGGAGCGATCCCGTCCCGGCGGGACTCGCCACGCTCGGCTTCGCGAGAGAATTCCTGGGACGACTCCGCTCCCTGGCACGAAAGGTCTTGAGATGACGGTGACGCTCGACGCGGTGGTGATCGGCGCAGGCCCCTACGGGTTGTCCGTGGCGGCGCACCTGCGGGGCGGCGGCCGCAAGGTGGCCGTCTTCGGACGGGCATTCGAGATGTGGCGCCACCACATGCCGCGCGGCATGGTGCTGCGCTCGCACTGGTGGGCCACGAACCTGTCGGATCCCCGGGGCGAGTACGGGTTCGAGCCGTTCTCCCGCGCGTCGGGACTCTCGACGGCCTATCCGGTGCCGATTCAGACGTTCATCGACTACGGCCAGTGGTTCCGCGAGCGCGCGGTGCCCGATCTGGACGAAACCTACGTCGCGTCGGTCGGCCGAGACGGCGACCGGTTCCGCGTGACGCTGGCCGATGGACGCCGGCTCTCCAGCCGATCGGTGGTCATGGCCGTGGGGCTTCGCTACTACGCGCATTGTCCCGCCCCCTATGACACGCTGCCCGGAGAGCGGGTGTCGCACTCGTCGGGGCATGACGATTTCGCCCCGTTCCGCGGCCGGGAAGTGGTCGTGATCGGCGGGGGACAGAGCGCCATCGAGTACGCCGCGCTGCTGCACGAGGCGGGGGCCCGCGTGCAGGTCGTCGCGCGGCACCAGGTCCCATTCTGGGGGCCGGATCGCGGCAAGGAACGTCCGCTGCTCGAGCGCATCCGGCAGCCCGACGCCAGCATCGCGGCCGGCTGGAAGAATTGGGCGCTCGATCAGTGGCCCTACCTCTTCCACCGGTTTCCGCAGGCGTGGAAGGACGGCTACAACAGCAACTACGTCTCGGGCGCGAGCCACTGGCTGAAGGAGCGCTTCATCGGGAAGGTCCCGCTGCACGAAGGGCAGACGGTGACGCGCGCGGAGGTCACGAACGGCAAGCTCACGCTTGCCCTGTCGGGAGGCGGCTCCTTATCCGCCGATCACCTGCTGTTCGCCACCGGGTATCGCGTGGATCTGGACCGTCTGCCGATGCTCGAGCCGCCGCTGCGCGCCGCGATCCGGTCGGACCGGTCCATTCCGCAGCTCGATGCGTGGTTCCAGAGCTCGGTACCGGGGCTGTATTTCGTGGGAGCGACCGCGGTCCGGTCGTTCGGCCCGTTGTACCGGTTCGTGGCGGGAGCGGGCGCCGCCGCCCGGCGGGTGGCTCGCGCCGTGGCCGCCCGCTAATCGCCTCAGCGGGCTAGACGAAGAACCGTTTCAGAGCGAGGAACCGCTTCTCGTAAAAGTGATAGCTGCACCACGCCATGCCGAAGGCCAGCGGGATCCCGATCCCGCAGATGACGCCGACGGCCGGGAGGTGCGAGCCCTTCCAGGTGAGACGGGCAAGCGGCGCGCCGAGCTTTTGCTCGATAGCTCCGAGCAGCGGGTAATGCATCAGGTACAGCCCGTAGCTGTACCGCCCCCAGGCGCCGAGGTGCGGCGTCCGCAGCAGGCGCGCGAACCGCCCTTGCGTCGTCAGCGCCAGCACCAGCAGCGAACCGAATGCGACCGCGATCAGGGGAAAGCCCGCCACCGCCATCACCGGATCGCGGTACTCCATTCCTCGCCACCCGGCCAGCGCGACCACCAGGGTCGCGGAACCGGCGAAGAGGCGCCGCGCGGTGCCCTGCCAGCGCTCCAGGCCCCCCTGGCGCGCCGCGACGGCCAAGGCGGCACCCAGCATGAGCCCATCCAATCGGCCCGGTGTCAGGACGTAGGCGGCCTGGGGATCGAGCGGCGTGCGGACCAGCCACCAGCGAAACGCCAATCCGCCGACGCAGGCGGCGGCCGCTATCCAGAGGAGCGCGCGGCGCGAAGCCGCCAGCACCACGAGCGGCCACACGAGATAGAACTGCTCTTCGATACACAGGGACCAGAAGTGCGAGGTATTGAGCGCTGCGGACCCCGGTCCCTTGATGACTTCCATGAAGTTGACGAGGTAGGTCCAGTACCACGCCTGATTCGCCTGCAGGATGGCATAGCGGGAATCGTCCCAGTGAACTACCCGCGGCAGCACGAGGAGCACGAGCACAAGCGCCCCGTAGTACAGCGGGAAGATCCGCAGGCAACGTCGTGCGGCGTAGTTCCGCCAATAGCCAGGCTCGCCCTTCGTGTCGAGCAGGATACCGGTGATCAGGAATCCGGAGAGGACGAAGAAGAGATCGACGCCGGTCCACCCGAACCGCGCCACCCAGCGAACGGCGCCGTCCACTCCCCGGGCATCGATGGGAAGCTGCAAGGCGACGAAGTGCGTAAGGAAGACCAGCAGGATGGCGATACCACGCAGACCGTCGAGCTCGGGGATGATCCGGCGTGGCGGGGCGCTCATGGCCCTGCATTATCGCCCGCCACGACCTCCTCCACCACCCTTCTCACCTGCGCCGCATCGAACCCCCGACGCGAGAGAAAGGCGACGAGCCGGCGCCGCCGCACCGCCCCCGGCAACCCCGCGACCTGCGACGCGCGGCGCTCCGCGATCCGGCGCAGCTGCGCGTCGGGATCGATCCCCTCTTCCGCGAGGACCTCCCGCACCACCGCCTCCGCAAGCGGCCGCTCGATCCCCTGCTGCTGCAGGTCCCGGATCAGGCGGGCCGGCCCGCGACCCCTCGCGGCCCGCGTCGCGGCGTAGTGCCGCGCGAAGCGGCCGTCGTCCAGCGCGCCTTCGGACGCGAGCCGGTCGAGCGCCGCCGCGATGGCCGCAGGGGAGTGCTGCTTCTGACGCAAGCGGCGGGCGAGGTCCTGCCGCGCGTGCGGCCGCAACGATTCCATGCGCAGCCCCGCGCGGTAGGCGGACTCGGCGTCGGCGAGCTCGGCGAGGCGCGCGAACTGGGCCGCGGGAATCTCGCCCCCCGGCTCGAGACCGAGCGGAGCGACCTGCTCTTCGGGGAGCGACGCGAAACGCCCCCGATCCACTTCCAGGAGGCGGTACCCTGGGCGCAGCGGATCGGGGGCGTTGGCCGTCAGGACGGGTTGCGGCATCACTCCTCGCCGGCCGGGGCCTCCTCGTCACCCCCCACGGCGGGCCGCATCCCGAGCAGCTCCTTGACCTTGGTCTCGATTTCGGCGGCCAGGTCGGCGTGGTCCTTCAGGTACAGCTTGGCGTTCTCCCGTCCCTGGCCGATGCGATCCTTGCCGTAGGCGTACCAGGCCCCCGACTTCTCGATGATCCCGGCCTCGGCGGCGATGTCGACGAGCAGCGACTCGCGGCTGATCCCCTCGTCGAACATGATGTCGAACTCCGCCTGGCGGAACGGCGGCGCGACTTTGTTCTTGACCACCTTCACCCGGACGTGGTTGCCGATCACCATCTCGCGCTCCTTGACCGAGGTGATGCGGCGCATGTCGAGACGCACCGAGGCGTAGAACTTGAGCGCCCGGCCACCGGTGGTGGTCTCGGGGTTGCCGAACATCACACCGATCTTCTCGCGCAGCTGGTTGATGAAGATCACGGCGGTGCGGGAGCGGTTAATGGCGCCGGCGAGCTTGCGCAGCGCCTGGCTCATGAGGCGGGCCTGCAGCCCCATGTGCGAGTCCCCCATCTCGCCTTCGATTTCGGCCTTGGGCACGAGCGCCGCCACCGAGTCGACCACGACCACGTCCACCGCCCCGGAGCGGACCAGGATTTCGGTGATCTCGAGCGCCTGCTCCCCCGTGTCGGGCTGCGATACCAGCAGGTTGTCGATATCGACGCCGAGCTTCTTGGCGTACTCGACATCCAGCGCGTGCTCGGCGTCGATGTAGGCGGCGGCCCCGCCCTGGCGCTGGGCGTTGGCTACGACGTGCAGGGCCAGCGTGGTCTTGCCGCTCGATTCGGGGCCGAAGATCTCGGTGACCCGGCCCCGGGGGATTCCGCCGATCCCGATCGCGGCGTCCAGGTTGATGGCGCCGGTGGGGATGACATCCACCCGCACCCGGGGCGAATCCGACCCCATGCGCATGATGGCGCCCTTGCCGCAGGTCTTTTCGATCTGGGAAATGGCCAGGTTGAGGGCTTTCTTGCGGTCGTCGGAAAGCCTTGTGGTTTCATGATCTTCGGACGCCATGGGTATCCTCGACATGGGTGCTCGGGCCTTGGCTGGTGAGGACCCGAATATATACCGAAAGCGGACTTACCGCCAGCCCGGCCGGAATGCGTCTTCCAGGTGCTCGAGCGACTCTCCCAGGATGCCGACGCAATCGAACCGGTACAGATCCCCGGCGCGGCCATGGCGGTCCATCCAGACGCGGGCGGCCTTCACGATCTCGCGCCGTTTGGATCCGGTGACCGCCTCGAACGGGCTCCCGAACCCTTCCCCCCGGCGGGACTTCACCTCGATGAACGCCACCACCGCTCCCCGCCTCGCCACGATATCGATTTCGGTGTGCCCGACGCGGAAACGGTGCGCCAGCACTTCCCAGCCTTGGCTCACAAGGTAGCGGATCGCTTGCGCCTCAGCCTCCACACCATCGCGATGACGCGGATCGGTCCATTCGGCGGGATCGCTGCGCACGCCGGATTTCATGAGGGCGAACTTATGACACGAGGGAGAAAAAACGTCATCGAAATGATGCGGGAAGTACCCTTGTGGCGCAGCGATCACCGGGTCAGCGGTCAGCCTAGAGGTCATCCAGGTCTTCGAGCCCCACCAGCACGTCGCGCGGCTTGGAGCCATTGGCGGGACCGAGCACCCCCGCCATTTCGAGCTGGTCGATGATGCGGGCGGCGCGCCCGTAGCCGATGCTCATGCGGCGCTGCAACAGGGAGGTCGAGCCGAGCTGGTTCTGGATGCAGACCTCCGCGGCCTGGCGGAACAACGGATCGCGCTCGCCGGGCTCGATGCCCTCGCCGCCTTCCCCACCTTCCGGCTTCTCCGCCGCCTCGATCGCCGCGAGCTGCTCCTCCATGGCGGCGCGCAGCGGCGCCGTCGTCTCGGCCGCTTTGCGCTCCTGGTACCACTCCATGAGCCGCTCGGTCTCGTCGGTCGAGATGTAAGCGCCCTGGACCCGCACCGGCTCGCTCTTCCCCGGAGGCAGGAACAGCATGTCGCCGTTGCCGAGCAGGGTCTCGGCGCCGTTCTGATCGAGAATCGTGCGGCTGTCGACCTTGGCCGACACCCGGAACGCCACGCGGCAGGGGAAGTTCGCCTTGATCAGCCCGGTGATGACGTTTACCGAAGGCCGCTGCGTCGCGAGAATGAGATGAATGCCGATGGCACGCGCCTTTTGCGCCAGGCTCGCGAGCGGGGTCTCGATCTCTCCCTGCACCGTGAGCATCAGGTCGGCGAGCTCGTCCACGATCAGGATGATGTAAGGGAGGATCCCGTCCTTGTACTCGCCGTCGAGCGGCAACTCCTTCTGGATCCCCGCCTGGGTGGCGAGAGTCTCGCGGGGGCCCTTCAGCGGTTTCCCGTCCTGGACCTTCTTGTTGAAGTCCGAGACGTTGCGGGCACCGTTGGCGTGCAGCAGCCGGTAGCGCCGCTCCATCTCCGCCTGCGCCCACTTGAGCACAGTGGCGGCCTTGTGGTGGCTCGTGACCACCGGTAGCCGCAGGTGCGGGAGCGACGCGTACATCGACAGCTCGACCATCTTGGGATCGATCATCAGCATCTGCAGCCGCTCGGGGGGGTGCGCGTAGACGAGGCTGGTGATGATCGTGTTGATGCAGACCGATTTCCCCGACCCCGTCGCCCCCGCGATCAGGAGGTGCGGCATCTTGGCGAGGTCGTCCACGACCTCTTCGCCCTCGAGGTTGCGGCCCAGCGAGACCGGCAGGGTGCGGCCCGGGCGGCGGAACTCCTCGGATCCGATCAGCTCACGCACGTGCACGATGCGCGGGCTCGGGTTCGGCACCTCGATCCCGACCGCCGCCTTGCCGGGGATCGGCGCCACGATCCGCAGCGACTGGGCCCGCATCGCGAGCGCCAGATCATCGGCCAGTGCCGCGATCCTCCCGACCTTCACGCCCGGCCCCGGGGCGAGCTCGAACCGGGTCACGACCGGCCCCACCGTCTTGTCGGCGATCTGTCCGCCGACGCGGAACGTCTCGAGCGTCGCCACGAGCCGCTGCCCCATCTGATCGATCTGCGCCACGTCGGCGTCGGTCACCTCGGGCGGCGGCTCGGTCAGGAGCTCGATCGGAGGGATGAGCACGCCTTCGGGAGGCTTGGGTGGCGGAGCCGCAGGGGGGGCCGGCTTGGTGGCCGAAGCCCGGTTCGTCTTGGGTTTCGGACTCTTCGAGAGAGGGGAGAGGGGAGAGGGAAGAGGGGAGAGGGCCTCATCCTCCTCAAAGGGAACTCCCGAGACCGCCTTCGACTTGCGCGCACCGGTTTCCCTCTCCCCGCTCCCCTCTCCCGTCTCCCGTCTCAGCACCACCAGGGGATGCCACCCCACCGTCAACACGCCGAGCGCCGACAGCGCGAACAGCCCGAAGAGCACCCCCCCCGCCGTACCGATCGCCCCGTGGACGACGCTCGCGATCCACCCCGGGAAGATCCCCACCAGCTTCTGAGAGGCCGTCCATTGCGAGTAATCGGCGGGAAAGGTGAGATCGACCTGCCCCCCGCCGACGATTCCGATCGAGTAGGGGACGAGGACGACGAGTCCCGCGACGAGCGCCGCGGCGCGGCCGGTCGAGAGGGCGCCCAGGCGTTCGAACGCCGCGAGGGCCCAACCCACCCCCAGCACCGGAAACAGCACGGCGCCGAGGCCCAGGCCGTGCGCGAGAAAGGCGCCGACGTGGTCCCCGATCCCGCCGGTCAGATGCCAGGGGAGCAGGGTGAGACCCAGGAACAGCCCCACCACGAGCGCCCCGATGCCGATCAGTTCCTGGCGGGCCTTCGGGGTCACGGGGTCAGACGGTGATGCGACGGTCGGCGTACACGGGGACGATGTCGAAGCGGTTGGGCTTGGCGCAGAAGGTGACGTCGGCGCCCTGGTCGAGCTCCTCGAGGCGGCGCGCCGACTCGCAGGCGGTGAGGGCGTCGAGCCAGGCGGGGTAGCGGCTCGACAGGTCCACCGCCACGGACGCCCCGTCGTTCAGCTCAAGGCCTTTCATCCCGCGCTTGACCGCCTTCACGAGCCGTCCCGCGACGTAGGCGTCTTCCAGCGCGAACTGTTTCTCGTGTCCCGCGCAGATGACGGCGAGGCCGCCGCGCTCCTGGCACTCGGCCCGGGCGCGCTCGGTCAGGGCGCGGAAGTTGACCGCCGCCCCCACCAGCACCGGGCCGCCGCCCTGCGCCGCGACGAGCGCCGGCGTGCCGTTGGTGGTGGCGAGGTAGACCGTCCGTCCCCCCACGGCCTCCGCGGTCATCTCGAGCGGCGAGTTGCCCAGGGCGAACCCGGGGATTCGGGCGTAGCGACGCTCCCCGGCCAGGACAAACCCTTCCTTCTCGAGATTCGCCGTCATCTTCACGGCTTCTTCGGAGGTGGCGGTCGGGACGACGGCCTTGGCGCCGTTGGCGAGCGCCGTGATGATGGTGCTCGTCGCCCGCAGCACGTCGATCACGACCACCCCGCGTCCCGCGAGGTCCCCCGCCACGAGACCGAGCGGGGTGTAGTGCACGTCGATTCTCATGCGGCGGATGACGCTTTGAGCAGCTGGGATTCGCGCTCCAGAAACTTGGTATCCACCTTGCCGGCCTTGAAATCCGCGTGATCCAGGACGCGACGCAGGAAGGGAATCGTGGTCGTCACGCCCTCAATGATAAACGAGTCGAGGGCCTGCCGCATGCGCGCCAGCGCTTCGGCGCGGTCGTTGCCGTGGACGATGACCTTGGCGAGGAGCGAGTCGTAGTACGGCGGCACGGTGTAGCCGTCGTAGATGTGCGTATCGACCCGGACCCCCGGTCCGCCAGGAGGGTGATACGCGGTGATCAGCCCCGGCGAGGGCTGGAAGTTCCGCGCCGGATCCTCGGCGTTGACGCGGCACTCGATGGCGTGCCCGCGCAGCCGGTTCCCGTGCAGCACGATCGAGAGCGGCTCCCCCGCCGCGACGCGGATCTGCTCCTTCACGAGATCGGCGGAGGTGCACATCTCCGTGACCGGATGCTCGACCTGGATCCGGGTGTTCATCTCCATGAAATAGAACGACCCGTCCTCGTCGAGCAGGAACTCGATCGTGCCGGCCCCCACGTAGCCGATCGCCTCCGCCAGCTTCACGGCGGCGCCTCCGATGCGCGACCGCAGCGCCACATCGACCGCCGGGCTCGGCGCCTCCTCGATCAGCTTCTGATGGCGGCGCTGCACCGAGCAGTCCCGCTCGCACAGATGCATCACCTTTCCCAGCTGATCGCCCATGATCTGGATTTCGATGTGCCGCGGCCGCGCGAGATACTTTTCGATGTAGACCTGGTCCGACCCGAACGCCGCCAGGGCCTCCTGGCGGGCGAGGGTGTAGGACTGGGCGAACTGCTCCGCCGACGCCGCGACCCGCATCCCCTTGCCGCCGCCCCCCGCCGCGGCCTTCACGATGACGGGGAAACCGATCCGCTCGGCGATCGGCAGCGCCGCCTCGAGCGATTCCACCGGCCCCGGAGACCCGGGCACGGTGGGCACCCCCTGCTGCTGGGCCAGGGCCCGGGCCGCGGCCTTGTCCCCCATCTGGCGGATCTGGTCGGGGGTGGGCCCGATGAAGGCGATCCCGGAGGCCCGCACGATCTCGGCGAACTCGGCGTTCTCGGCCAGGAAGCCGTACCCGGGGTGGATGGCGTCGGCGCCGGTGATCTCGGCCGCGGCGATGAGCCGCGGGATGTTGAGGTAGCTCTCCCGCGAGGGAGCGCGGCCGATGCAGACGTCGTCATCGGCGAAGCGGACGTGGAGGCACTCGCGGTCGGCCTCAGAGTACACGGCGACCGTTTCGAGCCCCAGCTCCTTGCAGGCGCGAATCACCCGCAGGGCGATCTCCCCGCGGTTGGCGATCAGCACCTTCCGGAACATCAGGGCGTGAGTCCGATGGACTCGCTGACGCCGGCCGCCTGCCCTCCGCCGAGCTTCGAGCCCGCGGCATCGACCCCCGACACCTTGAGGGCGAATTCGCTCGGGTTGGAGGCGTAGAAGATGGCGCTCTCGTAGCTGATCACGCCCTGCTGGTACCAGCCGAACAGCGACTGATCGAAGCTCTGCATCCCGTACTGAATAGATCCCTCGGCGATCAGATCCGGAATGTTGAGCTGCTTGGCGAGATCGCGGATGTTGTCCTGCACGGCGGCGGTGTTGATCAGCACCTCGGCGGCCGGCACCCGCCCCTTCCCGTCCTTGCGGGGCACGAGGCGCAGGCTCACCACCGCCTGCAGCGCGGTCGAGAGGAGGTGCCGGACCTCTTCGTGCTGGTGCGGCGGGAAGAACGAGATCACGCGGTTGATCGTCTGCGTGGCATCGGTCGTGTGCAGCGTGGAGAACACCATGTGCCCGGTATCGGCCGCCTTGAGCGCGGTGTCGAGCGTCTCCATGTCGCGGATTTCGCCGATCAGGATGACGTCGGGGTCCTGCCGCAGCACGTGGCGCAGCGCCGAAGTGAAGGAGAGGGTGTCGCTCCCCACTTCGCGCTGCGAGATGTTGGCCAGGTTGTCGCGGTGCAGGAACTCGATCGGGTCTTCGATGGTGATGATGTTGACGCGGCGGCTCAGGTTGATCTGGTTCAACATCGCCGCGAGCGCCGTCGACTTTCCCGATCCGGTTACGCCGGTGACGAGGACGAGGCCGCGCGGCTTCAGCGCGATCTCCTCCAGCACCGCCGGGAGATTGAGATCGCGGATCGTCTTCACCTCGTAGGGAATGGCGCGGAACGCGAACGCGACCGTGCCGCGCTGCTGGTACACGTTGGTCCGGAACCGGCCCACCCCCGGCACGCCGATCGCGAAGTCCGCCTCCTTGTGCTCGGCGAACTCCTTCACCTGCCGCGGCGTCATGATCTGCTCGGCGAGCGACTTCAGCTCCTCGGGCTTCAACGGTTGCGTGTGCAACGGCTCCAGATCGCCGTTCACGCGCACGGTCGCCGGCCGCCCCACCTTGAGCAGCAGATCGGAGCCGTTGCGTTGCACCATTTGCGTAATGGCCGATTTGAAATTGAACGGCGGCGCCTGACCGCCCTGTGGCGTCTCAGCCATTGGGATCCACTCGGAAGAGGACCTGTCCGAACTCCACCGGTTGCGCGTTCTCGACGCACACTTCTCTCACCACGCCCTGGACCTCGGACTCGATCTCGTTCATGATCTTCATCGCTTCGATGATGCACACCACCTGCCCCGCCGTCACCCGGTTCCCCACCTTCACGTACGCCTCGGCCCCCGGCTCGGGGGACTTGTAGAACGTCCCGACCATCGGGGACTTGATCTCGAGCAACGCCGGGCCCGCGGCGGCCGGGGCTCCCCCCGCGGCGGACGGGAGGGCATGCCCCGAGACCGGCGCAACGGCCTGGAGGGGCGGCGCGGCGTACACCGGCGCCGCCGCGGTGACCGTGACGCCCGCCCCCGGCCCGCCCAGAGGGTGACCGGCCCTGGACACCCGCACCGAGGACCAGAACCCGAGCGGCCCGCGGCGCACCTCGATCGCCCCGAGCTCGGGATTGTCCTTCAAGGTTTGGACCAGCCGGGCGATAAAGTCGAGATTCATGGTCCGCCAAACGTAAGGGTCCAACAATACACCACCCGGGGAAGCGATCCGTCAATCACCGGGTTGGGCCCGTCAAATCAGGTCAACTCGAGGAGTTCCGTCTCCCCATCGGATAACAGCACCGGGCCACTTTCCGCCAGATGCACGTCATCCTCGATCCGCACCCCGCCCTGGCCCGACAGATAGATCCCGGGCTCGATCGTGACCACGGCGTCCTCCGGCAGCGGCTCGCCGTTGGTGCGGGCGAGCCGCGGCGACTCGTGGACCTCGAGGCCCAGACCGTGTCCCAGCGAATGCCCGAACGCCTCGCCGAAGCCCCGGGCCTCGATCACCTCGCGGGCCAGCGCATCGGCCTCCCGGCCGGTCATCCCCGCCCGGATCCCCTCCCGGGCCCGGATCTGGGCGGCGCGCACGAGATCGTACATCACCCGCTGCCGTTCGGTCGCCCGTGCCCCTACGACGATGGTCCGGGTGATGTCGGCGCAGTAGCCGTCCACCTGGGCGCCAAAGTCTAGCAGTAGCCAGTCCCCCGCCGCCACCGGCCGCAGACTCGTGCGGGCATGCGGCCAGGCGGTGCGCGGCCCCGACGCGACGATCGTCGGAAAGGGGTGATTCTCGCTGCCCAGGCGGCGCAGGTGACCCTCCAGCACCCCGGCGATGGTGCGCTCGGATTGGCCGACCCGCACCGTGACGAGCGTCTCACGCAGGGCGGCCCGCGCGAGCGCCGCCGCCACGCGGATCGAGGCGACTTCCTCGGGGGCCTTCCGGACCCGCAGGCGCTCCACCAGCTCGCCGGCCGCCTTCCACCGCCAGGGCTTGCCCGCCGCCGTCAGGCGCTCCGCGTCGCGCACCGTCATCACGTGCGCCTCGTACCCCACCGTGTCGAGGGGGCCGAGGGTCGTCATCTCCTGGAACAGCCGGTCCCACACGCTGGAGCGCTCGACCTCGACCCGGGCGACCCCGCCGACCTCCGCGCGGGCCTGCTCTTCGTAACGGAAGTCGGTGACGAGCAGCAGATCCCCGTGCGTGACCACCACGAACGCGGCGGAGCCGCTGAAGCCCGTCAGGTACCGGATATTGGCGAGCCCGGTGACGAGCAGCGCGTCGAGGCCTTCCGACTCGAGTGTCCCGACGAGCGCGATACGGCGCTCCTGACGACGGTCACCGCTCATGAGGCGCGGAGCCGGGCCACGAGGCCTTCGAGCCCCAGGCGGTAGCTCTCGGCGCCGAACCCGGTCACGACGCCGATCGCCAGGTCGGCGAGCAGCGACCGGCGGCGCTCCGGCTCGCGCGCGAAGATGTTGGAGAGGTGCACCTCGACGAACGGGATCCTGGCGGCGAGGAGGGCATCGCGCACGGCGAGGCTCGTGTGGGTGAACGCCGCGGCGTTGATCAGGGCGCCGTCAGCGGCCGCGCCCTCCCTTCCGCGCAGGCGCTGGATCGCGTCCACGAGCTCCCCTTCGTGATTCGTCTGGAACCAGTCGACGTCGACGCCGAGCGAGCGGGCGCGCTCGCGCACGGCGGCCTCGATCTCGGCGAGCGTCGCGTGGCCGTACAGCTCGGGTTCCCGCTCGCCCAGCAGATTGAGATTGGGGCCGTTCAAGACGGCGATACGCACTAGGCTTTAAGACCCTTGAGCCATTCCTGGAAGTGGTCCAGGTCCCGCTCGTCTTCCTGGGCGCGGGGGGTGCGCGCCGAGGGCCGCTGCGACGTTCCCGGTGCCGAGGTCCTGGGAGCCGCCCCGGCCGAAGCGGTGGAGGGCGAGGGGGGAGGTTCGCTCTCGGCGGGAGACGCGGGAGGGCTGAAGAACTCGTCGAATGAGAATCCACCGGCCGGCTTGGCAGCGGCCGGCGGAGCGGCATTCGCGGCCGGCGCCGAGACGGGATGGCTGCCGGTTTCCTCGCCGAAGACCGAGTCGAGGGAGATGGCGTCCGAGGCCATGCGGGTCGGCGACCCCAGCGTCGACGCCGGCGTCGTCGCGGCCGGTTCCACCGCGGCCGACTCCTCCTCGGGGACCTGCGCGAAGACCTGGTCCAGCGTGGTCCCATCGGGCGCGCCGAGCACGGGTGCGGCACTACCCGGCTTGGCTCGCAGGATGCCGCGCAGGAAATCGGCCACCTTCTGCCCGCTCTGCGCCGGTGCCGGTGTCCGGACCACGCCGGACAGCTCGTTCAGCTTGGCCTGGAGCCGCGGGTCGCCGGGACGCGCGGCGAGCAGCGCCTCGTAGACGCGCCGCGCGTCCTCGCGATGGCCCTGATGCAGATACAGCTCCGCCATCGTCTCGGTCAGCACCGGCTCCGCCTGGGACAGGGCGGCCGCGTCGGCGGCGCCGTCGTCGTCGGAGAGCTGGACCGCCGCCGGCACGGGCGGGGAGGACAACGGTGCGGAAACGCGGCGCTCCATCGGCGCCGGGGTCTGCCGCCCGGAGATGCGTTGCGGCGGCGTCGGCGCTTCCACGTCCTCGGGCATGATGAGCGGGAGGTCCGCCATCGGGTTCGCCGGAGGCTCAAGGTCGAATTCGGCGTCCACCATCAGGGTCTCCGCCGGCTCCGCCGGAGCGGGCGGAGCCTCCGGAGCAGCCTCCGGCAGGGCCCCTTCCGGCGGCATCGCGCTCTGGTCGACCCTGAACAACCCGCTCCCCTCATACTGGGTGCGGGCGAGTCCCTCGAGCTGGGTTTCCGCGTCAGGAGCCGTCGGCAGGACCGGCTCCTCGAGCTGCAGCCCCTCGGTGGCCGGTGTACTCTCGGCGACGGTCCCGAAATCGATCGCCCCGTCGAAGACCTCGAGTTCCGGAGACGGCGAGGCCAGCTCCGGGGAGGGATGCCCACCCGACGCCCGCTCGAGCTGGAAGTCCGGCATCCCCATCGCCGTGGTCGGCTGCTCCGCGATCTCGACATGCTCGACTTCCACCACGTCGGACGCGGCGGAGACCGGCTCAGGCGCGGCCGGAGGGGGTTCCGCGGCGGGTGCTGGGGGCGGCTCGGCGGCCGAACCCAGCACGATCGGCTCGGGCTCCACGGCGGACCCGCTGACGATCGGCGCCGGCTCAGCGCTCGGGGAGGCGGGGGCGGGGGGCTGGTGCAGAGCGGGAACCGACTCCATCGGCAGGGTCGACTTGGCCGCGGCTTGCGCCGCCTTGCCCTTGACCCGCACGCTCGATTCCGCGGCATCGCCGTTCATGGGGTCGGCGGCGATCAGCCTGTCGATCCACTTGACGGCCTCGTCGTAGCGCTCGTTGCGCTCGGTCAGCTCGGCCAGCATCCGCAGGGCCAGGATGTTCTCGGGGTCCAGATCCAGCACCTTCCGGAACACCCCCTCGGCCCCGGGGTCGTTCTTCATGTCCACGAGGCAGCGCCCCAGGACGATGTGGGCGCTCACATAGTCGGGGTGCAACTCGAGACCGTTATGGCACAGCTCGATGGCCCTATCTAGTTCTCCTGCTTTGCGATAGGCGTCCGCCAGGGGCGCGAAATTGCGTCCTTTAGGATTTTCGGCCCAACGACGCTCGAGTTTTTCGATCTCGCTGGTGTAGGCCACGGTCTAAGTCTTTGTCAGGATTGAACGAAGATAGTGTTTGGCGGGTCGGGCTGTCAATGCAAAAGGCCCTGTCGCGCTTGAGTTTGCTCGTTGTGGCCTTTAGACTTATGCCCCCTCACCCCCGCTTTCGAGGAGTTTCCGAAGGTATGCTGCGCGCCCTGCGCGAAAAATCGAAATACATCTTCTACGTCCTCGCCTTCGCCTTTGTGGGGTGGCTCGTTTTCGACGTCGGCATGGGGGTCACGGGAGCCGGCAAGTACGGCGGAGCCGACGTGGTGCTCAAGGTCAACGGGGTGCCCGTGCACTACCCCGTCTACCAGGAGCAGCTGCGCGCCGTCAACGAGCAGTACCGGGCGCAGAACCACGAGAGCCAGCTGACCCGCGAAGAGGAAAAGCAGCTCGAGGATCAGACCGTCGAGCAGCTGGTGCGCGACGTGCTGCTGACCCAGGAATACGCGCGGCTTGGGATCACGGTCACGGACGACGAGATCCGGGAGGCCGCCCGGACGTCGCCTCCCCCCGAGGTGTTGCAGATCAAGGACTTCCAGACCAACGGGCAGTTCGACATTCAGAAGTGGCAGCGCTTCCTCGCCTCCGGGACCAACCCGGAGTTCCTGCAACAGCTCGAGATCCGCTACCGCGACCAGATTCCCCAGTCGAAGCTGCTGCAGTACATCACCGCCGACGTCTACGTCTCCGACGCCAAGCTGTGGCGCATCTACCGCGACGAGCATGACTCGGCGACGATCGGCCTCGTCGAGATCGGCCCCGATGTGATCCCCGACTCCGCCGTGCCGGTCAGCGACGCCGAGCTGCAGCACTACTACACGACCCACGGAAACGACTTCAAGCGCCCCGCCGTCGCCTACGTCAGCTTCGTGGCCCTGCCGCGGCGGCCCGACAAGGGCGACAGCGCCGCGGCGCTGGCGCGCGCGACGCGGCTGCGCGCCGAGGCGTCGGCCAGCGAGGCCGCGTTCGAGGCGGTGGCCAAGCGGGAGTCATCCGACACCGTGAGCGGCGCTCGCGGCGGGGACCTGGGATGGCTCAAGCGCAACGATCAGTCCTTCGACACGAAGTTCATGGCCGGGCTGAAGGGGCTCGCCGTCGGGCAGGTCTCGAAGCCGGTGGAAACCCAGTACGGCCTGCATCTGATCAAGATCGAGGCGGCGAAGGGCGACTCGCTGCACGTGCGGCACATCCTCGTCCCGATCGAGCTGGCGGGTGCGCACCGCGACTCGGTCGAATCGCGAGCCGACACCCTGGAGCGGCTCGCCGCCGAGCACGACGATCCCGCCGCGCTCGACACCGCGGCGAAGCACCTCGGGCTGCCGCTGGCCCGGGCACCGCGCCTCGTGGATGGCGACCGGCTGCAGCTGGGCCGCTACGTCATCCCGAACGTCGGGGTGTGGGCGTTCGAGGCGCGGCCCGGCCAGACCAGTCCCGTCTATGACGCCGAGCCGGCGTTCTACGTGTTCCGGCTGGATTCGCTGATCCCGGCGGGGTTGCCGCCCCTCGCGGACATCCGCGAGCAGGTGCTCTATCGCGCCCGCCTCGAGAAGAAAGAGACCCTTGCGGCCGAGCGCGCCCGGGCGCTCGCTCCCGAGCTGCAGCGCGCCCCCGACCTGCTGCAGGCCGCCCAGGCGCGCGGACTGACCGCTCAGAAGTTCGGGCCCTTCACCCGGCTGACGCCCCCGGTGGCGCTTCAGAACGAGCCGGAGGTGCTGGGCGCCGCCTTCGGCCTGGCCGTGGGAGAGCGCAGCGGGCCGATCGCGGGGCAGCGCGGGACCTTCCTGGTCCAGGCGCTCGGACGGAAAGTCGCGGACTCGTCGGCGTGGCTCGCGCAGAGGGCGACGGAACGGGACAACGTGTTGCAGGCGGCGCGGCAGGCCCGGGTGCGACTCTATATCGACGGCCTGCGGGCCAAGGCCAAAGTGGTGGACCGCCGCAAGGAGCTGTTCAAGCCTCAGGACCAAAACGCGACCGCCGGCAGTTAGCCGGCGGGGAGCTACTCGAGCAGGCGTTTTGGTCGCTCAGCGGGCTCGGCTCTCGGCCGCGGGGGCGCCGGGTCGTCCGGCCGGTTCATCGCGTCCTGCGCTTCGTTCAGGGCCCGCTTGAAGTCCCGCAGGCCCTTCCCCACCACCTTCCCTGCTTCCGGCAGCCCTTTGGCCCCGAAAGCCAGCAGCGCCACCACGAGGAGAATGACGATCTCCCCGAGACTCAAGGGCCCCATCGTGGTGCCCGATTACTGCGACAGGCGCTTGGGCTCGCCGCCCGAAGGGAGCGTGTTGGACTGCCCGGGCGGGGGGGCCTGTAACCGCTGATTGGGAGGCGACGGCTCGTCGCCCGGCCCCACTTCCTTCAGGCTCTTCTTGAACTCCTTGATCCCCTGCCCGAGCGAGGAGCCGATCTCGGGGATGCGCTTCGCGCCGAACACGAGCAGCACGATCACCAGCAGGATCAGGATGTGCGTCATCGAGAATTCCATATCCCACCTCTCCTAGAACAACGACCGTGCCACGAAGTACGCGATCGCGACACCGACGACCGACAGCAGCGACACGTCCAGGCCGATCGGCCCCAGCGTGATCGAGAGCACCAGCAGATCGAGGTGCACCGGCCCGAGCGTCGGGGTCACGGCCGTCGTAAAGAATTCCTTGGCGGCGCCCGCCGGCAGGAAGCGCCGCAGCAGCGCCTGCAGAAACCCCCCGGTGACGAACCCGACCGCCAGGACGATCAGGTAAAATAGCGGCCGCCGGGGTCCCCGCGCCACGCCGTCAGCTCCGCCGTTCCACGGCGTAGACGATGCTGTCCTTCAGCGCCTCCCGCGCGGGCGACGGCGGCAGCTCGTCCAGCGCGGTCTCGGCCTGCTGCGCGAGCGACAACGCCCGCTCGCGCGCGTAGGCGAGCCCCCCCGCCGCGTCCACGAGCTGGACCACTTCCGCCACCAGGGCGTCCGGGGGCTCGGGCGTGTCCATAAGCCGGGCCACGACGCGGCGCTCCGCCACCCCGAGCCGCGGCAACGCCGCGATGAGAGGCAGCGTGACCTTGTGCTCGCGCAGATCGAGCCCCGAGGGCTTGCCGGTGATCGCCTCGGTCTGCGTGTAATCGAGCAGGTCGTCGGTGATCTGGAACGCCATGCCGAGGTAGAACCCGAAGCGCGCCAGCGCCGCGCGCAGCGTGTCCCCGGCGAGGAGCCCCCCGGCCTCGCAGGCGCCCGAGAGCAGCGAGGCGGTCTTGGCGCGAATCAACAAGTCGTATTGCTCCTCGGTGTAGGCGAGCTTGTCGTGCGCCTCGAGCTGCCGCATCTCGCCGATCGTCATTTCGTTCGTGACCCTCGCGAAGATCTGCAGCGGCACCAGATCCTCGAGCTTCACGAGCTCGATGATGGCGCGCGAGTAGAGGTAGTCGCCCATGATCACGGCGACCTGATGCGAGAACAGCGCGTTCAGGGTCGGCATCCCGCGGCGCAGCGCGGAGTGGTCCACCGAATCGTCGTGGACCAGCGTGGCGAGATGGATCAGCTCCACCACCGCGGCGAGCCGCACGACGCGCGGATCGCCGCCCCCCGTCGCCTGGTGCGCGAGGAGCAGCAACGTGGGACGGAACTGCTTCCCCTTCATCCGCAGCAGATGATCGTTGGCGTCGGCGATGACGGGAAAATCGCCGGTGACGATGCGCCGCAGCTCGGCCGCGACCTGATCGAGCTGCTTGGCGACCGGCCGCTGAATGTCCTGCAGGGAGACGTCGGTGGTCTGGCCGCCCACGTCAGGTCGCCCGGGCCAGCGACTTCACGCGCTCGCCGACGTCCAGGAACCGGATGTCCACAGCGAACACCCGGCCGTACAGCTCCCTGGCGTCCGACTTGCGCCCCTGTTCCTCGAGGGCGCGGGCCAGCCAGTAGAGGATGCCGAGGCGCTCCTGATCGCCGCCGGCCGGCAGATCCACCGCCCGGCGCAGAATCGATTCCGCCACGCCAAAGGCGCCCTTCTCGAAGAAGCAGGCGCCCAGCGACTCCGAGGCCCGGAGTTTCCCCTCCGGGGCCCGCAGGGCCTTCTGGAACTCGGCGATCGCCTCGTCCAGGAGCCCCATCTCTTTGAACGCGACCCCCAGGTCGTAGTGCGACTGGAAGTCCGTTTCGTCGATGTTCTCGTCGATCCCCTGACGGAACCGGGCGAGCATCTCCTGGAAGTCCTTTTCCTCGTCGCCGGTGGGCTCCTCGTCCTCGACCTTCATGCGGCTGTCGCGCGGGGCTTCCTCCTCCTCCAGCACCAGCGCGCCCAGGTCCACGAAATCCCCGCCGGCGCCGGCTTCGTCGCGCACTTTCATCTTGGCGTCCTTGGCCGCGACTTTCTTTTCGGCCTCGGGGGGCGGCGGCGGCGCGAGCATCTGCAGGGCCGCGAGCGCCCGGACGTTCTTCGGATCGTGCTCCACCACGCGCTCGTAAACCGAGCGCGCCTTGTCGCCCAGGTCGGCCCGGAGCAGCGTGTCGGCGAGCTCCAGATAGGCGTCGATGAGCCGGGCCTTTTCGCCCGACTTGAAGGCGAATTCGACGACCTTCTGGCGGTGCCGTACGCTGTTGGGATCGAGCCGCAGCAGCTCGTCCACCAACGCCTCGGCCTGCGACCGGTCGTCGCCGGCCTCGAACCCCGCGACGGCGAGATCCAGCTCCTCGATCCCGCGGTCGCGCTCCCCTTCTTCGATGAGGGCCTCACCGAGCGCCTGATGAGCGACGGGGTCATCCGGGTTGTCGGCGACCCGCCCCTCGAGCTCTTCGATGGTCGGTGGCGCGGGCGGGGCCGCGATATCCTCGAAGGCCAGCGCACCGGCGTCGCTGCCCTGATTGACCACGTCTTCCACGCCCAGCTCGAGCGCCGGGCCCAGCTCCCCGCCGCTGAGCGACGCGTTTCCCTCGGTCTGCAGCCATGAACCCGCCGCGGTTTCCTCTATGTCTTCGATCTCGAGCGGCTCTTCATCGACTTCGTGACCGGCCTCGGTCGCCGCGGTCTCGAAGTCGGCCTCGAGCTCGATCGGCGGCAGGTCGACCACCGCGCGCCGCTTCGATTCGCGCGCCCGCTCGGGACTGGGCGGGACCGGAGGCGCGGTCTCGACCTCGAGCTCCGATTCCAGCGGGGCTTCCGCCTCCGGCTCCAGCCCTTCCATGAGCGGCGCTTCCTCGACGGGAGCCACCGCCTCTTCGGGTACCGTCGGCTCGAGCTCGGGGATCGCGGCCGCCTCGGGCTTGATCTCCTCCTGAATCGGCTCGACCTGGGCGGCGCCCGCCCGCGTCTCCTGAAAATCGGCGCTCGTGGTCTCGAACCCCTCGAGCAGGCTTCCCGCGGCTTCGGTCGCTTCCTCCTCCGCGAGACTCGTGCCCTCGATCTCGAGCGCCGCTTCGGGCTCGGGGGCCGGCGGCGCCGGCGCCTTGGCGGGGGGCGGCGCGGCCGCCGCGGCGGGGCGGGCGGGAGCAGGAGCGGGCGCGCCGGGGGCGGGAGCCGCGGCCGCCGCAGGCGAGGGCTTGGCGGGTGCCGCCGGGGCCCCCGCCCCCGGTTTCTTGCTGGGCGAGGGCGCGTTGAGATCGAGGAAGACGAGACTCGAGGTCTTGCGCTTGGGCGACTTGGGCGCCTCGACATCGGCGGCGGAACGTCGCGCCGCGGCGGTCGAGATCCGGGCCTGCAGCTCGGGCCCCCCGTACATCCGCAGGTGCTCCTCCAGCATCTGCCGCAGGTGCTCGCCCTCGGGGGAGATGTCGGTGAATTCCTTGAGGGCGCTGAACGCCTGCTGAATCGCGCCGGCCTTCTGCATCCGGTCGGCGTATTCGACAAAGTTCTGCTTGGCCTCCGAGTTGAACCCCTTGGCCGCGTAGAGCTTGGCGAGTTTGAGATAGGTGTTGGGGCGGCCGGGGGCGTTGCGCAGCACCTTGTTGCACATCGCGATCGCGTTGTTATGGAACCCCAGCTCGGCGTAGCGGTCCACGGAGCGATCGTACCAGTCCGCCGCGGCGCCCGGATCCTTGACCTTCAGGCACAGGTCACCGATGCGGTTGAAAATGGTGAGGTCGGGGTTGGGATCCCCTTCCTCCTCCTGCCCCTTCAACACTTCCACCCAGGCTTCGATCGCGCCCTTGGAATCCTTGGCTTCGAGCGACCGGGCTTTTTCTTTCAGCTTCTCAAGTTTCGACATGGAAACCAAAAGATACCGGCCCCAGCGGGAGGGGACAAGCCGAACCCCCTGTCCACACGGCGGTTACGCAGTTCGCGGCCACCCAGTACGCCACCTCCCGCCAATCATCGACGCCGCAGGCGACGAGATCGGCCGCAAATCCAGGGGCGATCTGCCCCCGATCAGCGGCCATCCCGAGGGCCGCCGCGGCATTCACCGTCACCGCGATGAGGGCCTCGGCATGCCGCAGACCCAGCTGGGACACGCCGAGGCTCATCACGAAGGGAAGACCGACGGTCGGCGAGCTGCCGGGGTTGAAATCGGTCGCCATCGCGACCCCGGCCCCCGCCTCGAGCAGACGCCGGGCGGGCGCCTGCCGGCCTTTGCCGAGGAAGCTCATCGTCGCCGGAAGCAGCACCGCCACCGTGTCGCTCGCGGCCAGGGCCCGGATGCCGGCGTCGGAGATCCCCGCGAGATGATCGGCGGAGATGGCGCCAAGCTCCGCCGCCAGCTCGGCTCCACCTGACCCCTCCAGCTCGTCGGCGTGCAGCTTCAGCTGCAGTCCGTGGCGCCGCGCGGCCAGCAAGATCCGGCGGGATTCCTCGGGGGTGAACACGCCGGGCTCGCAGAAGACATCGCAGAACCGGGCCAGTCGATCCCGCGCCACGAGCGGGATGATCTCGTCGCAGAGCCGGTCGACGTAGGCGACGCGGCCCGCGGCGCCCCGGGAGCGGTACTCGGGAGGCAGTTCGTGCGCGCCGAGAAACGTGGGCACGAGGGTGAGGCGCTCCGAGCGTCCGAGCTCCGCAATCACGCGCAGCTGCTTCAGCTCGTTGTCCTGATCGAGCCCGTATCCGGACTTCACTTCGACCGTGGTGGTACCGTGGGCGAGCAGTGCCGCGAGCCGGGCCCGGGCCAGACGCGCCAACTCCGCCTGGCTGCGCGCGCGCACGTCGCGCACCGACTGCAGGATCCCGCCGCCGGCCGCGGCGATCGCCTGGTACGAGGTCCCCAACGCCCGGCGCTCGTGGTCGTCGAGACGCGGTGCCCCGAACACGGCGTGGGTGTGGCAATCGATGAAGCCCGGGAAGAGGATCCCCGAGACTTCTTCGACCAGCGCGCCTGGGGAACGGTGCGCGAGCTCGCGATACGGCGCGACCGCAGCGACGCGGGGGGGCGCGCCGTCGATCAGGACGGCGACGTCGTGGAGGACTTCGACGTCTCCCTGCTCCGTGCCCCGCCGCAGCCGGGCCGGTCCGCGGCAGGTCACGACCGCGCGCGCGCCGACGAGCAGCGTGCTCAGTCGGTCGCCTCGAGCATCGGGAGCCGCAGCTGGTGCCGGCGGGCGGCGGCGATCGCCTCGGGGTATCCGGCATCGGCGTGGCGCGCGACCCCGATCCCGGGATCGTTGGTCAGCACGCGCTCCAGGCGCCGTTCCGCCGCCGCCGTGCCGTCGGCCACGATCACCTGCCCCGCATGCAACGAATTGCCGATCCCCACGCCGCCGCCGTGATGGAAGGACACCCAGGAGGCGCCGGAGGCGGTGTTGAGCAAGGCGTTCAGGATCGCCCAGTCGGCGATCGCGTCCGACCCGTCTCGCATCGCCTCCGTCTCACGGAACGGCGACGCCACGCTCCCCGTGTCCAGGTGGTCGCGTCCGATCACGATCGGCGCCGACAGTTCCCCCGAGGCCACGAGACGATTGAGCGCCACGCCGAACCGCGCCCGCTCCCCCTGCCCCAGCCAGCAGATCCGCGCCGGGAGTCCCTGGAAGGCCACGCGCTCTCTCGCGAGGCTGATCCAGCGCGCGAGGTGCGCGTCGTCGGGGAACAGCTCGCGCACCAGGTCGTCGGTGCGATGGAGGTCCCGCGGATCGCCCGACAGCGCGACCCAGCGGAACGGCCCTTTGCCTTCACAAAAGAGCGGCCGGATGTACTCGGGGACGAAGCCGGGGATATCGAAGGCGTCGGTGACCCCGGCGTCGAGCGCCACGGTGCGGATGTTGTTGCCGTAGTCGAACGTGACGGCCCCGCGCTGCCGCAGCGCCAGCATGGCGCGAACGTGGGCGGCGATGCTGGCCACTGCGCGCCGCACGTATTCCCGGGGATCGGCGGCGCGCAGCGCGAGGGCGTCGGCCAGGGGGAGCCCGGCCGGGACGTAGCCGTTGAGCGTATCGTGGGCCGAGGTCTGATCGGTCAGGACGTCGGGCACGACGCCGCGGCGGACGATCTCCGGCAGCACGTCGGCGCAATTCCCCACCAGGCCGACCGAAAGCGCCCGCCCGGCGCGGCGCGCCTCATCGCACCAGGCCAGCGCCTCGTCGAGCACCGTGGTGGAGCGGTCGAGATAGCGGGTCTCGAGACGCCGGGCCACCCGCGTGGGATCCACCTCCACGGTGAGGCAAACGCCTTCATTCATGGTGGCGGCGAGGGGCTGCGCCCCACCCATCCCCCCCAATCCCCCCGTCAGCACCAGGCGGCCGCGCAGCGAGCCACCGTAGTGCCGCCGGGCCACCGCCCCGAAGGTCTCGTAGGTCCCCTGCAGGATCCCTTGCGTCCCGATGTAGATCCACGACCCGGCCGTCATCTGACCGTACATGATGAGACCTTTGCGCTCGAGCTCGCGGAACACCTCCCAGGTCGCGTAGCGGCCGACCAGGTTGGCGTTGGCGATCAGCACGCGCGGGGCATCGGGATGGGTCGTGAATACCCCCACCGGTTTCCCCGACTGCACGAGCAGGGTCTCGTCGTCCCCCAGCGCCCGCAGGGTCGCGACGATCGCGTCGAAGGCGGCCCAGCTGCGCGCCGCGCGGCCCGTCCCGCCGTAGACGACGAGGTCCTGCGGTCGCTCGGCTACTTCCGGGTCGAGGTTGTTCATCAGCATCCGGAGCGCCGCCTCCTGGATCCAGCCACGGCAACTGCGCTTGGCGCCCCGCGGCGCGCGGATCACCCGCGGTCCGCCGGGACTCATGCCGCGGCCTCCGGATCGAAGCGCCCTTCCCGAATCCCCCGCGCGACGCGCTCGATGTCGTCCTGCATCGGGCGATCGCCGGTGAGCGGGGGCGCGTCACGGCGCACGGCCGCCACCACCCGGGCCACGCCGCGGCCGGGCTGGAGCGGTTGCAGGAATTCGAGCCCCTGCGCGCCGGCCAGCAGCTCGATCGCCACGACCCGCGCGGCGTTCCCGAAGATGCGCTCCGCCTTCCAGGCCGCGCTCATGCCCATCGGGACGAAGTCCTCCTGGTTGCCCTCGGTCGGGATCGACTGCACCGAGGCCGGCGTCGCGAGCACGCGTGTCTCCGCCACGAGGGCGGCCGCCACGATCTGCGCCGTCATGAACCCCGACTCGAGTCCCGGCGTCCGGGCGAGAAACGCGGGCAGCCCCGACGACAGATCGGGATTGACCACGCGCTCCAGTCGCCGCTCGGAGAGGCCGGCCAGCGTCGAAAGGCCGATGGCGAGGACGTCGAGCGCGAGCGCGATCGGTTGACCGTGAAAGTTGCCCCCGGAGAGCACTTCGTCCCCGAACACGAGGGGATTGTCGGTCGCGGCGTTCAATTCGGTGGTGACGAGCCGTTCGGCGAACCCGAAGGCTTCTCCCACGGCCCCGAGGACCTGGGGGGTGCACCGCAGGGAGTAGGCGTCCTGCACGCGCGGATCGTCATGGCGGTGCGATTCCCGGATCGCGCTCTCCGCGAGGAGATCCCGCAGCATCGCGGCCGAGCGGCGCTGCTCGGCATGAGGCCGGGCCTCGTGAATCCGCGCGTCGAAGGGCACGGGTGTTCCCCGCACCGCCTCGAGCGAGAGCGCCGCGGCGGCGTGGGCGGTGCGCCACAATACCTGTGCGTCCCGCACCAGCAGCGCCGCGAGCCCGGTCTGGGCCTGCGTGCCATTGATGAACGCGAGCCCTTCCTTGGCCTCGAGCGTGACGGGCGCGAGCCGGGCTCGACGCAACGCCTCGCCACCCGGGCCTTCGCCGATCAAGGCGAGGCCGAGGTGGGACAACGGCGCCAGATCGCCCGAGGCGCCCACGCTCCCCTGCGAGGGGACGGGCGGGTGGACTCGGGCGTTCAGCATCGCGACGATCAGCTCCGGGATGGCGGGACGCACTCCGCTCGTCCCCATGAGCAGCACGTTGGCCCGCAGCAGCATCATCGCCCGTACCGCAGGATCGGGGAGCGGATCGCCCACGCCGGAGGCGTGGCTGCGGATCAGGTTCAGCTGCAGCGCCTCGAGCTGGTCGGGCGGGATGCGCACGTGGGCCAGCTTTCCGAAGCCCGTGTTGACGCCGTAGATCGTTTCGCCGCGGGCGACGGCGGCCATCACCGCGGAACGGGACGCCGCCGCCCGCTCGAGCGCGGCGGGCGCGATCGCCACCCGGGCGCCCTCGCGCGCGACGGCGACGACGTCCGCGATCGTCAAGGAGCGGCCGTCCAGAATGACGGTGGAGGTCATGTGGAGGGGAAGCTACGAGGTGGGTCGAGGTGGGTCAAAGTGGGTCGAGGTGGGCCAAAGGGTGCTTCCCTCGACCCACCTCGACCCACCTCGACCCACCTCGACCTACCGCTTGACCGGCGATCCCGTTTCCAGTGCCAGCTTTTGTCCTCCGGCGCGCAGTAGCTCCGGGTTCCCCGGATCGGTCTGGAAACTCCAGTCGAAGATGACGTATCCGGGACCGAGGGCCGTGACCCGGAGGCCGGCGTAGCGCACCGTCGCGCCTTTCACGATCTGAAAGACATAGCCGTAGCCGATCTTCGCCTGCAGCTGCGTCGTGGCGTAGCCGCTCGCCGGGGCGTAGTCGATGTCGGTCAGATCGCCGATCGGGGCGGCCGAGTAGAGCTGGATCGAGGTGCCGGTCGCCACCGGGACGATCCACAGGGTCGAATCAGCGGGGTTGCGGTGAATCGTGAAATCGATGTCGCTGCGGTTGCCGCTCTCCACCAGGCCCAGCTCGGAGGCCTGCGCCACGCCGTCGCTGTTCGCGTCGTCCCAGAACCGGAAACCGGCGGCCGCCGAATCCTGGTCGAGCGAATACACGAGGAGATTCCGGGCGTCGGGACGCGGCGTGTCCTGCCGCAGCGGCGACCAGAGGCTTTCGTACCCTTCGACGCTGATCGCCGAAACGCCGTAGCAGCGGGGGACGCCGTTGGTCAGCGCCGACACGAGGAACTCCGGCGCCACCGTCGTTCCCTCGAGCACCCAGTCGTTCTGGCACAGTCCGGTGTTGAGGTTGTAGTCCGCGCTGTAGATGCGGTACCACTGGAAGCGGGCGGGGTCGGCGAGGTACGCGTTGTCCGTCCAGAGCAGGTCGACGGCGCCGTTCAGCGAGATCGACGTGAGCGAATCGGGGCTCTCGAGCTGCAACCGCTCGTCCACCGTGATCGCGGGGCTCGGCACGCTCTCGTTGCCGGAGCCGTCGAAGGCCGTCACGTAGTACTGCAGGTCGGGCACGCCGTTGTCGTGGAAGGTGTTGGAGCTGGTCTCGCCGCGCAGCCCGTACGAGGCGCTCGAGCTGCCGCGGGAATAGATGCGGTAGCCGGCGAGCGTGGCGTCGTTGACCGACGACCAGGACAGCAGGATGCCCGCCGGCTGGTTGGGATCCCCGCTCGGATCGAGCTGATAGGTGAGGCTCTCCGGCGCCGCGATCGTGGTAACCGGGACGTACACCGGGTTGTTGTTGCTGCAGGCGGCCAGCCCGGCCGCGAGCACCAGCAACGCAGAGAACGTGATCCGCATGGCTTGCCCCTCGTGGATTGCGCCGGCCGCCCTAGCGGCAGGGACCGTGCCTTGGTCCAACCGGCGGTCCTGATTCAGGTTAGGGAAGCTGTCCCGGACGGGCCATGTCCTCTGCCGAGGACAGGGACACCCTATTTCACGAACGACTGCTGGTCGTAGTCGAACTTAATGTCCGGCTCGTCCAGGAGTGCGACGTAGAAATTGAAGGCAAAGTTACCGCTGGCGGTGCGGCTGAACACGAAGCTGGCATGCCAGCGGCGGAGGTTCCGCTCCAGGCGGATGTACTGCTGGCCGAACTGTTTCAAGTCGAAATCATAGATCGTGTTCCACGAAACCGACCAGTTCACGGTCGGATCGAATCGTGTGTTCATCGACAGCTGGCTGCGCCCTCCCGACAATCCCGAGCTGGGCGGGGGGATTGGCGGCGGCGGGACCGGGCCCAGACCGATGTCGGTCTGGGGAGGTGGGATGTTCTCATACACCCGCGTCCGGGAGCTCGTGAACTGGAGCGACATGTTGAACCCGCCGCCCGCTCCGGCCCCCGGGACGTAGGGGCCCTGCAGGTCGACGCGGCCGCGAGGCCCTGGGCCCTGGGGTTGCCCTGGGAGCACGCCCGGCTGCCCCGGTTGTGCCTGCGGGGCGGGCGGCTCGCTCCCGACGTGGCCGAGGCCGATCAGGGCGCCGAGGGCCTGGAAGGTGCGCGCGGTGACGGTGAACGACGCGGAGGTGTTCGTGAGGTAGGGGGAGAAGTGGGAGGTGGCGAGTCCCGCCTGCCCGGTCCACAGGTCGTGCGTGAGCTGCAGCGAAAAGCCCCGCAGGAGATCCGAGGCGAAGGTGTTGGTCATCGTCTGCGTCTGCCATCCGGTGCGCCCCGGCTGCTTCGCCTGCTCGAAGTTGTAGGACATGGCGGAGGTACTCCAGCTCAGGAGCCGGATCTTGCGCGACGCCGCGGCCGTCGTCGTATCGCCGGGCGGCGGCTTCAGCTTCGCCTCGAAGTTCTGCTGCAGGCCGACGTTCATCGTCTGCTGCGGATCGCTGCGCGAGTTCAGGAGCTGCCCCGTCGGATCGATCGCGCGGACGTAGTCCTGCGGCACCGTCGCCCCCGGCGCGAGGTCGTAGCTAATCAAGGGCGAGACCGAGTGCCGGATGCGCGCGAGCGGGCCGAAGCCGGGGAAGAATCCGAAGAAGGTCGGCGCCAGACCGACGCTGAATTGCAGGCGTTTCCCCTGGGCCACCCACTGGCCCCCGGAGAACTGGTTCCGGATGAGAAAGGGACCGGCGCTCGTCGTGTTGATGATCGAGACCCCCGGCTGCAGGTGCCAGGTCCCGCTGAACACCTGCGGGAGGTTGATCCCGGTCGTCCAGTCGATCGCCGTGGCGAAGGTCCGCCCGTACACGACGGTGGTGAGCCGGGAGGGATCGGACGAGTCGGGAATGGTGAGCTCGAGCCGCTGGTTGGAGGAACGGTCGGTGATGGCGAGGCTGTTGTTCCAGTTCCAGCGCCCGATGCGCAGCGGCGTGTTGAAGGCGATGTCGGTCTGGTGATTGTCGAAGAACAGCGCCGTCGTATCCACCGTGCCGGTGCCCGTCCCCGTGAGCAGCAGGGTCGGCCCGTTGTGCAGGGTCTGGGAGTTGTTGAACGAGAACGCGGGCGACCAGGTCACGCTGCGGCCGATGTCGATCGGCGCGGGGGTCAGGGTGATCCGCGGAAAGTTCTGCGTGGTGAGCTTGGTGGAGATGTTCTGCGTCAGCGTCGCGCCGGCGTTCAACGTCCCCCAGTCGAACCGCTTGTCGAAATTCGCCTGGGAGCTGAGCTGCGCGGTGGTGAGCCAGGGGTCGACGGTGTTGCTCTGGACCACGCGCCCGTTGGTCGCGTAGTTGACGGAGGCGGCGAAGCGGGTGCGGCTCGAGAACTGCTGCATGTGGTCCCACATGATCTGGTCCGAGGTCGCCGGCGTGTCGAGCTGGCCCAGATGGGAAAACGACAGTCCGCCGCTCACGAACTGGTCGAGCCAGCGGTAGCGGGTCTGGCCGCGCACCGTGAAGCTCGTCCCCGCGAACCAGTCGGCCGACACCAGGGCGTCCAGGTAGTCGTTGACGACCCAGTAGTAGCCGAGGTTCGCGAAGTGGCGGTGGTAGTTGCGGGTGGGCCGCACGATGTCGTTCAGCCCGAACCGCGGGATCAGGATCCCGCTGCGCCGTCCCGGCCGGATATCCTGAAAGATGAAGGGCAGCCAGACGATGGGGACGTCCCGCACGTAGAGGATCGCCGGGCGGGCCACCATGACCGTCTTGTTGATCCACTTCACCTGCTTCGCCTCGAAGTGGTAATCCGGTACGGGCAGATCCGACGAGGTGATGTTGCTCCTGGCGCCGTAGAGCCGGGTGGACCCCGAGTCCACGGCGAGGTTGCCGCGCATCAGCCAGGTGGCGCCGCCGTTCTGGAAATCGGTGAGGGCGGAATGCACGGTGCCCCGCTTCTCGCAGGTGTCGTAGCGCATCCCGTCCCCCACCATCACCTGACCCTGATCGAACAGTCGCGGGGAGCCCGTGGCGTCGAGGCGGCAGTCGGCCTCGTGATAGCGCACCGAGTCCGCCTCGAGCTTGGTGCCCTCGCGGTCGACGAACGCCGCCCCGCGGAGGAAGATCGTCTGGCTGTCGCCGACCAGCAGCAGCGTGTCGGCGACGTACTGCGTGCGGCGGTACCCTTTGAGATGCAGCAGCGAGTCGATGATCGCGTCGGAAGCGGGAAAGCTGCGGGTCGGCGCGCTCGGCAGGCCCAGCTTGCGGGCCGCGGCGGTGTCGAGGGGATGGGCTTGCACGCCCCCCCCCGGCGTCTGACCCCCGAACCCGCCGACCCCCCCCACTCCGGGACGCGGGGTCGTATCGACCGGCTGTCCCCCGACCCCCTGCCCCCGCCCCGGCGCCGCCACCGCCAGAGCCAGGGCCAGGAGGAGGGCCCCGCTCCTCATGCGGATGGCGCGGCGCGCTCGCGCCGCGCCCGCCGCCGGGTCACGACCCAGGCGCAGAGGATCCCGATCTCGTAGAGGAGCAGGAGCGGGACCATCATCATGAGCATGGAGACGGCGTCGGGCGGGGTGAGGAACGCGGCCACGGCCGCGGCGATGACCAGCGCGTAGCGGCGGTTGCGGGAGAGAAATGTCGGGGTGACGAGACCCAGGGAGGCCAGAATCGTGACGAGCAGCGGGAGCTCCGTCACGATACCGAAGGCGAGCAGCAGCTGAAAGGCGAACCCGAAGTACCGGTCCGCGGTGATGACCGGCGCCAGGTGGGCGCTCTGGAACCCGAACAGCACCCGGAGGGCGCGGGGGAGGACGAGGGCGTACCCCGCCACGGCTCCCAGGAGAAACAGGACCACCCCCGCCACGAGCGAGGGGACGATCATCCGCTTCTCGCGATCGTAGAGGGCGGGGGCGAGGAAGGCCCAGAGGTTGTAGCCCACGACGGGACTCGCGAGCAGCAGCCCCACGAGAAAGGCGAACTTCAGCTGAATCATCAGCGGGTCGACGGGGCTCGTGAACGCGAGCCGCCCCGCCGGGAGCAGCGGCTGGATCGGCCGGACCAGGACGCCGATGATGTCGATCCGGTCGACCACGAACCAGCCCGCGATCGTGCACAGGACGATCGCGAGGAGGCTGTAGAGCAGCCGCCAGCGCAACTCCTCCAGGTGCTCGAGGAACGGCATTTCGCCGCGGGATTGGGGTTCGGTCACGGCGAGGGGCGGACGGGGCCGGCCTAGTGGCCGAGCCGGACCAGCTTGTCGCGGGCGAGGTTGGCCTCGTCGGAGCGCGGGTACGTGCCGACGACGCGGGAGTAGTACGTGCGCGCCGCCGCCTTGTCGTTCCGCTTCTCCGCGAGAAGGCCCAGCTTGTAGAGCGCCGAGGGGGCCCGCGGGGAGTTGGGATAGTTCTTCACGACGGTTTGATACACCGCCGTCGCGGAATCGGAATTCTCGGCGGCGAAGGTCTCCCCCACATAATAGAGGGCGTCGACGGCGCGCTCGTCGGTCGGGAAGAGCCGCAGGAACTCCTGAAAGCCCGTCCGGGCCGTGGCCCAGCTGCCCCGCTGATACTGCTGCAGGGAAACATCGTACATCTGCTCGGGGTTCGGGCCGGCGGGGTTGCCGGAGGGTCCGACGGGGACCCCCACGCCGGCGCGGGCGGTGTCGCCGGGGGCGGCGGCCGCCGGCGGGGCGGCGCTGAACCGGTTGCGCAGCTCGGACAGCCCGCGCTGGCTCTGTCCGGTCAACTCCTGGAGCGTGGCGAGCTGCTGCTGGACGGCCTGGGAGTTGGTGAGGAGGTCACCGCGGAGCTGCGTGAGCGCCGCCTGCTGCGCCGCGAGGCTGGCCTGCACCGCCGCCACCAGCCGGAGGATGGAATCCTGCCCCGCGCGGCGGGCGGTGTCGGCGTGGGCCATCTCGCCCCGCAGACCCTCGACCTGAAGCTCCACTTTCCGGACGTCGCCCCGAAGGGCGCAGCCGGCCAGGAGCCCCAGGCCGAGAGCGAGCGGTGCGGGCGCGAGCCCTCGCAATGAGCGAGCCTTACGGCTTCTTGAGGACGTCGCCGCCCGCGGTGATTTCGAACTCGTCGCGCCGGTTCTGCGACCACGAGGCTTCATCGTGGCCCGTCGCGATCGGGCGCTCCTCACCGAACGACACGGTCTCGATCCGGCTGGCGTCGACCCCGTGATCCACCAGGTATTTCTTCGCGGCGGTGGCGCGACGGTTGCCGAGCGCGAGGTTGTACTCGTCGGAGCCGCGCTCGTCGCAGTGGCCGCTGATGCGGATGTGGGTCGCGGGATTGGCGTTCAGGATCGCGATCTTCGAATCGAGCGACGCCTTGTCCTCGTCCTTGATGATCGCCTTGTCGAAATCAAAGTGGATCATCGTGGCGAACATGTTCCTGACGTCGTTCGTAGCCGCGGCGACCGCGGCCGCCGAGTCCGCCGCCCGCTGCCGGGCGACCCGTTCCGCCTCTTCCTGTGCCCGGCGGGCGGAATCCGCCTGCGCCCGGGCCGCGGAATCGGCGCGCGCGCGCTCGGCGGCGGCGATCGAGTCGGCGTTCGGCTGCGGCGCCGGAGCCGTCTCGGGCTTCTTGCCGCCGCATGCCACGGCGAAGGCGGCCGTTACCAGCCCGAGGAGGATCAGTTGAGACGGTTTCATTGCGACTTCTCCACAGTTATGGGTTGACGAGAGCGGCCTCCGGAATCCGCGGAGACCAAGCCGGTAACCTCGCGCCGCTCTGCTGCAGCAACGGGCGGATGCGTCCGGTTTCCAGATCGATGACCCACAGCTGCCGGTACCCCGTGCGGTCCGACACGAACGCCAGATGACGGCTGTCCGGCGCCCAAGTTGGGTCCTCGTTCCGCCCGACGGAGGTCAACTGGCGCACGGTCCGGCTGCGAACATCCAGCACGAAGACCTGCAGCGTGCCACCAACGTCACGGTGAAACGCGACCGACTGTCCGTCGGGGGACCACTCCGGCGCATTGGAGGAGCCGGTGACGCCGTAGTCGAACGGGGCGAACAACTGCTGGTCCGTCCCGTCGGCCGCCATGACGTAGATCTGCGGCAGCCCGGGCCGCGTCGAGACGAACGCGATCCGCTGACCGTCGGGACTGTAGGTCGGTGACAAGTTGTCTGAAAAGCGCCCCACGGTCAAGCGCTGTAAACAACAGTTATCCTTGAGGTTGACGGTATAGATGTCGGTCCCTTCCTCGATCGCCCGGCTGAACGCGAGCGTCCGCCCGTCGGGGGAAAAGGCCGGGGTGAAATCCAGGGCGGTGCCCGTGGAATACACCGGGGTCCGCTTGTTGGAGCGGACGTCCTGGACGAACAATTGCCCGTGCCCGCCGGCGAATTCCATGTAGGCGAAGTGATTGCCGTCGGGGGCCCAGGACGGCGACAGCGCTTCGCGGTCGCTCGAGGAGACGAGGGTCAGGGCGGCGCCGTCCTGATCGATCCGGTAGACCTTGCCGTCGCGCACGAACAGGATGCGCGTGGCCGCGAACCCGGCATTGCCGAGGGTGGCGATCAGAATTTGATCGGCCAGACGATGCACCGCCATCCGAAAGTCGGGATCGGCGAGCGGGGGCAGCCGCGTCGCGAACGACCGCCGCACCAGCCCCGCCCCGACGTCGTGGACGACGATCTGCGTCGTGTCGGCCCGCTGATCCGTTTCGACCGCGAAGTCGGCCCCGAGCGCCTGGAACAGCGGATAGTTGAGTCCGATCGTCTTGGGACCGCCCGTCGAGCGCCGCGGGCCGCCGGCCGTGGCGACGGCCGCCGGACCGAAATGCATCGAGTCTCCACCGGGGAGGGTGATCAGCTCGAAGCGGTCGCTATAGTCGAGATCGCGCGCCAGGATGGCCCGGACCGAATCGAGCGTCGCGGGCCGGCCGGGGAGCACCACGAGCCCCGGCCGCACGCCCGGCCGGTAGACGATGCCGATGCGGACGCCGCGGTCGATAGCGCTCGTGTCCTGGGCTCCCAGCCGCGCCGCCGAGAGCAGCCCGAACAGCACGCCCACAGCCGCCCGCCGCGTCATTGCCGCTTGCCCGAAAAATAGAACCGCACGAACAACACGTCGGGCACCCAGCCGTCGGGGAGCGCCCCGAACGTCTTGAACCGGCCGGCCTCCTCGACCGCGCCCTCCGCTTCGAGATCGAACGTGAAGTTCCCCGAGCGCTTGACGAACTGGAGATCCGAGATGGACCCGTCGCGGTGGACCATGAACGATACCTCGGCCTCGAGCGGCGAGCTCTCCTGCGGACGCTGCCACCGCCGCAACACCTGTCCCACAATGTTCTGCAGATATTCCGGATAGGGGAACTCGACACCCTCGGTGCTGACCGTCGCCACATCGCTCCCGGTGCTCGGCGTCTCTCCGGGCAGCGGCTGGGTCTTGGGCGTCGTGCGCGGCGCGGCCTCCCGTTTGCGATTGTCCGAGGTCGGCGGCGGCGCAGCCTTCGACACCGTGCTCTTGGGCGGCGGTTTCTTGGCCGGTGCGGGCGGCGTCGGCGGAGCCGCTTCGCGCGCGATCGCCTCGGGCGCCTTCTTGGTCTCCAGGTCGGCCGCGGGAGCCGCGATCAGACGCACTCGATACGTCGGCGGCAGGTTGGCGCGCGCGGTCCCCGCCGATCCGATCAGAAACGCCACCGCCGCCCCGTGGACGAGCAGGGTCCCGACCAGACCCAGCGCCACGTTGTTCCGGATGCGCGCCGGCCGCCTCACGGCCCTCCGACCTCTTCCGGCTCCGCGACCAGCCCCACGTCATTCACCCCCGACGCCCGCATCACGGCCAGGACCCGCACGACCGTCGCGTAGTCCACGCGGCCGTCCGCTCGCAGGTACACGCCGGTCGGGTGTTTGGTCCGCACGAACGCCGGGAAGGTGGACCGGAAGTCCTCGTAGGTGAGCGCCGTCTGATCGAGAAAGATCTGCCCGGTGCGGTCGACGGTGATGACGAGCCCCGACTTCGGCTCGATCGGCTTCGCCTCGGCCCGCGGCAGCCGCACGTCCACCCCGCCCTGCATGATCGGCGCCGTGATCATGAAAATGATGAGCAGCACGAAGGCGACATCGACGAGCGAGGTGACGTTGATGTCGGCGTTCAGGGGCAGCTCGCCGTGCCCGCGCAGCCCCCCCCCGCCGCCGCCGCCCAGAAGTCCCCCGGCCATGCTAGAGCCGTCCTTCGCGCGCCAGGGTGCCCACGATCTCCTGTGCGAAGCCTTCGAGCTCGCCCGCGAAGAGACCCAACCGGCTCACGTAGATGTTGTAGGCCATCACCGCGGGGACCGCGACCGCGAGTCCCGCGACCGTGGTGACGAGCGCCTCCGCCACGCCGGGCGCGACCGCCGCGATGTTGCCCGATCCCCCGGCGGCGATGCCGATGAACGCGTCCATGACGCCCAGGACCGTGCCGAGCAGCCCCAGCAGCGGGCTCACCGACCCGAACGTCGCAAGCCAGGGCAGGAACCGGGCGGCCGCGTCGCGCTCGGCCGAGACTTCCTTGGCGAGCACCATGCGCAACGCCTCGAGCTGCGACGAGGTGAGCGTGGCCGGCGGATGCGCCCCCCCGGCGCCGGGCGTTTCCTTCAACGTTCCGGGACGCACCGTCGAGAAAAACTGCACCCCGGCGCGCAACAGCCGGTTGTACGGGGACGCCGGGAGTCGCATCGCGGCGTGGTAGGCGTCCTCGAGACGGGCCGCTTTCTCAATCTCCCGGCCGAACCGATCACCCTGGCGCCGCAGCGCGCGGAACTGCCACCACTTGAGCACGATCAGATACCAGGCCACGAGCGAGAAGACGACCAGGACTCCGAGGACGATCTTCGTTTCCCGGCTGGAGGTGAGCACCAGCTCCCACGGCGTCGTGGGCAGAGCGTGTCCGAGTTGCGGCAACAACACTATCCCTCCGCGATCCAGCGTATGGTTTGGGCCAGCCCGTCCCGCAGGGGGACCCGGGGCTGCCACCCGAGCTCCCGGGCGGCCTTTTCCACCGACAGGGCGCTGCGCAGGATTTCCCCCGCCCGGGCGGGAGCTTTCCGCACCTCGGGACGACGGCCCGCGGCCTCGCCGATCATGGCGGCCAGCTCGGCGACCGACGTCTCGCGGCCGGTGCCGACGTTAAACGCCCGGCTGTCGAGCGTGGTCAGGGGCGAGAGCGGACATCCCGCCGCCAGCACGTTCGCGGCCGCCACGTCGCCGACGAACACCATGTCGCGCGTCTGCCGGCCGTCTCCGAAGATGGTGAGCGGCTCCCCGGACAGCACCCGGCGGCCGAAGATCGCGACGACCCCGGCCTCCCCGTGGGGATTCTGGCGCGGACCGTACACGTTGCTGTAGCGCAGCGCGACCGCGTCGAGCCCGTGCAGCCGGGTGAAGGTCGCGAGATAATACTCCGAGGTGAGCTTGGCGGTCCCGTAGGGCGACGAGGGGAGCTTGCCCGCGGTCTCGGGGGTCGGGGTGGGCGCCCCATCGCCGTAGACCGTGCCCCCCGAGGAAGCGAAGACGACGCGGCGCACCCCGCCGGCCCGGGCCCCCTCGATCAGGTTGAGCAGACCGATGACGTTGATCTGGGCGTCGTGCACGGGGTCTTCGACCGAGCGCCGCACGTCCATCTGCGCCGCGTGGTGGTTCAGGATCGCGAACCCCCCCTCGGCCACGACCCGGCGCGCTTCCGGCGCCCGCACATCGAGCTTTTCCAGACGGACTCCCGCGGGGACATGCTCCGGCCGCCCGGACGACAGGTCATCGAGGACCGTGACCTCGTCCCCCGCCGCCAGATGAGCCGCGACCACGTGCGACCCGATGAACCCCGCCCCCCCCGTCACCAAGACCCGCCGCTTCATTCCCACTCCCTCGCAAAAAGAACCGCGCCGTGGCGGTGTCGCTGCGCCCGGCGCGGATCAGGAGACACGCGCGCTAACCACCCGGCGCGCGTTAGGAAGGCATCTTCCGCGTGAGCCGCGCCAACTGCCCGGGCGCCAGGCTGGCGTTGCGCAAGCCGACGACCAGCGCCGAGCATGTGTGCTCTCGCGTGTGCACGATGAGCACGTCGGCCATCACTTGTTCAGAGGGCTGACCGACCTCCGTCACCGCCGGCTTGTAGACCTGGAACATGTCCCCGGGGGTCACCCCTTCCGCCCGCCCCTTGTCGAGAAAGATGACCTTCCCGTTCGGGGGGAGGATGTTCTGGTCGCGGAACGCGATGACCTTCGCCTCCAGGCCATGCTCCACCGCCGCGGGGCGCACGGGGCCCGGGTCCTTGAACGGCTCGAGCGGCAGCGCGACCAGCGTCGTGCCGATGAACCCGTATTGCGACACCACCTGGGCCAGCACCTGCTTCGCTTCCACGGTGGTCACCCGGGCAATGCCATGGGGAACCACGACCCAGCCATGCGGCGGCAGCTCGCGCTGCAGCTGCGCGATGAGGAGCGAGTCGCCCACGTGATAGGACGCCTGGCCGGGCGGCACGATGGCGATCTCCTCGTTCGGCTGCGCGGTGGTGCGCTGCGATTCGAGTCCGATCGACGGTTTGACCGTGTTCCCGAGCACGGCGGCCCACGGCAGCTTCTCGTTCTCGGTGAGCCACCCCGCGCTGTAGAACTCGCCGCGTCGCAGCGGACGATAGTTCATCTCGACGTAGGATCGCAGCTCGTTCGAAACCTGCTGCTGCGGCGTCGCGGGGTGATCGAAGATGCTTTGCTCGTTCTCCGCCGGCGGCGGCGGCGGGGGGGGCGGCGGGGCCGCGGCCGCGGTTTCCGGCGCGGCGGCCGCGACCGCCATCGTCGTGTCGACTTTGTGAGTCGTATCCGCCTTGACGATTTCGGCGCCCGCGGTGGTGTCGGCCTTCTTGGTCGTATCGGCCGCGGCCGCCGCACCCTGCGGCACCGTCTGCGGCAACGACTCGGCCGGGGCCTGGGCCACCGTCTGGCCGACCCCCGGCGCGACGCTCAACACCTCGCCCGGATAGATCCAGTGGGGATCTTCGACGACAGCCGTATTGAGGCGATAGACCTCGGGCCAGAGCAGCGGGTCGTTGTAATACTGCTGGGCGATGCTCCACAGCGTTTCGCCGCGAACGACCGTATGCGTCGTCAACCCCTGGGCCGCCGGCTGCTGAGCCGCGAGCGTCGTGTCGCTCCGGGCGGGGGACGCCGCCGGTGTCGTGTCGCGGTGCGCCTGCGTCGTGTCCTGGCGCGCCTGCGTCGTATCTCGATGCTGTGCCTGGGTGGTGTCCTGCGCCCGCAGAACACCACCCGTAGCGGTCAACGCGACCGTCAGCAATGCCGCGGCCAGCTTAGAACGGCAGATCGTCGTCCTCCTCATCCAGCGCCTCCGGGAACGCGTCCAGGGAGTCCGCTTTCCCTTCCGTTGCGGCTGCCGCACCGGCCTTGGCCCGAGCGAACTCACCCGTGCCGGCTGCGCCGCCCTTGGGAGAGAGCAGGATCACTTCCCGCGCGATGATCTCGGTGACGTAGCGGGTCTGCTTCTCGCGGTCTTCCCAGGTGCGGTATTCGATCCGCCCCTCGACGTAGACCTTGTCGCCTTTCTTCATGAACTTCTCGGCGACGTCGGCGAGCTGGGACCCCTTGTTATTCCAGCAGATAACCCGATGCCACTCCGTCTTTTCCTGCTTCTCCCCGCCCGGCCCAGACCACTGGCGGCTCGTGGCCAGCGAGAGATTCGCCACCCGTCCCCCGTTGGAGGTGCTCCGCACCTCAGGATCGGCCCCCAAGTTGCCGATCAGCATGACTTTATTGAGACTCCGGCTCACACGTACCTCCCGTTACAATAGCGGGTGGGGGCCCAAGGACGCCCCACAGTATATGAATCGCAAGTCTTTCTGTCAATCAAACATACGCCACTTGTACCATTCCAGCGCAGGTCACCCCCGGGGGATATCCCGCTTCAGCATGACCGCGTCCTCCAGCGGATCGCGGTAGTACCCTTTCCGCCGCCCGATGTCCTGGAATCCGAGCTGCTCGTAGAGCGACCGCGCGGGACGGTTCGATTCGCGCACCTCGAGGTACACGGTGACCGCCCCCAGCTCCGCGAGGCGGGTCAGCATGGCGGAAACGAGAGCCCGGCCGAGACCCCGCCGGCGACAGGCCCGACCCACGCCGACGTTCAGGATCTCCCCTTCGTCCGCCCCCTGCAGGCCAACGATGTAGCCGGCCACTCCCCCGTCGCTCGTCGCGACCAGGAACGGCAGCTCGCTCTCCAGGCAATCGCGGAAATCGCGCGGCGACCAGGGGTCGCTGAACGCGTCGCGCTCGATGGCGTGGATCGCCGGAACGTCAGCGAGCCGTGCCGGGCGAATCGGGAAGGGGGCGACCATGCCGCGCCTCCCATTTGACCTGCGCCTCGGCGGGCCGTCCGTACACGGGCTCCGCGGTGGCCGGATCGGCGAGCGCGCGGGCGGCGCCGGCGCGCTGCACCAGGGCCAGCAGCGCGGCCGCCCCCGGGACGAGCTGCTCGGGACCGAGCGGCGCGGCGCCCACCCAGCGGGTGATCTCCGCCGCGTAGCGGACCGCGCCATCGCCGACGGCCGCTCGCGGCCGCACCGGGGCGCGCTGCGCCAGCTCACCCACGGTCGCGACATCGGGGACGACGAGCGTTTCCACCCGGTCGGGGTGCACGATGTAGACGGCGCCGTACACCTGCCCCCGCAGGGCGTCGAAGCACGCCGCCACCGGCACCGCCCCGAGCACGGCGGCGGCGCCCGCGGCCGCGGCGAGGAGCGACGGCACCGCGACGAGCGGCACGTCGCCCTCCGTCATCAGCCCCTTCGCCGCGGCCCATCCGATCCGCAGGCCCGTGAAGCTCCCGGGGCCGTCGCCGATCACGATCCCCGCGAGATCGCGCACGCTCCGCCCATCGGCGGCGAGGCAGCGGTCGACGAGCTCGATCACCTGGGCGGCATGTTGCCGCGCCCCGCGCACCCAGGTCGACGCGACGGCCGCGGGCGGCGGGCCCACGGCCACGCTCGCGGTCTCGTGCGCGGTGTCGATCGCGAGCCAGAACGGCGGGCGGGCGGCGGGGGTCACCGCTCCTCCAGCACCCGGCGGTCGGGGTCCTGGTCGTAGTCGAGCTGGAAGTAGCGATCGAGGGGTGGCATCAGGTGCCCCGCCCGCTCGGGCCATTCCACCAGCACGATGGCGCCCTCGCGGATCATTTCCTCGAGCCCCAGATCCCGTGCCTCGGTGGAGGAGCGCAGCCGGTAACAATCGACGTGATAGACCGGTCCCGCCGGGGACCGGTAGCGGTGCACCAGCGCGTAGGTCGGACTCGTCACCGGGTCGGTGGCGCCCAGCCCGCGGCAGATCGCCTGCACGAGCGTGGTCTTGCCCGTTCCCAGTTCGCCCGAGAACCCGAGCACGGCGGGGCCGCGCAGCGCGCGGCCGAGGGCCTCACCGAAACGATTGAGCTCGTCCGCGCGCAGGCGCACGTCGTCCTCCCCCTCCCGATGGCTCGCGCTCCGCCTTGAGCTCGAGCAATTGATCCCGCAGTACCGCGGCCTGCTCGAAGTCCAGGGCTTCGGCCGCCGCCTGCATCTGCGATTCGAGCAGCTGGATCAGCGCGTCGCGCTCTCTGGTATCCGCCGGGCGGCCCCCTCCTCCCGCCGCGGCCGCGGGTATGCGTTGCCCGCGCGCGTCCGCGACGCGGGTCACGAAGCGGATGTCGCCCACCGACTTGACGATCGACCGCGGCGTGATGCCGTGCTCGCGGTTGTAGGCCTGCTGCCGCGTGCGGCGGCGCGACATTTCGTCCAGCGCGCGCCGCATCGACCCCGTCACCCGGTCGGCGTAGAGAATGGCCTGCCCCTCGACGTGGCGCGCGGCGCGGCCCACGGTCTGGATCAGCGAGCGGTCCGAGCGCAGGAATCCCTCCTGGTCGGCGTCCAGGACGGCGACGAGGGAGACCTCAGGCAGGTCCAGGCCTTCCCGCAGCAGATTGATCCCGACGAGGACGTCGAACTCGCCGAGCCGCAGACCCCGGATGATCTCCACGCGCTCGATGGCGTCGATCTCCGAATGCAGATACCGCACGCGCACGCCGTGCTGCTGCAGGTAGTCGGTCAGGTCCTCCGCCATGCGCTTGGTGAGGGTGGTCACGAGCACGCGCTCGCGCCGTTGCTCGCGCAGGCGGATCTCCCCCAGGAGGTCGTCCACCTGCCCCGCGACCGGCCGGATGTGGACCTCGGGGTCCACGAGCCCGGTGGGACGGATGATCTGCTCGACCACGACGCCCTCGGACAGCCGCAGCTCCTCTTCCCCGGGCGTGGCCGAAACGAAGAGCAGCCGCGGGACGAGCCCCATGAACTCGTCGTAGCGCAGCGGCCGGTTGTCGAGCGCGGAGGGGAGCCGGAAGCCGTAGTCCACCAGCGTCTGCTTGCGGGAGCGATCGCCCTCGTACATCCCGGAAAGCTGCGGCAGGGACTGGTGCGATTCGTCGACGATGACGAGGAAGTCCCTGGGGAAGTAATCGAGCAGGCAGGCGGGCCGCTCGCCCGGGGCCCGGCCCGTCAGGTGCCGCGAGTAGTTCTCGATCCCGGTGCAGCGGCCCACCTCGAGCAGCATGTCGATGTCGAAGCGGGTGCGGGATTCGAGCCGCTGCGCCTCGACGAGCTTGTTCTGAGCCCGGAGCTCCGCCAGCCGCTCCCCGAGCTCGGCCCGGATCGCCCCGACCGCCCGCTCGATCTTCGGCCGTTCGGTGACGAAATGCGTCGCCGGGTAGATGGCGCAGCGGGGCAGATCCACGATCACCGATCCGGTGAGCGGGTCGATCTTCGAGATCCGCTCCACCGTGTCGCCCCACAACTCGAGGCGGACCGCCTGCTCGTCGTAGGCCGGCAGGATCTCGATCGTGTCGCCGCGGACCCGGAACGTCCCGCGCTCGAGCGCGACGTCGTTGCGCTGGTACTGGATCCCCACCAGCGCCTCGAGGATGGCGTCGCGCCCCCGCTCCTCCCCCACGGCGATCGTCACGAGCAGCCGGCGGTAGAGCTCGGGGTCGCCCAGGCCGTAGATGGCGGACACGCTCGCGACGATGACGACGTCGTCCCGTTCCATCAGGCTCGAGGTGGCCCGCAGGCGGAGGGCGTCGATGTCGTCGTTGATCGACGAATCCTTGGCGATGTAGGTGTCGGTCTGGGGGACGTAGGCTTCGGGCTGGTAGTAGTCGTAGTAGGAAATGAAGAACTCGACGGCGTTGCGCGGGAAGAACGCCTTGAGCTCCCCGTAGAGCTGGGCCGCGAGCGTCTTGTTGTGCGACAGCACCAGCGTGGGCCGGTTCCACGCCGCCAGGACGTGCGCCATGGTCATGGTCTTCCCGGACCCGGTCACGCCGAGCAGGGTCTGGCAGCGCGCGTCGCGGCGCAGGCCGGCGATGAGCTCGGCGATGGCGCGCGGCTGATCCCCCGCCGGCGCGTGGGCGGAGACGAGGTCGAACGGCATCGGGCAAAGTTAACCGAGGAGGGGGTCGGCGTGGGCGCCCGACTCGCGACGCACCGCTTCGGTCACGCCTTTCACTTTGCGGATGGCGCGCAGCACCTTGTTCAGGTGGGTCTGGTTTTCGACTTCGACGAAGAGGCTGCCGAACACCGCGCCGTCGCGTGACGTCAGATCGGCCCGCCGCATGTTGGTCCCGGTCTGGCTCACCGCCTCGCAGATATCGGCATAGAGCCCGCGCCGGTCCTCGCCCGTCACCGCCAGGCGCACGACGAACGTCTCGCCCCGCGACTCCTGCCAGTCGATCTCCACCCGCCGTTCGGGCTCCGCGGAAATCGTGAGCAGATTGGGACAGTCGCTGCGGTGGATCGAGATCCCCCGCCCCTGGGTGACGTAGCCGACCACGGCGTCGCCCGGTACCGGCTGGCAGCACTGGGCGTAGCGCACCATCAAGCCATCCACCCCCTGGATCTTGATGCCGCGGCCCAGGCGGAGCCGCTGAAACACGCGCCCGAAGGCGGTGGGCTTGGGAGGCTGCAGCTCCTCGGGGGCCAGGTCGGGGAAGAGCGCCCGCATCACGAGACCCAGCGCCACGTCCCCGCGCCCGAGCACCGCCTGAAGCTGCTCCGCCGAGCCGATCGAGAGGGCGGCGGCCGCGCGCTGCAGCTGCTCTTCCGAGGGCATGGCGAGGCTGCGGCGCCGGATCTCGCGCTCCAGGATCTCGCGCCCCAGCTCCAGGCTGCGCGACAGCTCTTCCTTCTGGATCCACTGCCGGATCTTGTGACGCGCCCGGGCCGTCTGGACGTGCGCCAGCCAGTCGCGCGACGGGCGGGCCTGCGGCGAGGTGAGGATCTCGACCGTGTCGCCGTTCTTCAGGGCCCGGTGCAGGGGCGCGATGCGGCCGTTGATCCGGGCGCCGTGACAGTGGTAGCCGACTTCGGTGTGCACCATGAACGCGAAGTCGAGCGAAGTCGCCTCCTTGGGCAGGCGCTTCACGTCGCCCCGGGGCGTGAAGACGAAGATCTCGTCCTGGTAGAGGTCGACCTTCAGGAACTCGAGGAACTCCTCGGGGGAGTGCGCGTCCTGCTGCAGCTCGAGCAGCTGCCGGAACCAGGTCAGGTGCCGGTCCAGCTCGTCCTCGCCTCCACCCTCCTTGAAGCGCCAGTGGGCCGCGATGCCGTATTCCGCCGTCCGGTGCATCGCCCGGGTCCGGATCTGGATCTCGTAGAGCTGGCCTCCGGGACCGAAGATCGTCGTGTGGAGCGACTGGTAGCCGTTGGACTTGGGGCTCGCGATGTAGTCCTTGATCCGCTCCTGGAGCGGCGTCCAGGTATGGTGGATCACGCCGAGGGCGTGGTAGCAGTCGGCGACGGTCTCCACGAGCACCCGCACCGCGAGGAGATCGTAGATCTCCTCGAAGGGCTTCCCGCGCTTGCGCATCTTCTTGTAGATGGACCAGAGATTCTTGGGGCGCCCGGTGATCTCGAAGTCGGTGAGGCCGGCGCGCTTCAGCTCCTCGGCGAGCGGCGTGCGCAGCCGCTCGATCGTCTGCTCCCGCTCGGTGCGCCGCTGGTGCACCTGTTTCACGAGCGCCCGGTATTCCTCGGGCTCCAGGAACTTGAACGCCAGGTCCTCGAGCTCGGACTTGATCCCCGCCATGCCGAAGCGGTGGGCCAGCGGCGCGTAGATCTCGCGCGTTTCCAGGGCGATCCGCTCGCGCTTCTCGACCTCGAGGTGCTCCAGGGTGCGCATGTTGTGCAGCCGGTCGGCGAGCTTGATGATCAGCACCCGCACGTCGCGCGCGACCGAGAGCAGCAGCTTGCGGTAATTCTCGGCCTGCTCCTCGACGGCGGAGCGGAAGGTCAAGTTGGAGATCTTGGTGAGACCGTCCACCAGCGTCGCCACTTCGAGGCCGAACTCCCGCCGGATCTCCTCGATCGGCACGTCCGAGTCCTCGACCACGTCGTGTAGCAGCGCGGCGGCGATCGTGGTGGAGTCCATCTGCTGCTCCGCCAGGATCGCCGCCACCGCCACGCTGTGGCTGAGGAAGTCCTCCCCCGACTGGCGCTTCTGCCCCCGGTGCGCCCGCGCGCTCAACTGGTAGGCGCGCGCCAGGAGGTCCAGGTCGAGGCGGTCGCGCTGCGGCTCGATCGCCTTGGCCAGGGCGGGCGCGAGCGCGGGGGCCGTGCTGGTCATGTTTGGAGAATCGCCAGACTCGTCCCGCCCGTCAACGCGGACGCCGCGAAAGCGAGTCGCGGCAAGGGCGAACCAGCGGCTAGAGCAGCCCCACCTCGGCGAAGCTCGTGTAGCGGTCGCCCCCCACGATCACGTGGTCGTACACCGGAAGGTCCAGGAGCCGGCCCGCGTCGACGAGCTGCCGCGTCACGGCGCGGTCGTCCGCGGAGGGCGTGGGATCCCCGCTCGGATGGTTGTGCACGACGATGATCCCGGCCGCCGCTTCGGCGATCGCCGCCCGGAACACCTCGCGGGGATGAACGAGGGAGCTGTTCAGAATGCCCCGGGTGATGCACAGGTCGGCCAGCACCTGGCTCTGACTCCCCAGGGCGAGGACATGAAACTCCTCGACCGCCAGGTCGCGGAGGCGGAGCCCGCAGAGGCGCTGCACGTCGGCGGGACCGCGGATCCGGTCGGGAGGCGGGTCCGACTCGACGGCGACGCGACGCCCGAGCTCGAGCGCCGCGGCGAGACGGGCGGCCTTGGCGCGCCCCACGCCGCCCACCCGCGCGACCTCGGCCGGGGGCCGTGCCGCGAGCCGGCGCAGCGACCCGTCGGCGCGCGCCAGAAGATCGGCGGCAACCGCGAGCGCATCCCGTCCCGAGCAGCCGGTGCCGAGCAGCACCGCGAGGAGTTCCTGCCCGGTGAGGGAGGCGGCGCCGTGCAGCCAGAGGCGCTCGCGGGGGCGGTCGTGCGCGGGATGTTCGGCGAGGCGCAGCGGCATGCGCGCCAAGGTACAGCAGCGCCGGGCGAAGAGCGGTATCAGAAAATTGCGATCAACCGGCTCCGTGACACTTCTTGAACTTCTTCCCGCTGCCGCAGGGGCATGGGTCGTTGCGCCCGACGCCGGCGTAGGGGTTGGTCGCGAGCACCTCCCCCCGGGGGGGAGAGGCGACGCCGCCGGGGGCCGTGGCGGTCCCGGCTGAAACGAGGCCGTCGGCCTCCGCCTTGCGCGCGACCATCGGCGCGGGTCGGCGGGGACCGCTCACCAGGCCGGACGTGGCCCCGGCCCCCGGGCGCGGTGGCCGGCCACCCGCCGGTCCGCTGGTCGTGCCCCCCGGGCCTGGCGGCGGGCCGACCTGGATCTGCAGCCGCAGCCACCGCTCGGTGAAGGTGCGGTGGATGTCGCGCATCAGGCCCACGAACATGTCGTAGGCCTCCTGCTTGTACTCGACGAGCGGGTCCTTCTGGCCCCAGCCGCGGAACTGAATGGCGGCCTGCACCTGGTCGAGATCGTAGAGGTGGTCCTTCCACTTCTCGTCGATGACGCCGAGCATCGTGTGCGCCAGGGCCTGCTCGGCCAAGCGGGTGGCCCCCACCTGGCGCTCGATCTCGTGCAGGTAGTCGATCTTGGTGGCGAACGCCGTCCGCCCGGCGGCCTGGGCGGCGCTCACGAGCTCCCCGGCGTGCCGGATCTTGCCGGGATCGCCGACGTCGGGCACGGACAGCAGGAAGCGCTGCATGAATTCCGCCTCGAGCTGCGGGCGGTCCCACTGCCCCGGATCCTTGTACTCCGCCGTCATCTCGGTGACGAGCTCGGCGCCCGCCGCGTCGATCATGCGCTGCGCTTCGGCCTTGAGCTCCTCGCCGCCCTCGAGCGCGAAGTGCCGCAGCGAATAGATCACGTCGCGCTA
>Ga0335085_10001222_pt1 | contig 58053 bp, 41 predicted proteins | sample Lox_Sample_45_FD_206712 | JGI IMG/M metagenome (GOLD analysis project Ga0335085, IMG submission 206712) | Soil microbial communities from Loxahatchee National Wildlife Refuge, Florida, United States - Lox_Sample_4.5 | ecosystem: Environmental > Terrestrial > Soil > Wetlands | place: USA...
GACGGCGTACGTCCGGCGCGCCGACGCCGCGATCGACGAGGCGCTCTCGTCCGCGGCGTGCGTGGCCCACGAGGACGCCGCGCTCACGATCTTCGAGCACGAGCTCATGCACCAGGAGACGCTGCGATACATGCTCCACCGCCTGCCGTACGCGCAGAAGCGCCCTCCGGCACGCGCTCGCGCCTCCGAAACCGGAGGCACGTCGCCGCGGGCCGAAGGAGTCCGCGTCCCGGCCGGCGTCGCGACCCTCGGGGTCCGGCGCGGCGGGATCCCGTTCGGCTGGGACAACGAGTTCCCGCAGACGTGCCGGATGGTCCCGGAGTTCACGATCGACGCTCTCCCCGTGACGAACGGAGACTTCCTCGAATTCGTCGAGGCGGGCGGCTACGGCGACGCCTCTCTCTGGGCTCCCGGCGACGCCGAGTGGCTCGCGTCGCACGCCGTCTCCCACCCCGCTTTCTGGCGGAAGGAAGGCGGGTCCTGGTCCTGGATCGGGCAGTTCGGTCTCGTCCCTCTGCCTCCCACGTGGCCCGTGTGGGTCAGCCACGCCGAGGCATCAGCCTATGCGCGCTGGTGCGGCGCGCGGCTTCCGACGGAGGCCGAGTTTCACCGCGCGGCGTTCGGAACGCGGGACGGCCCCGAGCGCAGGCACCCGTGGGGAGACGAGGAGCCGGCGGAACGACACGGGAACTTCGGCGCGCACCGTGACGATCCCGTCCCCGTCGGATCGCGGCCCGAGGGCGCGAGCGCCTGGGGCGTCCACGAGCTCGTCGGGAACGGATGGGAGTGGACGTCGACTCCCTTCGCCGGATTCGACGGCTTCGCGCCGATGAGGACCTATCCGAGGTATTCGGCGGACTTCTTCGACGGGCGCCACTTCGTCCTGAAGGGAGCCTCCCCGGCGACGCCCGCGCCTCTCGTGAGGCGGACCTTCCGCAACTGGTTCCAGCCGCGCTACCCGTACGTCTACGCGAAGTTCCGCTGCGTGCGTCCGTGAGTTTCGCCGGCGACGTGGGGGCCGGGTTCGCGAAGAGGCCGCGGGCGCTGCCTCCGAGGTACTTCTACGACGCGCTCGGATCGCGGCTCTTCGAGGCGATCGGACGCCTCCCGTGGTACCGGATCACCGAGTCCGAGACGCGGCTCCTCCGCCGGGCCGCCCCGGCGCTCGCACGCTCTCTCGCCGGGCCCGTCCGCGCCGTGGAGCTGGGCTCGGGCAGCGGCGAGAAGCTCGCGCTCGTCGTGGAGGCGCTTCGGGCGGGCCGGAGGAGACCCGACGTCCACGTCGTCGACCTCTCGGGCGAGGCGGTGGCCGCGTCGCTCGAGCGACTCGCGAAGATCCCCGGCGTCCGGGCGCGCGGCCACCGGGCCGTCTACGAACGGGGCCTCCGCGAGGCCGTGCGCGGCCGGCGCGGGCCGGGAGACTTCCTCGTCCTCTTCCTCGGCTCGAACATCGGGAACTTCGATCCGCCGGACGCGACCCGGCTCCTCCGGGCCGTACGGCGGCGCCTTCGCCCGGGCGACGCGCTTCTCCTCGGGACCGACCTCGTCAAGCCGGAGCGCGACCTCCTCGCCGCCTACGACGACCCGCTCGGCCTGACGGCGGCCTTCGACCTCAACCTCCTCGTCCGCCTGAACCGCGAGCTCGGCGCCGACCTCGAGATCTCGGCCTGGGAGCACCGCGCGGTCTGGAACGCCGCCGCGCGGCGGGTCGAAATGCATCTCGTCAGCCTCGCTGCGCAGACCGTCCGGATTCCGCGGGCCGGCGTCGTGGCCGAGTTCGCGGCCGGGGAGACCCTCCACACGGAGAGCTCCTACAAGTACGAGCCCGAGGGTGTCGACGCGCTCGTCGCGTCCGCGGGCTTCCGCCGGGCGCGCCGCTGGACGGACCGCGGCGCGGGATTCGCCCTGACCCTGTGCCGCGCCGTCCCGTCCGGCGGCGCCGAGGAGGAGCCGTGAAGACGACAGGCGCCTGCGCCCACATCGCGAACCTCGAGTCGGTCGTGCACGCGAAGAGACGCGAGTGCGAGGACTGCGTGAAAACCGGCTCGAGCTGGGTGCACCTCCGGACGTGCCAGACGTGCGGCGGCACGCGCTGCTGCGACTCGTCTCCGAACCGGCACGCGTCCAAGCACGCGAAGAGCTCGGGCCATCCCGTCGTCTGCTCGGCCGAGCCCGGCGAGAGCTGGCTCTACTGCTATCCGGACGACGATTTCGTCGAGCTCTGACGTTCCCCCGCGTGGTGCGCGGGCCCGAGCCGGCCTAGAATGGCCGCGCCATGAAGCGCCTGGCCGTGCTCGTCGTCGCGGCGGCGGCCGGAGGGGCCGCCGCGCAGGTCAACCCCGGCGGCCAGCTCACGGAGACGAAGGACGGAATCGTCTTTCAGAGGAACACGCCGACGCCCTGGCCGACGCCCTCACGGCCGGAACGTTCCACGGACACCGGCGGTCTCGTGAAGATCGCCCCGTCGCACGGCCCGGCGGGGCCGGCCGTCGTGAACGCGGCCTTCGTAACGTTCCGGGGCAGGCTCGTGCGGATCGAGAAGGGCGCCGCGATCACGATTCTCGACGGCCGGACCGGCAAGGAACGGCGCGTGCTGCTCGCGAAGGCCACGGTCGTTGCCGAGGGAATCAAGGAAGGCGACGCGGTCGCCGTGCGCGTCCCCCAAGAAGAGGGCTCCGGCGCCCGCACGGCCGATCGGGTGGAGCTGCAGAAGACGCCCGCGGCGACCGAGCACAAGTCGAAGTTCGCGCAGGCCCAGGCGCCCGCGACCCGCTGACTCCGGCCGAAGGGTCTTCGCCTCGTCAGGCGCCGGGCGGCCGCTCGCGGGGCGAGGAACCGTCGAGCCTGCAGGCGCTCGACACGCGGTAACGGTTCTCGGCGAACGTCCGATAGGCGCGCTCGAACAGGCGCCGGCAGCCCGGCGCCACCGACAGTACCCACAGCGGCTTCGCCCACCAGATGCGCCGGAAGCACCAGCGGTAGGCGTCCGCGCCGGAGACGACCTCGCCCGTCGCGTCGACGAGGACCCGGAGGTCGTCGAGCCACTCGTCCGCGGCCACGCCCTTCGCGGCGAGCCGCGCGCCGACCCAGCGTTCCTGCAGCGTCGCGATCCCGATGCGGCGCCTGGCGAGCGTGTCCTTCCAGAACGGCACCCACCGGCTGCAGAAGCCGCACGCGCCGTCGTAGAGGACCCACGCGACGGGCGTCACGGGGAGATTCTCACGCCGTACCGCACCGAGACGGCGGCGTCGTAGTTCTCGTGGTAGACGCGGCGGGCGACGAAGGCGACGAGTCGGCGCGGCACGAGCTCCTTGACGAAGACCACGCCGCGGCGGACGCCCCCCGCCGACTCGCGCCGGACGTAGAAGCGGAGATTCACTTCCTCGAAGGCCGCGCAGAACGGCACCGCGACGCCAAGGACGCGCGTCTTCAGGAAGAGGAATCCGACGGCGCTGACGTGGTGTGCCCCCTTCCAGTCGTCGAGAGCGACGCCCCCGGGGAGGAGCGGCTCGAGAAGCGCGCGGTCCACCTCCCAGTTGAGCATCGCGAGGTGGCTCCAGCGGGCCGTGAGAAAGACGGGCGGCGTCACGGCTTCCAGCGGAGCGCGGCGAGGTCGAGGCGGCCGTCCCGGTCGAAGCGGACCCGCTCCTTCTCGAGCAGGACGCGCTGGAGCCGGTGGTGCTCGGAGCCGTCGCGGCGGGGGCTCACCTCGCCCTTCGCGTTCACGACGCGGTGCCACGGGACGGGGCTCCGGTCGGGCAGCGCGTGCAGCGCGTAGCCCGCGAGGCGCGCGTGGTTCGGGAGGCCCGCGAGGCGCGCGACCTGCCCGTACGTCGCGACGCGGCCCTTCGGGATGCGGCCCACGACCGCCCAGATCCTCCGGTAGAGAGAGTCCGAACGCGCCGCCACGCTAGTCGTCCTCCAGCCGGCTCCACGCGGCCGAGACGATGCGCCAACCGCGCTTTCCGGATTCGAGCCGGACGTCGAAGCTCCAGCGCGACGAGCGCGGGAGAAACCCCTCGAGGCCGCCCACGGCGCGCGGCGTGCCCGACATCCGCACCTTGAACCTCGCCTGCGCGGCCGAGGGGCCGCGCTCGATCGCGACGTCCGAGAGCCCGAGCCTCAGGGACTCGTACGCGGCGAGGTACTGCTTCACGAGCGCCGAGGCGTCGGCCTTCCCGCCGCCCTCGGCGTCGCGGAAGCTGTCGTCGACGCGGGCCATCACGGCGTCCGCGTCGCGCTTCTCCGCGGCGGCGACGGCGCCCTCGAGGCACGCCCGGACGGGGTCGCGGGGCCCGCGGCAGGAGGCCGCGAGAAGGAGAGCCCACGCGGCGGCCCGAGGGGCGCGAGCGCGGGAAGTCACGCGCCACTCCTGGAAAGATCAGCCCTTCCGGGCGCCCTTCGCCCTCGGTTTTTGCGCGGGCTTCCCGTCTTCCTTCTGGTCGCCGATGACGGCCTTCAGGGGGCAGAACGAAAACGCGGGGCACTTTCTGCAGCCGACGGCGAGGGCGACGGGGCAGAGAACCATGATGGCTCCTTGGGCGCGGATGCGCGCCCGGGATCAGCCTACACCCGAACGCTCAGCGAGCGAGCCAGACCGCCGCGAGCGCGAGCGCTCCCGGAAGAGCCTGACGAGGGCGTTCGCGAGCGTGCCCATGGCCGCGCACGATAGCGCGGGAGCGCCTCGGGGGCGCCCGTCGGCCGCTCTTATACTCGCGGCCAGATTCCGATGGGCGATCCCCTCTTCCTTCACCGCCTCCAGTTCGCGTTCACGATCCTCTTCCACTACCTCTTCCCGGTCCTCACGATGGGCCTCGCCTTCCTGATCGTCGTCATGAAGGCCCTGGGGCTGCGGACGGGCGAAGAGCGCTGGAACGACGCGGCGCGCTTCTGGATCCGCGTCTTCGGGATCAACTTCGCGATCGGCGTCGTGACGGGCATCCCGATGGAGTTCCAGTTCGGGACGAACTGGGCCCGCTTCTCGAACTACGCGGGGAACGTGATCGGCCACACGCTCGCGATGGAAGGGCTCTTCGCGTTCTTCCTCGAGTCCGCGTTCCTCGCCCTCCTCGTCTACGGGGAGAGGCGGCTCTCGCGCGTCGGGCACTTCGGGGTGGCCGTCGCCCTCTTCGTCGGGAGCTGGGTCTCGGGCTGGTTCATCACGGCGACGAACGCGTTCATGCAGCACCCGGTCGGCCAGCGCGTCGCCGAGGACGGAACCCTCCGTCTCGAGAGCTTCCGGGCGTTCGTCCTGAACCCGTGGGCCTTCGCCGAGTACGCGCACAACATGGCGGCGAGCGTGGCGACGGCATCCTTCGTCGTCGCGGCGGTCGGGGCGTTCTACGTCCTGCAGGGCAGGCACCTTCGCGAGGCGCGGCTCTTCCTCGCGCTCGGCACGGTCGCAGGGCTCGTCTCGACGGTCCTCGTCGCCTTCCCGACGGGGGACGCGCAGGCCAAGCTCGTCGCGCGCCACCAGCCCGTCGCCCTCGCCGCGATGGAAGGGCGGTTCGAGACCGGGCCGCGCGCGGGAATCAACGTGATCGGCCAGCCGAACGTGAAGGAGCGCCGCCTCGACAATCCGATCACGGTGCCGGACGTGCTTTCCGTGCTCGCGTTCGGGCACGTCGCGAGCGAGGTCCGGGGCCTGGACGACTTCGCCCCGTCCGAATGGCCGGACAACGTCGAGCTCCTCTACTACGCCTTCCACGTCATGGCGGGGCTCGGGACGATCCTGATTCTCGTGATGGCCGCCGCGAACGTCCTCGCGTGGCGCGGCCGCCTGGAGCGGTCGGCGGCGATGCTGTGGATCCTCATGCTCGCGTTCCCGTTCCCGTACATCGCCGTTCTCGCGGGCTGGATGACGACGGAGCTCGGAAGGCAGCCGTGGCTCGTGTACGGCCTCTTCCGCACGGCGCAGGGCTCGAGCCCGACCGTCCACGCCGGGACGGCGCTCTTCACGCTCCTCGGCTTCTGCGGGATCTACACGGTTCTCGCCTTCCTCTTCGCCTTCCTCGTGGCGCGCGAGATCGCGCGGGGGCCTTCGTCCCGACCGGCGGAGGAGGAGGCGGCGCATGCATGAGATCTGGTACGGGATCGTCGTCTTCATGCTCACGGCCTACGTCGTCCTCGACGGCTTCGACCTCGGGGCCGGGGCGCTCCACCTCGTCGTCGCGCGGAACGACGCGGAGCGCCGGCAGGTGCTCGCGGCGATCGGCCCCTTCTGGGACGGCAACGAGGTGTGGCTCCTCGCCGCCGGCGGCGCCCTGTTCGTCGGATTTCCCCGCGTCCTGTCCTCGGGGATCTCGGGGTTCTACTTCGCGATCTTCCTCGTCCTCTGGTGCCTCATCCTGCGCGGCGTCGCGATCGAGCTCCGGAGCCACGTCCGGGACACGCTCTGGCGGAAGACGTGGGACGCCGGCTTTTCGGTCGCGAGCGTCCTTCTGCCGGTCTTCTTCGGCGCGGCGCTCGGGAACCTCGTCCGGGGCGTTCCGCTCGACGCCGAGGGCTGGTTCGAGCTCACGCTCTTCACGAATTTCTCGCCCGCCCCGCCCGTCGGCATCCTCGACTGGTACACGGTGCTCGTGGGCCTCTTCGCGCTCTTCGCACTCGCCGCGCACGGCGGGACGTACCTCTCCTGGAAGACGGACGGGCGCGTGAGGGAGCGCAGCCGCCGCGCGGCACGACTCCTCTGCGCCGTGACGGCCGTGCTCTGGGCGGTCGTGACGCTCGCGACCGAGGCGGTCGATCCGGACCTCCTCGCCGCGCTGCCGAAGAGGCCTCTCGCGGCGCTCCTCGCGCTGTCCGCGCTCGCCGGGCTCGCGGCGGCCTGGGCGTTTCTCGGCCGCGGCCGCGACCTCGCGGCCTTTCTCTCTTCGTGCGCGTTCGTCGCCGGTCTTTCCGTCGCGACGGCGGTCTGCGTCTGGCCCGTCATGCTCCGCGCGATGCCCGCGTCCGCGGCCTCCCTCACGGCGAGGAACGCGGGCGGCGATCCGGCGGGTCTCCGGACGGCGCTCGGCTGGCTCGCCGTCGGCCTGCCGCTCGTCGCGGCGTACTACGTTTTCCTGTTCCGGTTCCACCGCGGGACCGCCGCCGCGGCCGCCGAGGGAGACGGGTACTGACGCGGATCGAGGCGAACGAGGTGCGCGGCGCCCGGCGTGCGCGCCCGCCGGGCGTCGCGCGTCGTCCTTCAGCCGCCGATCGGATTCTGGCCGCGGGGGGGATCGTCGTCGGTGCCGGAATCGAGGCCGAGGAGCGCGAGAACGAGGGCGAGAGCGTCCATGTCTTCCTCCTGTGGCGCGCGCCGGTGTCCGGCGCGCGCGTGGAGGCGGGTTGACGTGAGCGCTCAGCGGTTCCGCCTGTTACACCTATAGACGGAAATGCCCGGCGGTTTTCGACCGCCGGGCGGAGGTCCGAGAAAGAAATCCGGTCTCAGGCGCGCTTGGCGACCCGGAAGGGCAGGACGAAACCGTCGCGCGCGGCCCCGAGGTGCTCGCGCACCTGTGAGACGAGGCCGATGTCGACGTCGCCGGGATCGAGGCGCGCGGCGAGCTCGCTCCAGGCCGGGTTCCCCGCGAGGTCGGTCACGGCCACGAGCCGGCCGACCTCGCGCAACGCTTCCATCATCTCGTCCGAACGGCCGAGGCGGCCGAGGCACTCCGCGGCACCGAGCCGGCTGACGACCGCGTCCTCCTCGAGTCCGAGATGGTCGGCCTCCGACGCGACGGCGCGATAGGAAGCGTGCGCCTTTTCGAGGTTGCCTCGAAACAGATCGAGCTCGGCGAGGTTCTGGCGGACGCTGAAGACGAGAGCGTCCAGCCGGTGCCGGCGTGCCACCTGGAGCGCCTGGGCGAAGCCCTGCTGCGCCGCCTCGAACCTCGAGAGCCGGCTGAGACAGCGCGCACGGGACAGGAGGGCGACGGCGAAGGCGTTCGCGTCGCGTTCCGGGTCGAGACGCTCGGTCACCGTGTCGAACGCCGCGAGGGCACGCGCGTGGTTCCCGCGCTGGATGAGGATGACGCCGAGCATGCCTTCGGCGCGGCCGACCCAGTGATCCTGCGCGAAGTCCGAGAAGACGCGGGTCGCCGCCTTGAGCAGGCGCTCGGCCGGAGCGAACTCCCCCTGGAAGGCCAGAACGCTCGCCTCGAAGTAGTCGCACAGGGCCCGGCTGAAGGGATCGTCGTCGAGCGTGGCGAAATCGGAGCGCGCGCCGTTTACGGCTTCCCGCGCCAGCCGGTGGCGCCCGATGTTCAGGAGAGCCTGCGACGCGAGGAGGCGCGCCTCGGCGCGCACGAGGGCCGATGGAATCGGCCGAATGCCGGCCTCCGCCCCGAGCCCGGGTCCTGTCGCGGCGGCTTCGATCGCCTCGGCGAGCGCGAGGGCGCGCATCGGGACGGCCGCCGCGAACGCGCCGCGCTGGGCGGCGTAGACGAGGGCGAGGCGTCCGTCGCTCGATGCCGCGAGGATCCGGGCTCTCCCCGCGAGGTCCGCGTTCTCGTCGCGCGCGAGGTCGAGGAGGCTCTCGGCCTCGTCGAGCGCGGCGTCCGCGTCCGCGACGAGGCGTACGAGGCGTTCGCGCCGTGGAACGGCCCGCGACGTCTCCGGACTCGGGACCGCGGCTTCGAGCTCGTCGTGGAGGACGCTCTCGAGCTCGACGGCCTTCGCGAGGTTCCCGAGTGCGGCCGTGCGTCGCGTGCACGCCGGACAGCCCTCGACGTGGGCATGGGCCCCTTCCGGCGCGTCCGCCTCGCGCCCGAGCGCGAGGGCGAGCAGATCGACCTCGGCGGGGTGGGAGCTCAGGCGTCGAGGCACGATCTCATCCTCTTGATGCACTGGTTGATGCGCTTCCACACGGCGGGGACGGTGCAGCCCGAGCCCGCCGCCGCTTCGGCGAGCGAGACCCTCAGAACGCAATAGGAGCGGATCAGACGCCGGCAGCCGGGTGTCAGCCGCCGGAAGGCGCCCCGCACGTGGAACGCGGTGAGGAGCCGGTCGGCTCCGTCGGCGCCCGTGGCAGCGGCATCGAGCGAGGTCTCGAGCGTCAGCTGGCGGTTGCGCTGCTCGACACGATCGAAGCAGCGGTTGAAGAACATGCTCACGAGATAGCCCTCGGCGTTTCGCACGCGAGGCCGCTTGACGAGCACCGCCTCGAGGATGTCCTGCACGAGATCCTCGGCCTCCTCGGGCGTGCAGCCGAATCGCCGGACACCGACGGTGACGAGGCGCGGCCGCAAGTGGCCGTCGAGCTTCTCCCAGTCCCAGGCGTCGGGAGGCGCGCCTGCACTTCCGGCGCGCGCTTTCGCGAGCGACGGGCGCGAGCCCGAAAAAATGTCGTTTTGGCTCGCTCCGGTCGCCATACGCGTCTCGATCCTCGAAGTTCAGCCTACGTCGGTAATGCCTGCATCGCAAGGACATCCGGGGGCGGTTGAAAAGAGCCCTCGCGGACCGTCTATAGGGAGTGGAGGGAACCTCCGGCCGCCAGGCAGGAGCCTCCAGGGAGACCGCGTGGAGCAGGACGAACAAGAACGGGACCGGGGCGAGGCGCAGCAGAGACAGGCGTCCCGGATGGAAGCCGTCGGCCAGCTCGCCGGCGGGATCGCACACGACTTCAACAACCTCCTCACGGCGATCCTCGGCTACGCCCAGCTCCTGTCGGAGCGTCCGCTGGGCGAGGCCGCCCTCGCCGAGGTCGCCGAGATCGTCCGCGCCGCCGAGCGCGCCGCCTCGCTGACGCGCCAGCTTCTCGCGTTCAGCCGCCAGCAGGTCCAGAAGGTCGCGGTATTCGTCCTGAACGACGTCGTGACGAACACCGAGACGATGCTCCTTCGGCTCCTGGGCGAGGACGTCCGCATCACGAAGAGTCTCGCGCCGGGCCTCGGACGCGTGAAGGCCGACCCCGGGCAGATCGAGCAGGTGCTCGTGAACCTCGCCGTGAACGCGCGGGACGCGATGGCCAGGGGAGGGACGCTCCGGATCGAGACGCGCGACGTGGACCTCGACGAGGCGTACGTCGCCGCTCACCCCGCCGGGTCGCCCGGGCCCTACGTCATGCTCGCCGTGAGCGACGACGGCTGCGGAATGGACGCCGCGACGCTCGCCCGGATCTTCGAGCCCTTCTTCACGACGAAGCCCGCCGGAAAGGGGACGGGGCTCGGGCTCTCCACGGTCTACGGGATCGTGAAGCAGAGCGGCGGTTTCGTGTGGGTCTACAGCGAACCCGGACGCGGGTCGACGTTCCGGATCTACCTGCCGCGGGTCGAGGATCCCGTCACGCCGCGGCGGGATTCGGGAACGCCGCGGCGCACGCCGCCCGGAGGGACCGAGACCGTCCTCCTCGTCGAGGACGACGCCGCCGTCCGCCGCTTCGTGCGCGACGTCCTCGCGCGGCACGGATACGCGGTCCGCGACGCCGCGTCCGGCGCCGAGGCCGTGAACGTCGCGCGCCAGGACGTCGCCGGAATCCAGCTCGTCCTGACGGACGTCGTCATGCCGGAGATGAGCGGGACGGTCCTTCGCCGCCGCCTCGAAGCCCTCGGCGTGAAGGCGCCGGTCCTCTTCATGTCGGGCCACCCGACCGACGCGGTCGCGATGCGCGGGGTCGAGGCGGAGGGAACGGCTTTCCTGCAGAAGCCGTTCACGCCGGGCGAGCTCCTTCACAAGGTGAGGAGGGTGCTGGACGGGCGCTGAGGCCGCACGATAATCGGCCCATGCGCCGCGGCCCGCTTCCCGTCCTCGCCGTCCTTCTCCTCGCCGGTCCCGCCCTCGCCCAGAAGCCGGAGTGCTCGATTCGCGCGCCGCGCGGCGCGTCGGAGGCGGATCTCAGGCGCCTCGTGAAGGTGGACGCGAAGACCGCCGAGGCGACCGCCGTCGCCTCCGCGGCGCCGGACCGGGTCAATTCGATCATCTCGGGCGACGTCGACGTCGTGGACGGCTGTCTCGCCTGGTCGTTCCTCCTGCGCTTCTCGAACAAGGGAGGCGTGACCGAGGTCGTCGTGGACGCGGGCGACGGGAAGGTCCTCTCCTCCGAGTACGAGCCTCCGAAAGGCGAGTCGGCTCCCGAGTCGGTTCCGGGCGGGACGGCCGCGCCGGCGGCGGGCGCGCCGGCGCCGCCCGCGGCCGGTCCCGTCTTCGACCCCGCCGCCGAGGAGCCGGCGCTCCGCAAGGCGATGGACGCCCAGGAGGCCGCCTGGAACGCGGCGGACCCGAAGGCGTTCGCCGCGGCGTTCCGCGACGACGCGACGTACACGGACACCTTCGGCACGGTCTCGCACGGGCGCGCCGAGCTGGACAAGAGGATCGGCGAGATCTTCGCGGCGTGGCACGGGACGCGGATCGAGATCAAGGTCCGCCGGGTCCGCGTCCTGAAGCCCGACGTCGCGCTCGTCGAGGCCGACACGGAGCTGACGGGCTGGAAGAAGCTCCCGCCGGGCTTCGTCAGCGATGCCGACAAGACGCTCCGGACGCGCCTTCTCCAGGTCTTCCTCAAGGACGCCGGGGGCTGGCGCGTCGCGGCGTCGTACGAGTCGGACGTCAAGACGAAGATCGAGCTGCCCCCGGTCCCGGAGGAACGGTCGATCCGCGGCCGCCGGCACTGAACGCCGGGAGCGTGCCGCGGGGACCGGGAGGCCTTAGGATCGACGCATGGCCGCGTGGGCGAAGACGGGGACGCGGGCCGTGGCGCTGCTCGCGGGGAGCCTTCTCTCCGCGGCGCCGTCGCGGGCCGCCGGGTTCTTCGACGGCGTTCCCGCGAGGGGCTACGTGATCGACGACGTGTCGCTCGACGCGCTGAGCGCGACGGGAGGTCCGGGCCCGGTCGCGCGCCTGAGGTACGTGCGCCTTTCGCTCGACCCGGGACGCCGCGACATCGCGTTCGACTTCTGGCCCCAGCGCGAGATGCTCCTCGTCGAGCACGCCTCGGGCGAGAAGCTGATCTTCGAGCGCCTCACGCGCCTGCCGGCCGGGTCCGATCCGTCGGTCTGGGTGCCGCGCGGCCGCATCGGCCTCGAGGGGAGCGCGCTCGAGACGTTCGGCCGCTCCGCCGGCACGGGCGGCGCGTGCGCCTCGCTCGACCTTCTCGTCCGCGCGGGCAACGTGGACCTGCCGCTCGCGTCCGCCGACCTTCCCGCGCGCACGGTGCGGACGGGCGTCGCGCAGGTCGTCGAGGCCGCGGTTTCGGAGCGCCAGCGGGAGCTCGTGGCCGCCACCGTGCCGATCCTCCTGGCGGCGCGGACGCAGGGGCTCCCGGCAGCGCCGCTCGAGATGCTCGAGCTCCTCTTTCCCGGCCGGGACTTCGCGCGCTCCGCGCAGGCGCTGAGCTTCCGGCCTTCGCGCGGGGCTCCTCTCGACCCCGCCGCCGGCGCCTGGCGCGCCGTGACGGAAGCGCCCGACATGCTCCCCGGGGTGCCGGTCTTCTGACGTGAGACGTCTCGCGCTCTCCCTCCTCTCCCTTCTTCTCGGCGGAGGCGCCGCCGGGGTCCCGGCCCTCGCGGACGACGTCTCGTTCTTCCGCGTCGCGGACGAGGGCTCGCTGACGATCACGGCGGCCCGCGCCGCGCGCGGAACGGGTCCGGACGCCACGGTCGTCATCGTGCTCGAGGACGCGCGCGGCAACCGGCTCTTCCTGCGCCGCGCGCCGCGCGAGGGCGGCGGCACGGCCTACGAGATCTGGCTCGGCGGGCCGCCCGGAATCACGTTCATGCGGCACGGCGACGCCGTGCGGGTGGAGGCGGGCGGTCGCACCCTGACGGTCGTCGAAGCGGAGCTCCAGCGGCCGACGGTCGCCTGCTGGGTCGCGACCCTCGTCGCGGGCGTCGAGCCGAAGCTCCTGGACGTCGCGGCCGGGCTGCGCCTCCTCAAGGAGCAGACGGGCGGGCCTCCCCTCGACGACGCGTTCCTCCCGATCCGGCTCCTCTGGCCGCTGGCGGCCCCCTCGGATCTCAGGTGGCGCGGGGCCGTCCGGTTCCAGAAGGGCCCGTTCCAGGGCGAGACGTTCGACCGCCTCGCGGCCGCGGCGACGGCGGAGCTCGGAAAGCGGTGACGCCGTGAGCGAGCGCCCGCCCGCCTACGAGCGCGAGCCGTACCGCACGGCACTCGAGACGGCAGTCGTCGCGACCGGCGCCGAGGGCGGCCGCCCCTGGGCGGTCCTGGAGGACACGATCCTCTACCCCGAGGGAGGAGGCCAGCCGTCCGACCGCGGGACGCTGAACGGCGTCGCCGTCGTGGACGTGCAGAAGAAAGACGGCGCGATCCGCCACGCGCTCGCGGCGCCGGTCGCGGCCGGCCCCGCCCGCGTGCGCCTCGACTGGGAGCGCCGGTTCGACCACATGCAGCAGCACACGGGCCAGCACCTCCTGTCGGCGGTCGCGCAGGACCGCTTCGGCTGGGAGACGACCGCGTTCCACCTCGGTCCCGAGGTCTCGGACGTCGAGCTCGCGGCGCCGTCTCTCTCGGCCGCCGATCTCGGGCGCCTCGAGGAGGCCGTCGCGGTCGAGATCCGGGCCGCGCGTCCCGTACGGCCGCGGCGCGTGACGCTCGACGAGTTCCGTGCGCTGCCCGTGAGGACGCGCGGGCTGCCCGAGGGCTTCGCGGGCGACGTGCGCCTCGTCGAGATCGAGGGCGTGGACCTCAACACGTGCGGCGGAACGCACCTTTCGAACACCGCGGAGATCGAGATCGTCTCCCTTCTCGGCACGGAGCCCCTGCGCGGCGGCACCCGCGTGTTCTTCGCCGCGGGAGGGCGCGCCCGCCGGCGGACGGCGCGGCACGAGGCGCGGAACGCGGCTCTCCGGGCGGCGCTCGGCGCGCCCGACGAGGGGCTCCTCGACGCGGCGAAGGCGAAGCTCGCGCAGCTCGCCGAGGCGCAGAAGGCCGCGCGCCGCGCGGAGGAGGAGCTCGCCTGGGCCGCGGCCGACGCGCTCCTCGCCGGCGGCGGGCGCGTCGCGCGCGCCCACTTCGAGGGCCGCGACACGGCGTACCTCCAGGCCGTGGCCCGGCGCTTCGCGGCGGCCGCGGGGCCGCGCGCGGCGCTCCTCACGGCGTCGCGCGAGGGCCAGCACGTCTTCGCGCTCGCCGCGGGGGACGGGTTTGGCGACGCGCAGGCCCTCGGGCGCGAGGTCGCCGCCCTCCTCGGCGGCAAGGGGGGCGGCGCGGGCCGTGTCTTCCAGGGGAGGGCGAAGGACCTCTCCGGTGTCGAGGGGGCTCTCGGGCGGCTCGCGCGCGAGGGGGCCGGCTCTTCCTAGGTCCGATCGACGAGGTCCGGCCCGTTCGCGCGGCCGGCCGGGCCGGACGGGAAGCGAGCGGCGAGCTCGCGGCCGGCGGTCTCGATCCCGCGCACGAGGCCGCCCGTGAAGTCGCCGGCGCGGAAGCGATCTTCGATCGCCGCGGCGACGTCCGTCCAGGACCCGGGTGCGACGCGCTCGTGAATCGCCGTGTCGCCCCAGACGAGGAAGGCCCGGCGCGCCGGGTCGACGAGGATGAGGACGCCGTTGCGCTCCTTCGTCCGCGTCATCCCGAACCTCGCGGCCGCGTGGAGGACGGCCTTCCCGAGCCCGCCGCGGACTCGCGGGAGCACCGCGACGCGAACCTCGCCCGTCGTCGACCGCTCCGCCTCGCGGATCGCGGCCCCCACGGCCGCGGTGTCGAGACGGGCGAGAAAGTCCTTCTGGTGTCTCCGGAGGACGATCCGCACGTTCACCAGCTTCCCGAGGCGCCGCCGCCCCCGAAGCTTCCCCCGCCGCCCGAGAAGCCTCCGCCTCCTCCGCCGCCTCCGCCGAAGACCCCGCCGATGAGGCCCTCGACCGCTTCCTCGGCCACGAAGGCGACCACCGCCCTCGGGTTCTTCACGAGCGTGTCGAGGAGCCAGAGGACGAGAAGGACGAGGACCGCGCCGATCCCGATGCCGAGCGGCAACGGCGCCGCGTCCTCGTCCTGGCCCCCGCCGAGCGTCTTGAGCGGGTGCTTCCACGCGACCCACGGCGCCGGGACGCGGCCCTCGGCGAGAAGCGCGATCTCGCCGACGAGGCGGACGAGCGTCCGCGAATACGTCGCGCTCGTCATCGCGGCGCGGACCTCGCGGCGGATCCTCTCGCGCTGGTCCTCGGGGAAGCGGCCGGCGAGCGCCGCGGGCACGAGGAGCGTCGCGTCGAGGTCGGGCGACGAGGCGACGAGGAGGATCCGGCCGGGCCACGCCTCCGCGAGCTTCTCGGCGCGGCGGCCGAGCGCGTCCATTCCCTTGGCCGGATTCAGGACGAGCGTGACGGGATGGGAGGGCGTCGAGGCACGCCTCACGGCGTCCTCGACCGCGCGCGTCTCCAGCGGATCGGCGAACGGCGGATTGCCGTGGACCGGCCCGCTCGGCTCGGCGGGAACGGGCGGCGAGTCGATCCACGACGAGGTGTCGCCCTCGAGGCTCGCGCCGATCCGGTCGATCACGCGGAGGAGCGCGCTCTCGGGATCGGAGCCGAAGATCCCGGCGAGGTCCGCCGGGAGGTCGCGGAGAGCCTCTTCGGTCCGCGCGGGCGCCCCCTGCCCGAGCAGCACGAGCGCCCGGCCCTCGTCCCGGAAGACGAAGATCGTCGCGAGGCCGTCGTACAGCTCGCGGTCCCGCATCCTCCAGCGGCGGTAGAGCTCCTGCGCCGCGGCCGCCGCGGGGGCGCCGTTCGCCGAGCGCAGCGTGTAGACGTAGACGCGGACGAACGCGCTCTCGCTCCGGAGCTTCTCGAGCCTCGCCGCGAGCCGGGTCCGCGCCTCGGGGGAGAGAAGCTGCGCGTCGTCCGTCACGAAACCCGACGGCGCCGGCGGGAGGGACGTGAAGATCGCGCGGCCGTCCGCGCCGTCCGCCGCCCGGGCGGGCGCCCCGGACAGGCCGAGGGCGAGAAGCACGCAGGCCCCCGCGATCCCTGTCTTCACGGCGTGCATCTTAGGACGCCGGAGGCCCCGCGCGGCCTCGCTCTCGGCTTTGCGCGGGAGTTCCGCGCGGCGCACACTCCCGCCGCATGTCCACGCTCGAGATCGGCGAGGCGACGCCCGAGGAGCGCCTCTGGGCCGGCCGCCTCATGGCGTCGAGCGAGCCGTGGGTCACGCTCGGTCGCGGCGAGGACGCCTGCCGGGCCGCGGCCCTCGATCCCGACTACGTGACGCTCGTCGCGCGCGCCGGAGGCGAGCCTCTCGGCTTCGCGCGGCTCCATCCGCGCGGCGCCGTCGGCTCGCCGTACCTCGCGTCGATCGCGGTCGTCCCCGCCGCGCGGTCGCGCGGCGTCGGCGCGGCCCTCCTCGACGCCGCCGAGAAGCGCTTCGCAGGCGCGCGCTGGATCTTCCTCTGCGTGTCGTCCTTCAACGAGCGGGCCCGGTCGCTCTACGAGCGCCGCGGCTACCGGGCGGCCGGGGAGCTGCCCGACTACGTCGTGGACGGCTTCGCCGAGATCCTGATGGTCAAGAGACTCCCGTGAGGAAGGGAACGCTCGTCGGCCTGCTCGCCGCGACCGCGACGGCGAGCTACCTGTGCCGCGTCAACGTCTCCGTCGCGGGCGCGCTCATGATGAAGGAGCTCGCGCTCGACCAGATCCGGATGGGCCGCGTCTTCAGCGCGTTCCTCCTCGGCTACGCGCTCTGCCAGGTGCCGGCGGGCATGCTCGCGGACCGCTTCGGCGCCCGGCGCGTCCTCGGGATCGCAGCGCTCTCGTGGGTCGCCGCGACGGCGCTCATCGCCGTCGCGCCGGCGGCCGCGGCGCTCCCGGTCCTCCTCGGGGCGCGCCTCCTCCTCGGAATCGGGGAGGCGCCGACGTTCCCGGCCGCGGCTCAGGCCGTCTCGCTCCACGTCGCCGCGGCGGCCCGCGGCCGCGCGAACGGCGTCGTGATCGCCTCGATCGGCCTCGGGTCGGCGATCGCGCCGCCCCTCGTGACGGCGGTCATGGTCCGTTTCGGGTGGCGGGCGGCGCTCGTCGCCTCGGCGCTGCCGGCTCTCGCCGTCGCGTGCGGCTGGCTCGCCGCGAGCCGGATGCCGCCGCCGGCGACACGGGCGGCCCCGGAGCCGACCCGGGCGTCCGGGGCCGGCGGGAGCCTCGCGACTCCTTCCTTCGCGCTCCTGACCGCGAGCTACACGCTCCAGGGCTACGTCGGCTACATTTTCGTCTTCTGGTTCTACCTCTACCTCGTGGAAGTCCGGAAGTTCGACCTCCTGCGAGGCGCGATCTACGCGAGCCTTCCGTGGCTCCTCTCGATTGTCTCGATCCCGCTCGGCGGCGTGGTCTCGGACGCGCTCGTGAAGAGGCTCGGCGCCGCCCGGGGGCGGAGGATCGTCCCGATGGCCGGCCTCGTCGGCGGAGCCGTCTTCCTGTCGGCGGGCGCGCGCACCCCCGATCCGCGCGTCGCGGCCGTCTGCCTCGCGCTCGCGACCGCGCTCGTCCTCTCCGTCGAAGGCCCTTTCTGGGCCGCGATGATGGACGTCGCGGGCGGCCGGAGCGGCGCCGCGGGCGGCGTCATGAACATGGGGAGCAATCTCGGCGGGCTCGTGTCGCCGGCGCTCACGCCCGTTCTCGCCGCCGCGATCGGCTGGGAGAGCGCCCTCCACGTCGCCTCCGCGCTGTCCGTCGGCGGCGGCCTCCTCTGGCTCGGGATCGGGCCGCGCGCGGAGACGGCGCGGGCCTGAGGGCGGGGGCATCGACGTTCGTCCCAGACCGGTTGCGGGCCGGGGGGGAACTTCCTATCGTGCCGGGGATGAAGATCTCCCGCCGCGTCGCGGCCGCCTTCTCTTCTTCTCTCTCTTCCGTCGCGCTCCTCGCCTGCCTCTCATGCGCACGGTCCGCGAAGGAGGCCCCCGCGCGGGCGGCGACGCCAGCGCCTTCGACGGCCGCGGAGGCCGCCTTCGCCCCGGGTCTCGACCTCGACGGAATGGATCGCGCCGTCGCGCCCGGCGACGATTTCTTCCGGTACGCGAACGGAACGTGGCTGAAGAAGGCCGAGATCCCGGCCGACCGCGCCGCGTGGGGAACCGCGAGCATCCTCGACGAGCTGACGTCGAAGCGCACGCGCGAGCTCGTCGAGAACGCCGCGAAGTCGTCCGCTCCCGCCGGCTCCGAGGAGCGCAAGATCGGCGACACCTTCGCGACGTTCATGGACGAAGCCGCGATCGAGGCGAAGGGGCTCGCGCCGCTGAAGCCCGCCCTCGACCGCATCTCCGCGATCCCGGACAAGGCGGATCTCGCGCGCGCCCTCGGCGAGACGCTACGCGCCGACGTCGACGTCCTGAACGCCACGAACTTCTACACGCCGAACGTCCTCGGACTCTGGGTCGCGCAGGACCTGGACGCGCCGTCGCGGTATTCGCCGTTCCTCCTGCAGGGCGGCCTCGGGATGCCGGACCGCGACTACTACCTCGACCCGTCCCCGCACATGGCCGAGATCCGGACGAAGTACGTCGCGTACGCCGGGAGGATGCTCGAGCTCGCGGGGATCCCGGACGCGCCCGCGAAGGCCGCGCGGATCTTCGAGCTCGAGAAGAAGATCGCGGAGACCCACGTGAAGCGGGAGGATTCGGAGTCCGTTCTCAAGGGCGACAACCACTGGGCGCGCACGTCGTTCCCCGCGCGGGCGCCGGGTCTCGACTGGACGAAGTACTTCGAGGCCGCGGGGCTCGGCGGCCAGGCCACGTTCGTCGTCTGGCAGCCGCGCGCCGTCACGGGTCTCGCGGCGCTCGTCGCGAAGGAGCCGCTCCCGACGTGGAAGGAGTACCTCGCGCTGCGGGCGATCTCGCGCGCAGCGACGTATCTCCCGAAGGCGTTCGTCGACGAGCAGTTCTCGTTCTACGGAACGGCGCTCACGGGCGCGCCGAAGCTCCGCGACCGCTGGAAGCGCGCCGTGACCGCAACGGACGCGGCGCTCGGCGAGGCGGTCGGACGCCTCTACGTCGCGAAGTATTTTCCCCCGTCCGAGAAGGCCCGCGCCGAGGAGATGGTGAGGAACGAGATCGCGGCGTTCGCGATCCGCATCGACCGCCTCGACTGGATGGCGCCCGAGACGAAAGCGAAGGCGAAGGCGAAGCTCGCGGCGCTGAAGGTGGGCGTCGGGTATCCGGACAAGTGGACCGACACATCCGGCCTCGAGGTCGTGAAGGGCGACGCGCTCGGTAACGCCGATCGGGCGGCGCTCTTCCGCTACCACCGCGCCCTCGCGAAGCTCGGGCGGCCCGTCGACCGCGGCGAGTGGGTCATGAACCCGCAGCTCGTGAACGCCGTGAACCTCCCGGCCATGAACGCCCTGAACTTCCCGGCCGCGATGCTCCAGCCGCCGTACTTCGACCCGCGGCGCCCCGCCGTCATGGACTACGGCGCCTCGGGCTCCGTGATCGGGCACGAGATCAGCCACAGCTTCGACGACCAGGGCGCGCTCTTCGACGCCGAGGGGCGCCTGAAGAACTGGTGGACGAAGAAGGACTTCGAGCACTTCGCGGCGTCGGCGCAGGCGCTCGTCCGCGAGTTCGACGCGTATCGGCCGTTCCCGGACGTCTCCGTGAACGGAAAGCTCACGATCAGCGAGAACATCGCGGACGTCGCGGGCCTCGCGGCCGCGTACGACGCGTACCGGATCTCCGAGGGCGGCAAGGAAGCGCCCGAGTGGCACGGCCTCTCCGGAGACCAGCAGTTCTTCGTCTCGTTCGCGCAGAGCTGGCGCACGAAGTTCCGCGAGGCGGCGCTCCGGCAGAGGATCGTGATCGACAGCCACGCGCCGGCCGAGTACCGCGCGGACACGGTGCGCAACAACGACGCCTGGTACGGCGCCTTCGGCGTGAAGCCGGGGCAGAAGCTGTACCTCGCCCCGGGGGAGCGCGTGCGCGTCTGGTAGGCCCGGCCGCCGCCCCGCGACCGAAGGTATAGTTTCGGCCGGGGAGGGAGCTCGATGAGCGGAGTTCGCGTTCTCGTCGGCACGCGCAAGGGCGCGTTCGTCCTCACCTCGGACGGAAGGCGCAGCCGCTGGGACGTCTCCGGTCCGCATTTCGCGGGCTGGGAGATCTACCACGTGAAGGGCTCGCCCGCCGATCCCGACCGGCTCTACGCGTCGCAGTCCAGCGGCTGGTTCGGCCAGCAGATTCAGCGCTCGAGCGACGGCGGGAGGACGTGGGAGCCCGTCGGGAACAAGTTCGTCTACGAGGGCGTCCCCGGCACGCACCAGTGGTACGACGGGACGCCCCGCCCCTGGGAATTCAAGCGCGTCTGGCATCTCGAGCCGTCGCCGAAGGATCCCGACGCCGTGTACGCCGGGGTGGAGGACGCGTCGCTCTTTCGCACGGCGGACGGCGGAAAGACGTGGCAGGAGCTTCCCGGCCTGCGCGGACACGGCTCGGGCTCCCGCTGGCAGCCGGGCGCCGGCGGGATGTGTCTCCACACGATCCTCCTCCACCCGACCGACCCCGGGCGCATCTTCATCGCGATCTCGGCCGCGGGCGCGTTCCGGACCGACGACGGCGGAGGGACGTGGAAGCCGATCAACCGCGGCCTCGTGTCCGCCCAGATCCCCGATCCGAAGGCGGAGGTCGGGCACTGCGTCCACCGCGTCGCGATGCACCGCTCGCGCCCGGACGTGCTGTTCATGCAGAAACACTGGGACGTCATGCGCAGCGACGACGCCGGCGAGTCGTGGCGCGAGGTGAGCGGGAACCTGCCGACCGACTTCGGGTTCGTCATCGACGTCCACGCGCACGAGCCGGAAACGCTCTACGTCGTCCCGATCAAGAGCGACAGCGAGCACTTTCCGCCCGACGGGAAGCTGCGCGTCTACCGGAGCCGGACGGGCGGCAACGAGTGGGAGGCGCTCACGAACGGCCTCCCGCAGCGCGACTGCTACGTGAACGTCCTGCGCGACGCGATGGCCGTCGACGCTCTCGACGCGTGCGGCATCTACTTCGGCACGACGGGGGGACAGGTCTACGCGTCGGCCGACGCCGGGGACACGTGGGCGCCGATCGTCCGCGATCTTCCCGCCGTCCTGTCCGTCGAGGTCCAGACGCTGTCGTGATCCGGGTCGCACTTCCGGCGCACCTCCGGACGCTCGCGCGCGTGGACGGAGAGGTGATGCTCGCGCTCGAGCCTCCCGTCACGCAGCGCGCGGTCTTCGACGCGCTCGAGGGGCGCTATCCGGTGCTGTGCGGCGCGATCCGCGACCACGCGACGCGGAGGCGCCGGCCCTTCGTGAGGTTCTTCGCGTGCGGCGAGGATCACTCGCACGACTCGCCGGACGCGCCGCTGCCCGACGCGGTGGCCTCGGGGGCGGAGCCGCTCCTCGTCGTGGGGGCGATGGCGGGCGGATAGCGGCTCCCGCGCGTCATTTCTGCCGGTACGGCCGTTGCAAGCCATCGAGGCGCGACGGTCGTGGTCTCGGGCCGTGAGGGCCCGAGGTTCCCGACCGGCGGGGAGGGTCCGATGGGAACCAGGGCTCCGTGGGGAATCGCTGCGCTTCTGGGGGTCGCGTGTCTCGCCGAGGCGGGCTACATCGTCGCGCATCGTGCGAATGCGTCCGCGCCGCCCGGAGCGAAGTCGGCGCGCCCGGCGGAGCAGGAGCTGAGTCGCTGGGAAAGCCGCCTCCACGACGCGATCACGCGGTCGGGAAAGCTCGAAGACCACGATTTCGACGCGCTCTTCGGCGACGACTTCTTCAAGCGTCGCTTCGACCCGTTCACGGAGGTCGACCGGATCGGCCGCCGCCTCGAACAGGGTCTCGACGCGTCGGACCGCGAGCTCTTCCGGGACTCCTTCCGCGACTGGTTCTCGAGGCGGATGGACCTTTCGGGGATCACGACGAAGGTCTCGGAGCAGGGCAAGAACGTGGACGTGACCTTCGGGATCCCCGGCCTCGACGAGGACTCGGTCAAGTTCGACGTGAACGCGAATCGCATCCGACTGAGCTACGACGCCCGGACGGACGTCAAGAAGGGCGGGAACGACCTGAAGACGGCGACGAGCGTCGAGAAGATCCTCCCGCTCCCGGCGGACGCCGACCCGAACGGCTTCGAGGTCCGCAAGGGCAAGGACGAGATCACGCTCGTCTTTCACAGGCTCGAGCCCGCCGCGTAGCTCGGAAGATCGGAAGAGAGGTCGCGCGCTCGTCGTCCCGGTGGCCACAAGCCGAAAGGAGGCTTTTCATGAACCCCGTTCGAACTCTGGGAACCGCGGTCTTCCTCGGGTCTCTCGCGGCTCTCTGCGGAACGCCGGCCCGCGCCCAGGACTGGCAGACGGACACCTCGACGCTCCACGTCGCCGAGCCCCTGCGCGTGCCCGGAGCCGTCCTCCAGCCGGGCACCTACCAGATCCGCGTCGTCGACGAAGAGAGCACCCACAACGTCGTCCAGATCACCGACCCCGACCGGCAGAAGGTCTACGCGACCATGATCGCGACGCCGCACGTCGAAGCGCACAGCCGGCCGGACACCGAGTTCGTCTACGACGAGGACGCCAGCGGGAACCCGGCGGCTCTTCGCTCGTGGTGGGCGCCGCACGACCGGTTCGGGCAGGACTTCGTTTACAGCGCCGCGGAAAGGGCGGAGATCGACCGGGTCGCCGAGCGGATTCCCGCCGCGCCGGCCGGCGCGCCCGTCGCGTTCGCGAAGAACGCGCCGGCTCCGCCGGCCGCCGCGCCCGCCGTGAAGGGCACCGAGGAACCGGAGTCGCAGGTCGCCGAGTCGGCGCCGGCGCCGGCGCCGACGATGCCGCACACGGCGAGCCCGATGCCGCTCGTCGCCCTCGCCGGACTCTCGGCCCTCGCCGGGGCCGCGGCGCTGAGGCTCGGGTCCCGGGCGGCGTGAGCCCCGCGGCGGCCCGTTCCGCGCGCCGCGGGGTCGAGGGCCTGCTCTTCGCCGGTGGCGTCCTCGCGCTCTCCTGGTGCGCGGAGACCGTGGTCCGCGCGCGGCTCTATCAGGCGACGCAGGCCCGAGCCCTCGAAGACCGGCTCGGCGAAACGGATCCGGCCCGCGCGGCGCTCGCGGCGCGCGCGCGCCTCGACCCCGCTTTCGTCGCGCGGCTGGAGATCCCGCGCCTCGGCCTCGCGGCGATCGTCCGGGAGGGAGACGGACCTCGCGTCCTGACGCTCGCCGTCGGCCACGTGCCGGGGACCTCCCTGCCGGGCGAGCCGGGCAACGTCTGCCTCGCGGCGCACCGCGACGGCTTCTTTCGCGGGCTCGGACTTCTCCGGGCGGGCGATTCCGTGCGGCTGACGACGCCGGCGGGAACGTACGCGTACCGCGTCGACACGGCCCGCGTCGTCGGGCCAAACGACGTCGCCGTTCTCCTTCCGACGCCCCGGCCCACGTTGACGCTCGTGACGTGCTACCCGTTCGCGTGGATCGGGCCCGCGCCGCGCCGCTACGTCGTCACGGCGCGGCCGGACGGCGGACCGGCGCGCCGGGCGGGCGCTCCGAGAGCCGCGGCCCTCTAGCGCGTTACCGCGTTTGGCGTAAGAGGGTCCCGTCCGATATGTTCCCGCCGACGGCGGGAGGCACCACCGTGCGTCCCGGGTCCCCGCGGAGGAAAAACCGGATGCGTCGACACCTGTTCGCCCTCGCCCTTCTCGCCGGTCTCTCGATCCCCGCCGCCGCGGACGAGGTCCTGCACCTCCCCGGGATGCGCATCGGCGGCACCGTGACGCGGGACTCGCGCGGCATTCCGCACATCACGGGCTTCACGGAGTGGGACGCGCACTTCCTCACGGGCTACGTCCAGGCGCAGGACCGCCTCTTCCAGATGGACTACTACCGGCGCCAGGCGAGCGGGACGCTCGCCGAGCTCCTCGGCCCCGCGGCGCTCTCGAGCGACGTCCAGCTCCGGGCGCTCGGCCTCCGCCGCACGGCCTCGAGCGCGCTGAACATCGTCTCGGCCGAGGCGCGCGCGGCCCTCGAGGCGTACGCGCTCGGCGTCAACGCGTGGGCTCTCTCGCACCCGCTCCCCCCGGAATACGCGGCGCTCGAGATCACGAAGTTCGAGCCGTGGACGGCGCTCGACAGCCTCGCCTTCGCGAACCTCTTCCTCCTCGGGCAGTTCTTCGACGACAGCGACGGGGACCGGACGCAGACGCTCCTGACGTACGAGGCCACGGGCGCGGCGGTCGGGTTCGACGGCATGAAGCTCTTCTTCGAGGACCTCGCCCGCTTCGAGCCGTTCGACCACACGACGACGCTCCCCGTCGCGGCGGGGCCGGGCATCGGCGCGCGCGCGGGACGCGGGTCGGAGGTCCGGACGGCGGAGGCAGGCCGGGCGTTCTACGCGCAGGCCCGGACGGAGGCCCGGCGGCTCCTCGCCCTCGGCGTCGGCGGCCTCCTCGCGGACTGGAAGGCGAAGGTGGACGCGGCGCCTTACTTCAAGGAGGCGCTGAACGACCACAAGGACCGCGGGTCGAACGAGTGGGGGATCACGAAGACGCTCTCGGCGACCGGGAACCCGATGATCGCGAACGATCCTCACCTCTCGCTCGGATGGCCCTCGACGTGGTACCCGATGGCGGTGAAGGGCGGGCCGATCGACGCCACGGGCATGGGCGCGGCGGGCGTCCCGTTCGTCCTCGTCGGACAGACGGACCGCGTCGCGTGGGGCGCGACGAACAACCCGACGGACGTCACGGACATCTACGCCGAGACGATCGTGCCCGACCCGAGCTCTCCGGCCGGCTTCGCGACGGTCTACCAGGGCAAGCAGGAGGCCGTGATCGCGATCCCGGAGGTCTTCCGGACGAACAACCCGGGAAACGGCGTCAACGACGACATCACGGTCGTCCCGGCGACGGGCGCGATCCCGCCCGCGACGATCATCGTCCCCCGCCGCAACCTCGGGCCGATCATCTCGCTCGACCTCGCGCACGGATCGGCCCTCTCGGTCCAGTACACGGGCACGGCCGCGACGCGCGAGATCGACGGGTTCCGGATCTGGAACACGGCGAAGAACCTCGCCGACTTCGAGCGGGGCCTCACGTACCTGACCGTGGGCTCCTTCAACTGGGCGGTCGCGGACGCGGACGGGAACCTCGCGTACCTCACGAGCGGCGAGCTGCCCCTCCGCGAGGACCTGCAGGCGAACGCGCCGAAGGGCCTGCCGCCCTACTTCGTGCGCGACGGCACCGGCGGCAACGAGTGGCTCCCGCGCACGAACGTGTACCCGAACCAGGCGCTCCTCTACGAGATCCTGCCGCCGTCCGAGCGGCCGCAGACCGTGAACCCGACAGCCGGCTACTTCGTGAACGCGAACAACGACCCCGTGGGCGTCACGCTCCACAACGACCCGCTCGGCACGCAGCGGCCGGGCGGCGGCATCCTCTACCTCAACTACGGGTACGACGGGTTCCGCTGCGCGAAGATCACGCAGGACATCCGGGCGAAGATCGCGCACGGCGGAAAGATCGAAGTCAGCGACATGAAGGCGATCCAGGCCGACGACCAGCTCCTCGACGCGCAGGTCTTCGTCCCGTACATCCTCGCCGCGTGGAGCAACGCGACGGCGTCCGGAGCGGATCCGGCGCTGGCGGCCTACGCGACGAACCAGACGCTCGCGGGCGTGATCGGGTATCTCGGGAAGTGGGACGACTCGACCCCGACGGGACTCACGGAAGGCTACGACGCGGGCAAGCCGTCCGGGACCGCGCCGGCGCAGGCGCAGATCGACGCGAGCGTCGCGGCGACGTTCTATTCGACGTGGCGAGGCGCCTTCGCCGTCAACGTGATCGACAAGACGATCGCGCCCTTCCACCTCTCGCCGCCCGGGAACGACCAGAACTCGACGCTGCCCGCGCTCCGGCACATGCTCGACGACTTCACGGCCGAGCAGGGCGTGGGCGCCTCGGGCCTGAACTTCTTCGCCTTCGGGGGCCAGGCGCCCGGGCCCGGACCGGCGACCGCGGCGGATGCACGCGACGTGGTGATCCTCCAGAGCCTCCTCGACGCCGTGAACCTCCTCCAGAGCGACGCGTTCGCCCCGGCGTTCGGGAAGTCCGCGAACCTCTCCGACTACCGCTGGGGCAAGCTCCACCGGATCGTCTTCGCCCACCCGCTCGGCGGCCCGTTCAGCGTCCCGCCCGGGAACGGCGCGTTCCCGGCGCCGCTCGCGGGCCTGCCCGGCATCCCGCGCTCGGGCGGCGTCGGGACTCCCGACGTCGGAAACCACCCGATCCGGGCGAACACGCTCAACGGCTTCATGTTCTCCTCGGGACCTTCGCGGCGGTACGTCGGCGAGGTCTCGACGACGGGCATCCACGCCGAGACGAGCCTGCCGGGCGGCGTGAGCGCGCTTCCGACGTCGCCCTATTACGTCAACCTGCTGCCCATGTGGCTCACGAACGGGACCTATCCCGCCGAGCTCGCGGACGGCCCGACGCTGCCGTGGGCGCCGTGAGGAGGACGCCATGAAGAAGCCCTTCTCCGCCGCCTTCGTCCTCCTCGCGCTCCTCGCGCTTCTCGCGCTCCTTGCGCCGCCCGCCGCCGCCCAGGTGAAGACCGAGATCGGCGCCGTCGGGACGTGGATCCACTCCACGTCGACGACGGTCACGGATCCGGCGTTCGACATCGGCGTCAAGCTCGAGAACGGCGGCGGGGGAGGCCTCCTCGTCGACGTGAGGCCGTGGAAGATCGTCTCGTTCGAGATCTCGGGTTTCTTCACGCGGCAGAGCGCGGCGATCACGGCCTCCGGATCGACGCTCGTCGCGGCCGGCCGGCTGGACGCCACGCCCGTCGTCCTCGTCGCGAAGTTCCACTTCCTCGGGGACGGCGCGTTCGACCCCTGGGTGGGCGGCGGCGAGACGTACGTCTTCTTCCAGAACCTCCACGACGCCGGGCTGGACGCGGCGGGAATCGGCGTCGTCACCGTGAAGGGAAAGGCGGGGCTCGTCGCGGCCGCGGGCTTCCGCGTCGGTTTCTCGCCGCACGTCTCGTTCCTCGCGGACGGGCGGTACCTCGCGGTGAGGCCCGACTCCGAGGCCGCGTCCGGCTCGGCGACGACCGAGCTGAAGTGGAACCCGATCCTCGTGTCGGCGGGGTTCGGGTTCCGGTTCTGAGGCTCCCGTCCGCCGCGCGGCGGACGGGCGGCCGGGTGACGTGAGGCGCGTCACCTTGCGTCAACCTCGCCCGAGCCGCGTCCGTCCATGCGGTCGGGTCAGGAGGATCTTCGGATGAATGACCGGAGTCGTTTCGTCGCGCGGAGGGTTCTGGCGGCCGCGCTCTTCACGGCCCTCGGCCGGACGGCCGCCGCCCAGCCGGCCCGGCCCGCGAATCCGGGCGCGGCCCGCAGGACGCCCACGCTCGCGACCGAGTTCCCGAAGCAGATCCTCTTCGGGGAGACGAGCGTCCTCGTCGATGCGCCGCTCGTGGAGAGCCTCGAAGGGGACCGTCTGAAGGCGCGCGGCACCGTCCGGTTCCAGCGGGCCGGCGACATGGAGCCCGCCGTCGCGAACGTCTGGTACGACGCCGTGGTCGCCGTGGACCATTCCCGCCGCCTCGTGACCCTGACCTCGGTTCAGGTCCCGAGGCTCCAGCTGCCCGGCGCGGCGCTCGTCAAGCAGCAGCGGCTCGCGGCGCGGCTCGGCCAGGCGTTCACGCGCCACCCGCTCACGCTCTCCCTCGACGACGTTCTCGCCGGCGCGAAGCTGGCGGCACGGGGCGACGAGGCTCCGCCGAAGCTCGGCACCGAGCCGCCGAGGATCCTCTTCGAGACGCGGCCCGCGGTCCTCGTTCTCTTCGACGGCGCGCCCCGGTTTCGCGCGGTGGAAGGGTCCTTCCTCGAGCGGGCGGTCAACACCCCGTTCCTCGTCCTCCACGACGGCGTCGCGCACGCCTATTACCTCGACGGCGGCACGGCCTGGTTCCGCGCGCCGGACGCCGCCGGGCCGTGGGAGAAGGCCGACGTCCCGCCGCCGGAGGCGATCCGCATCGCGAACCGGGACCTCGAGGACGCCGGCATCGCGCCCGGCGAGGTGACGAAGGCGGCCGCGTCGGGCGACCGGCGCGCGCCGAAGATCATCGTCGCGACCGAGCCGACCGAGCTGATCGTCTCGGACGGGCCGCCCGTCTGGAGCACGGAGGTCGAGGGCGAGCTCGAGGCGATGCACAACACGGACAGCGACGTCTTCCGGACGACGGCCGACGGGCGCATCTGGCTCGCTCTCTCCGGGCGCTGGTATCGGAGCGACACGGTGGCCGGGCCGTGGACGTACGTCTCGCCGGACGAGCTTCCGGCGTCCTTCGGCAGGATCCGCGCCGACTCCGACAAGGCGGAGGTCCTCGCGTTCGTGCCCGGCACCGCGCCGGCCCGCCAGGCGCTCCGCGACGCGGCGACGCCGCGAACCGCGGCGGTCCGCCGGAGCGAAGCGCACGTCGACGTGGCGTACGACGGCGAGCCGAAGTTCGAGGCGGTTCCCGGCACGCGCGTCGAGTACGCGCTGAACACGCCGGAGAGCGTCCTCCGGATCGGCGGGCGCTATTACGTCTGCGACCAGGGCGTGTGGTTCACGGGGGACGCGCCCACGGGCCCGTGGAGCGTCGCGGACTCGATCCCGGACCGCGAGATCCAGGAGCTGCCGCCCGAGAGCCCCGTCTACAACACGCGCTTCGCGACCGTCTACGACTCCACGCCCGACACCGTGTACGTCGCCTACACGCCCGCGTATCTCGGCTCGTATCCGTATTACGGCACGGTCGTCTTCGGCACGGGCTACTTCTACCGGCCGTGGTGGGGCGCGTCCTACTACCCCCGGCCCTGGACCTGGGGATTCCACGCGCGCTGGGCCGCGTGGGGAGGCTGGGGCTGGGGCTTCGGCTGGGGGCCGGCGTGGGCGGGATTCCGCTACGGCTTCGGCTTCGGGTGGGGAGCGCGCTGGTGCGGCCCCGGCGGCTTCTACCGTCCGGTCTACCGGAACGTGAACGTGACGCGCAACGTCACCGTGAACCGCAACATGAACGTGAGCCGGAGCCTCTATGCGAGCGGAGCGAACGTCTCGCGCACGGCGACGGCTTCGGCGGCCGCCCGGAGCGCGGCGACGGGCGCGAGGTCGGGGAAGACCGCGAACGGCGCGAAGAGCACGGGCCACGCGACGAGCGCCCGGGCGGGGAAGGCGCACGCGGCGAAGCCTCACGGCGGGGGCAAGCACGAGAAGGAGAAGTGACGAGGCCCGACGAATCACGGCGCTAGACTCGCCCCGGAATTGCTGGCGCCCGGCACCCTTCTCGGCCCCTACGAGATCCTCGCTCCCCTCGGCGCGGGCGGGATGGGCGAGGTGTACCGGGCGCGGGACGAACGGCTCGGGCGAGACGTCGCGATCAAGGTCCTGCCCGCAGGATTCTCGGAAGGTGAGGAGCACAAGACGCGTTTCGAGCGGGAAGCGCGGCTCCTCGCAGCCGTAAACCACCCGGGGATCGCGGCCATCTACTCGTTCGAAGAAATCCCCTCTTCCTCTTCGTCTTCGCCCTCCCGCCGCGTCCTCGTCATGGAGCTCCTCGAGGGCGAGACGCTGCGCGCTCGCCTCGACGCCGGCCCCGTCCCGCTGAAGGAGGCCCTGGACCTCGCGCTCCAGGCGGCGCGCGCCCTCTCCGCCGCACACCGGAAAGGCGTCGTCCATCGCGACCTCAAGCCCGAGAACCTGTTCGTCACGAAGGACGGCCATCTCAAGATCCTCGACTTCGGCCTCGCGAGGCGGGACGCGCCCGCCGGGCGGAACGGCCTGACGGGCGCGGCGACGGCGACGCGGCACACCGAGCCCGGCGCCGTCATGGGGACGGTCGGCTACATGTCGCCCGAGCAGGTGCGCGGCGAGCCGGCGGACGCGCGCTCGGACCTGTTCTCCCTCGGGGCCGTCCTCTTCGAGATGCTCGCCGGGCGGCGCGCGTTCCGGCGCGAGACGGCCGCCGAGACGCTGACGGCGATCCTCCGCGAGGAGCCGCCGGAGATCTCACCGTCGAGTCCGCAGATCCCGCCCGCGGTCGCCGCCGTCGTCCGCGGGTGCCTCGAGAAGGAGCCGGGGCGCCGCATCCCGTCCGCCGAGGACCTCGCGCTCCGGCTGCGCGCCCTCGTCGAGAGCTCGGGAGGGAGCGGCTCGACGCGCACGCGGCGGAAGAACGTCATCGACTCGGTCGCCGTGCTGCCGTTCGTCAACGAGGGCGGCGACGCCGAGCAGGAGTACCTCGGCGACGGCATCACGGAGCGGCTCATCGACACCCTCTCGCAGCTCCCGAAGCTGCGGGTCATGGCGCGCAGCACCGTCTTCCGGTTCAAGGGCGAAGGCGCGGACCCTCTCTCCGCGGGCCGCGCGCTCGACGTGCGCGCCGTGCTGACGGGCCGGCTCCTCAGGAGCGGGGACACCCTGCGCGTGAGCGCCGAGCTCGTCGACGTCGCGAGCGGCTTCAGGCTCTGGGGCGCGAGCGTCGAGAGGCCCGCGCGCGGCCTCCTCGAAGTCGAGGACGTCATCGCGCGCGAGATCTGCGCGCACCTGCGGTTCAAGCTGACGGCCCCGGAGAAGAAGCGCGTGGCCCGGCGTCACACGCACGACCCGGAGGCCTACCAGTCCTACCTGAGGGGCCGCTTCTTCTGGAACAAGTGGACGCCCGACGGCATGCGCGCCGCGATCCGGCTCTACGAGGAGGCGATCGCGCGCGACCCGTCGTACGCCCTGGCCTGGGGCGGCATCGCCGACGCCTGGAGCGTCCTCGGCAACATCAAGGCCGTGCCCCCGCCCGAGGCGTTCCCGCTCGCGAAGAGCGCCGCGCTCAAGGCCCTCGAGCTCGACCCGAACCTCTCCGAGGCCCACGCGTCGCTCGGCTTCGTCCGGCGCTTCTTCGACTGGGAGTGGTCCTCGGCCGAGGCCGAGTTCCGGAGAGCGGTCCGCCTGAACCCGGGCTACGCGACGGGCCGGCGCTGGTACGGGCAGTTCCTCTCGGGGATGGGCCGCCACGACGAGGCGATCGCGGAGGTGAAGCACGCGCTCGACCTCGATCCGCTCTCCGTGATCATCCACACGGCGCTCGGCGACGTGTATTTCTACGCGCGGCGGTACGACGAGGCGATCGCGATCACGCGCAAGGCGCTCGAGCTGGACCCCGGCTTCTCCGCCGGCCAGAGCGACCTCGCGCGCGCCCTCGAGCACGCGGGCCGCGTCGACGAGGCGATCCGCGCCTACGAGCGCGCCGTCGCGCTCGCCGGAGGCTCGACGGCGGATCCCTCGGTGGGCCTCGCGAACGCGTTCGCGGCCGCGGGCCGGCGGGACGAGGCGTTCGCCGTGCTCGACGAGCTCAAGCGGCGCCGCGGCCGCCAGTACGTGTCGCCCTGGGGCCTCGCGTCCGTCTGCGCGCGCCTCGGGGAGCGCGAGGCGGCGCTCGACTGGCTCGAGCGCGCGTACGACGAGCGCGACTCCACGCTCGTCTGGCTCAAGGTCCACCCCCGCTTCGACGCCCTGCGCTCCGAGCCGCGCTTCGCGGCGCTCGTCCGGAGGATGGGCCTCGACTGAGAAGGGGAGGGCGCGCTCTTTCGAAGGAACGCAGCGATCGACGCCGAGGCGGCGGCGACGGGGATTGCTTCGCGCCCAAGGAGCGCACGCATCCTCGACTCACGGCCACGGCGGCGGCATCTCTCCTCTCAGGGCGCCGTCGAGGATCTTGCGAAACGCCGGGTCGTCGCGCACCTTCACGGCCTCGTCGACGACCCGCCGGGCGTCTGCTGCCCGACCGTTCACGACCAGGAGCGCGACGAGCGTTCCGACACCATTCGAGAGGCTCTTCTCGTGAAAGTCCGTCGTGAGCCGCCTGATCTCAGGGTCGCTCTCGGGGCCGCCAGCGGCCTCCCGGTTCTCCCTGTAGAACCGGAGCATCCGCTCGAGGGAACGATCCGGGTCCAGATACTTGCCGCAGATTCGATAGTTCCCTGCCTCGACCAACGCAGGCTGCGCGAGGTCGTACACGGCCGAAGCCGTCGCGGGCTCATTCGCATCGAGCCAGAGGAAGAGCTCCGCGGTTTGCGCCTCTTCGCAGAGCACGCTGCTGATGGACGCGAAGTCGTGGAAGCTGTGACGGGAGTCCATCGATTCACGGACCTTGGCCGCCGCTTCGTCTCGTTCAGCCTTCAGTTTCTCGAGCGCGGGAGGATAGGAGTCTGCGAGCGTCTTCCAGTCGCTCAGGGCGAACGACAGGCGAACGCCGTACATCGCAGGCGCGTACTTCAAGGCATTCTCGAAGAACCACACGTGCTTTGCGAGCGCGTCGGCATATCGGCCTGCACAGAAGTCGGCGCGCGCCTCGTCCAGGATCGCCGAGGGACGGGGATTCTCACCGGGAATCCACGGCCCCTGCCCGACGGCGGGCCCGCGCCGGCACGCTGGCGCCGTTCCGCAGAGGGCAACGCCGAGTAACCCGACGACGGCAGCCCTGGGAAGGTCGAGATTCAGTGCGCCGCGCCTCCGGCCGCGTCGTCGAGGACCTGGCTCACGTGGCGCACCTGGACCGGCAGGCCGCGGCGGCGGACGCCGTACCCGAGGTGCATCATGCAGGCCGGGCACTCGGTCGCGAGGATGTTCGCGCCCGTCGTCGAAACCTTGTCCATCTTCCGGTCGAGGACGCCGGTCGCCTCCGAATGGTGGAGGAACGTGTAGCTCCCGGACGCTCCGCAGCACCAGTCCGCTTCCGGCAGCTCCTTGAACGTGACGCCGGGGACACTCTTGAGGAGGGCGCGCGGCTGCGCCGTGACCTTGGCGAAGCGGTTCGAGAGGTGACAGGGATCGTGGTACGTCACGGTCGCCTCGACCCTGCCTTCGGCCGGCCCGAGCCCCTTGGCGGCGAGGAACTCGCTGAAGCTCCGCACCTTCGCGGAGAAGGCCGCGGCCTTCGCGGCATACGCGGCGTCGTCCGCGAGGAGGTGCGCGTAGTCCTTGAGGTGCGTGCTGCAGCTCCCGCAGTCCGAGACGACGGCCTCGAGCCCCTCGGTCACCGCGAGCCGGTCGATGTTCCGCCGCGCGATGTCGCGCGCCGCGTCGAGGTCGCCGTAGGCGTGCGCCGGGCGGCCGCAGCACGTATTGTCGAGAATCGTCACGGAGCAGCCGGCGCGCCCCAGGACGCGCAGCGTCGCCTCGACGACCTCCGGAAACTGGAAGCTCAACCCGCAGGACACGAAGTAGCCAATGCGAGAGGCGGCCTTGTCCACGTCGGCGCCGGCGTGCCGCTCGCCGCGGCGGAAGAAGCGCTCCGGCAGCTCCGGCACGACCTCGTTCGCCGCCGAGAGCGGCGAGTCCGCGCCTCCGAAGCCGGCCTTTTCGGCCGCCTTCGCGAGGCCCGTGCGCTTGGCCCAGACGGCCCAGCGTCCCGCCCATTCCAGCCTCTTGCCGTCCGCGAGCACGGAGCGGAAGAGCACGCGCTGCCAGAGCGGGTGGCCGTGCTTCTCGAGGTACGCGTGCCTCAGGGCCAGGACGACCTCGTCCGTCTTCAGCGCCGGGAAGCAGTGCGCGGTGCAGCCGCGGCAGAGCAGGCAGTCCTCGAGCGCGTGAGCGACTTCGGGCGTCAGCTCGATCTCGCCGAGCATCAGGGAGCGGGCGATCGCGAGGCGACCGCGCGAGAGCGAGTGCTCCTGACCCGTGACGCGGTAGACCGGGCAGCCCGCCTGGCAGAAGCCGCAGCGGTTGCACTTGGCGATGACATCGTTCAGCGCAAGCAGCTCGGTGACGGCCATGTCGCCTCCCCTCAGATCCCGCCGACGAAGCGACCCGGGTTCATCAGTCCCCCGGGATCGAGCTCCGCCTTGAGCCGCCGCGCGACGGCGAAACCGTCGCGGACCCGGCCCCAGGCGTCGAGAGTGCGCTTGAGAGCCGCCGGCGCGGACTCGAGGACGAGGCTTCCCTCGGCCGCCTCGGCCTCGCCGCGCAGCGCCGCGAGCGCGTCGCGGAGCGGCTCGAGCGGCGCGCCGGCGGCGATCCGGTAGCCTGCGCGCACGATTCCGCTCCCCGCGTGCGCCGACACGGCCCCAGTGAACCCGCGTCGGCCGAGGTCCCCGGCGGACGCGAAGAGATCCAGGGTCTTCCCGATCGGAACGGCGACCTTGACGACGACGCCCGACGCCTTGAAGGGCGCGTGGACGTTTCGGATCGCGCGCCACGCCGGCCCGGCGTCCGCGTCTCCGAGCGTGTCCGTCGCGATCGCGTCGTTCTCCTTGAAGAGCTTCGTGAAGTCCCGCACCTGCCGTTCGACGGCCTCGCGGCTGCCCGCGAGCGAGACGGCAAGGCCGTAGCCGGCGGGGGAGACGCGCCCGAGCCCGGTCTCGGCCGACGAGAGAGCGGCGGGATCGAGGGCCTCGAGCGCCTCGGGGACGAGGAACGACTCCAGGGCGCGGGCGACGACCGATGCCATCTGCGGGACCTGCCGGAACACGCCGACGACCGTCGCGCGCGCCGCCGGCAGCGGCAGCAGCTTGAACGTCGCCTCGGTCACGATGCCCATCGACCCGAGGCTCCCGATGAAGAGCTTGTTCATGTCGTAGCCGGAGACGTTCTTGATGACCTTGCCGCCGCAGCGGATGCGCTCGCCGCTCGGCAGGACGACGCGGAGACCGAGCACCCAGTCGCGGGCCGACCCGTAGAGGAGCCGGCCCGGGCCGCTCGCGTTGCTCTCGACGAGGCCGCCCACGGTGACGGCGTCCGCCTCGGCGGGGTCCAGCGGCAGGAACTCCCCCTTCTCGCCGAGGACCTCCTGGAGACGCGCGAGCCGCACGCCGGCCTCGGCCGAGACGTTCAGGTTCGCGTGGTCGAACTCGACGATCCGCGAGAGACGGTCGAGGAGGACGACGACGTCGAGCCGGCTCGGGGGGTTCCCGAGGCCCATCGCGGTCCCGCCGCCCCACGGCGCCATCGCCGCGCCGGCGGCGGTGCAGGCGGCCACGACCGCCTCGACGTCCTGCTGCGTCCCGGGGCGCACGGCGAGGCGCGGGCTCACGCCGTCCACGGCGAAGGCGGTCGCCGCGCCGTCGGAGAGGACCTGGTCCTCGCCCACGATCGAGGAGAGCTTCCGTGCGAGGCCGTCGCCGTCACGCATGCGCCACCTCCCGCGCCGCCGGGAAGATCTTCCCGGGGTTCGCGACGTCCTCGGGATCGAAGGCGTGCTTGACCTTCCGCTGCGCGTCGATCTCCTTCTCGCTGAAGACGAGGTGCATCGCGTCCATCTTCTCGATTCCGACGCCGTGCTCGCCGCTGATCGTGCCGCCCACCGCCACGCAGAGCTCGAGGATTTCCATCCCGGCCTTCATGACCCGCTCCTTCTGCGCGGCGTCGCGCCAGTCGAAGAGGATCAGCGGGTGCAGGTTGCCGTCGCCGGCGTGGAAGACGTTGGGGATCTTGAGGTCGTACTTCTTCCCGACCTCCGCCACCTTCTTGAGGATCTTCGGCAGCTCCGTGCGCGGCACGCTGCCGTCGCAGACGAGGTAGCTCGGCGTGATCCGGGCGACCGCCCCGAACGCGCCGCGGCGGCCGGCCCAGAGGGCGGCCCGTTCCGCGTCGTTCTTCGCGACGCGGATCTCCCGCGCGCCGTTCTTCCGGCAGAGGTCCGCGATCGCCTCCGCCTGCTGCTCGAGGTCGTCCTTGAGGCCGTCGATCTCGATGATGAGGACCGTCGCGCAGTCGAGCGGGAAGCCGCACTTGATCGAGGCCTCGACCGCCTGGATGACGAGCTGGTCCATCATCTCGAGGGTCGCGGGGACCATGCCGGCCGACACGATCGCCGAGACCGTCTCGCTTCCCGCCTCGATCGAGTCGTAGATCGCGAGGAGCGTCTTGACCCCCTCGGGAAGGCGCTGGATCTTCGTCACGATCTCGGTGCAGATTCCGAGAGTTCCCTCGCTCCCCACGAGGATGCCCGTGAGGTCGATCCCCGGCTCGTCGGGCGCCTTGCCGCCGAAGCGCGCGATCGTGCCGTCCGGCAGGACGACCGTGAGCCCGAGGACGTGGTTCGTCGTGACGCCGTACTTGAAGCAGTGCGGCCCGCCCGAGTTCTCGGCCACGTTGCCCCCGAGCGTGGCGGCCTTCTGGCTGGCCGGGTCGGGCAGGTACTGATAGCCGAGAGGGGCGAGCGCGTTGCCGAACTCGAGGTTGAACATCCCGGGCTGAACCCGCGCCCGGAGGTTCTTCGTGTCGACCTCGAGCAGCTTGTTCATGCGGATCATCTCGATGACGACGCCGCCCTTCACCGGGACCGTCCCGCCGCTCAGGTTCGTGCCGCCGCCCCGCGCGACGAACGGCGCGCCCCATTTGTTGCAGGCCTTGACGACGCCGGCGACCTCGTCCGTCGTCCGGACGAAGACGACGGCGTCGGGCCGCCTCTCCTCGAGGTACGCGTCGTAGCCGTAGAGCCGGAGGTTGACGCCGGTGTCCAGCACATTGGCCTCGCCGACCACCTGCCGGAGATCGTGCGCGAGACTCGGAGTGCGCATGGCCGCCTCCCTGGCGCGCGGCGCGCGCCTCAGGCCAGGACGTTGAGCGCGGGCTCGTCCTTCGGGGCGACGAGAAAACCTGCGGCGGCGCCCACCGCCGTGCCCGCCGCGATGTTGCGGCCGAGCTCGCGGAGGCTCTCCTCGATCGCCTCGAGCGTCGCGACGATCTCGGCGACGCCGATGTTGCCCATGTGGCCGATCCGGAACGCCTTGCCGGCGAGCGGCCCGAGGCAGCCGGCGACCACGACCCCGTGGGCGGCGACGCCCTTGCGGAAGGCCGCGTCGTCGATGCCGGGGGGCAGGAACACGACGGAGAGCGTGTCGGCGCGGCAGTCGGGAGCCGTGACGATCTTCAGGCCGAGGGCCTCGAGGCCCGCGCGCATGGCCCGGGCCGTCCGCGCGTGCCGCGCGAAGCGGGCGGGGAGCCCCTCCTCGTGGACGATCCGGAGCGCCTCGGCGAGCGCGACGATCTCGTTGACGCACGGCGTCGAGTAGTAGCGCGCCGGCTCCTCCATGACGGGCAGCCAGCGGAGGACGTCCGCGTAGTACGCGGGCACGGAGAGGAGCGCGCGGCGGCGCGCGAGCGCCCGCTCCGAGAAGAGGCAGAGCGCGAGCCCCGGGGGGGCCCCGATCGCCTTCTGGGCGGCCGTGAGGAGGACGTCGACGCCCCAGCGGTCGAACGCCTCGTCGATGCCTCCGGTCGCGCAGACGCCGTCGAGGATCACGATCTCCTCGCGTCCCTTCAGGAGCTCGCAGTAGGCGGCGACGGGCGAGCCCGTTCCGGTCGACGTGTCGACGTGCGTGATCGTGACCGCGGCGTAGGAGCCGGTCGCGAGCTTCTTCGCGACCTCCGAAGGCGGAACGGCCTTGCCCCACTCGGCGCGGAGGACGTCGCACTTGATCCCGAAGGCGGCCGCGAGCTCGGCGTACCGGTCGCCGAAATAGCCGTGCGAGATCACGAGCACGGTCTGCTCGGGAGCGACGACGTTGACGAGGGCCATCTCCATGGCGAGCGTCCCGCTGCCGGCGACGACGACGGGCCGGCCCGACGCGCTCTGGCAGAGCGCGCGGAAGTCCTGGAGGGCCTGCGCGAACGTCTTCGTGAACGCCGGCGCGACGTGCGAGACGGTCGGCCGGGCGAGAGCGGAGAGGATCCGCGGGTGGACCGGCGTCGGGCCGGGGATCATCGTGAGGGTTTCGTCGATCATGGCGCCTCCTTGAAGGACGGGCCCCGAACATACGAGGTCTCTGCCCCGGTTCTCTTCTCCCCGAGCCGGGAGGCCGTACGGGTCCCTCTGGAGAGTCTAGGAGGGAGAAAACGCCGCGGCCCTGATGCATCCTGCCCATACGGGACGGGGGACCTCGCCGGCCGGTAGAATCGGCCGCCGCATCCGCTCTGAAGGAGCTCTCATGCTGAAGGCCTGCGCGCGCTTGCTTCTCGCCCTCTGCGTGCTCTCGTTTCCCGCCGTCGCCCCGGGCTCGATGACCCTCGAGAAAAAGGCGGAGTGATCGGGCGCGACCGCATGGGGCCGGCGGCGGAAGGGGGCGCGAAGGAGGCCGGCCGGGCGAGAGACGTCGCTCTGGTCGCCGCCGCCGCCACCGGATTCCTCGGGCTGCTCGCCTGGCTCCTCCCGTTCCGTCCGGTCCCGATCTACCCGGAAGCGGCGCGCCGGCTCCTGGACGGGAAGCTCCCTCCCGAGCGAATCCTCGACTGGAGCCCGTTCTACCTCCACCTGCACGCGGCCGCGCGTCTCCTGTCGCCCGGCTACACGCCGGCGCTGGCGGTCCTCGAGGCTCTGGCCGTCGCGGGAGCGGCGACCGCCGTCTTCGCCGTGGTCGCCCGGCAGGCCGGAAGGAAATGGGGGTTCGTCGGCGCGGCGGCGATGGTCCTCTCTCCCGGCGCGGTCGGCGCGTCGCGCCTCTTCCTTCCGGACGTCTGGATCCTCCTCTTCACATCGCTGGCCATCCTGGCGGGCTCGGTTTGCGCGGAACGCCCCCGCCCGTTCGCGGCGTTCGCGGCCGGCGCCGCCGTCGGGCTTTCACTCCTCGTCCGGCCGACGGCCGTGCTGCTGGTGCCGGCCATGGCGGCCGCCGTGGCTCTTCCGGCGGGCGGGCGCGTCCGGCGCGCGGCTCTCCTCTTTCTCGGACCCGGGGCGTCGATCCTCCTGATCCTGGCGCGCAACGGGGCCGTCCTCGGACGTTTCGAGCCGACGGTGATGTCCGCCGGGGCCAACTTCTACCTCGGGAACAACCCGCAGACGGGGACGGGAATCACCGAGCCGCCCTTCCTCAAGGAGGCGGAGGCGGACGCGCGGGGAGAGGTCGACTACGAGCACGTCCTCTTCCGGCGCTGGGCCGAGGCGGCGCTCGGCCGGCCGGTCCCGAGCGGCGAGTCCGCGGCATGGTGGGCGGGGAAGGCCCTCGCATTCCTCCGGGACAACCCGCGCGAGGCTCTCCGGCGCGCGGTCGTCAAGCTGCGCGTCGGCCTCGGGCCGTACGAGCTTCCCGACTCGGTCGAAGCGCACGTGCTCTCCGAGGAGCTGTCGATCCGGGGCGTCCCCTTCCTCCTTCCCTTCTCGGTCCTGGCGGCGGCGGGGCTCGCGGGCCTCCTCTTCCTGCGCGCGCCCGCTCCTCTGCGCGTCATGCTCCTTCTCGCCGTGGCGGGCATCCTCGCGGGGATGACGGTCTTCAGCCCGAGCTCGAAGTACCGCGTCCCGCTCCTCCCGCCCCTCGCCGTCCTCGCGGCCACGCTTCCGCGCTCGCTCCGGGAGCGCTTCGGCGGACGGTCGCCCCGCGGGCTCGCCGCTGCGGTGGCGGGCGTGACGGCGCTGGCGGTCCTGCTGTCGATCCCCTGCGAGGCCGAGCGGCGGCATCGCCACGCCTGGGACTCGCTCTGGGAGGCCTCGCTTCTTCGCGCGCGGGCCGCCGATCTCCGCAACGCGGGCAAGAGGGCCGAGGCGCGCGAGGCCGTCGCCGCGTCCATCGCGAGAGCGCCGTTCTGGACGTCGGGCCTCCTGCTCGCCAACCTCCCGTGGGAGGGCGTCGACCCGCTCGCCGCCGCCGCCGCTCTCCCCGGTCCTTCCGGGGAGAGCGACGACGAGGCCTTCGACCGCGCGCTCCTTCTCGTCGAGTCGCACCGCGCCGACGACGCGCGCCCGTTGCTCGAGAAGCTGTCGAAGGCGGGCGGCCGATTCGACCGCTTCGGGCTCGCCTCCCCGTCGCCCGACTTCCACCTCGGCCGCCTTTCCCTCGCGGCCGGGCGCTTATCCGAGGCGGCCGGCCTCTTCCGGCGCGCCCTGGCGCGCTGCCCGGGAGACCCGGACGCTCTCGCGCACCTCGCGGCGGTGGAGGCGATCCTGGGCCGCGAGACGGACGCGGCCCGCGCCCGAGAGGCGCTCTTCCGGTACGTCGCGGAGAGCGACGCCCGCCTGTACCTGTCCCGCGCCCTTCGGCATGCCGGAGACGGCCGGGCCGCGGCCACGGAGGCGCGGGCGGCGGTCGCGTTGCTGCCGGAGCTGCGGCGGCCTCACCTCGAGCTGATGGAGGCGCTCTTCGGATCGGGCCGCGACGAGGAGGCCGCGGCCGAGCTTTCGCGCTCTCTCGCGATCCGGGAGGAGCCTCTCTGGCCGGGCGGGACGCCCGCGGCGTGCAGCCTCGCGATGGCTCGAAAAGCCGGCAGCGCGGAGGGCTGGGCGTTTGCGGCGAGGGTCCTCCGGCTCTGGGGACGATGGAGCGAGGCGAGAGCCGCCGTGAAGGAAGCCCTCCTCGTGGATCCGGCCTCGCCCGCCGCGCACGCGGAGGAGAAATTCCTCGATCGCCTGCAGGGCATGGTCGGCGGGTCCTGACCGCGGCGGAGCCGCACGGTTGGGCGGGATCGGGCCGGCGGCCGGAGCGCGTGTCCTGACACACCGAACGTCCCGGGCTGACACGCTCGCGCGCGACACACCCCTCGGAAAAGAGCGGCAGGGAGCGGGCGTCGGGCTTTCGGTCCGCGGCATCGAAGTTGCGTTGGGCCGTCGATCGGGCCGGGACCGGCCCGAGGAGGAGCTCCGTGGACGCCGCATCGACGATCGCATCGACCGCCACGTTCTTCGTCGCGCTGCCCGCCGCCGCGGCGGGCGTGCGCGCGTATCGCACGTTCGGAGGGCTGCACGAGATCACCTGCCCGGAGACCGCCCAGGCGGCTCTCGTCCGGATCCACGTCGCTCGCGCGCTCGCGAGCCGAGCGTGCGGCGGCCGCGAAACTCCCCTCGCCGCCTGCTCGCGCTGGCCCGGGCGGAGCGGGTGCGCGCAGGCCTGCCGGTCGCAGCTCGCGTCGGGAAGAGGGGGACGGCGCGCGGGGCCGGGTCCGACGCTGGCTGTGCGCGCGTGACGGCTCAGGGCCTCGTCCACCCGCCTCCGATCGCTTCACGCTCTGAGGATCAAGGGCCTCGTCCCGCCCAGCAGCGAGCAGGAGTCCGCGCCCGACGCGAAGAACTGGGGCCGCGCGCGCAGAGAAGGAGTGGTGGAGCATCCTGATCGATTATCGAACTGCAGTGCTTGAGTCCAATGCCAGGCGGACGATTGGGCCAGCGGCCTAAGACTCCCGAATCTTGACGTCTGCGGAGTCGCAGGCCTTGACGATGCAGCACGTTCCGTCAGCCCGACTGAGGGGGCGAGATCGAAAGCGGAAACGTCTCGACGCGATTCTTCCCCAGATCCTTTGCGGCGGAGGACGCCTCCGCGGCTGCCTTTTGAAGGATCTCTGGGTCTCTTCCTTGAACCTCCTCTAGACAGGCCACGCCAACGCTGACTGTTAGGTGCATTTCTGGCTCACCCGGGATCGTCAGCGCAGCGACCGCCGCCCTAATTCGTTCACCTGTGCGAGCCGCCTCGTCCTTCGTTACATTCGGCAGGAGAAGCGCGAACTCATCCCCGCCATATCGATAAGCCTTCCCGCGCCCCTTGGCGACGTTCATTAGCGCCAGTGCTAGCGCCGCGAGGCCCTTGTTAACGACGGGGTTCGTAAACCTCTTGTTCAGCTGCTTCAAGTCGTCCAGATCGATGAACAGCATTGAAAGAGGCGCAGCCGGGGAGCTCTCTGAGGCTGCGGCGAGAAGATCTCGATCGAACGCCCTCTTTACGGCGAGCACTTCAAAATCGCAATCCTCCGCAGGCTCAAGGTCGCGCCACGAGCGCTCCGCTCGAGGGGCGGGGGCATGTTCTTCCTCAAGCTCTTCGATCTTCAGGCGTCTCGCTGCGTCAGCGATGTGCTCGGTGGCAGCTAGGCTGGCGTCGCTCTGAAGAGCGGTTACATTCGGAAGACCACCAACCGCCGTCGACATACGACCGATTTCATCCTGCGTTCCGGCTGCCCCCGCGCGCGCTACGTCTGACACCTCCTTGGAGATTAGCTCGTGGTACGGGCGCACGGAATGTCCGAGTCGTCGAAGCGCGACAACCAGTGTTTCAAGACGAGCTCGCACGAGCTCTCCAGATAGTTTCTTGCGGTCTTCCAGCAACTCGAAGATGTGGGACGGGCCGTCCCGGGGCCCCACCCTCCTTCGAATCTCGGCCCGTTCCGTTTCGATGCGCTTTCGGGTCTCGGCGGCAATCCCCTGAAACCGAAGGTCGGCGTGCTGGCGGACATTCTCAGGGAATGACGTCGGCGGTCGCAATCGCAAGAGAGACTCGGACTTCTTCTGGATCGCGAGGCCCACGAGTTTGCAGAGTGCCAACCAGTCGGGGTTCGGGATTGAACCCGTGAGCGCGCCTCGGACAAGGTCAGTCAACGAGGCGCCGCTTACGCCGCCGTAGGCCTCAATCTCGCCTGAGTCCTCTCGAACCGCTCGCGTGACGGCCTCTACCCTCTGGTTCGCGTCGATCGCGGCATAGCTCTTTCCTTGACCCTCAAACCAGCGCTGGGTGCTTTCGAGGAGCCCGGAGAGCTTCTCAAGTGCCACGATCGAATCGTACTCGAACGACAGGACTTCAGCCGCCCGACAACTGGTCGCCTGGCTGCCGTGAGATGCGAGCCGCGGCAGGGGCGCCGCTCTGGAAGGGCGCGCGGGGAGTGAACTCCGCTCATCTTGTAGACGGTTTGGAGGCAGCGTTTTCAACCGGTCATTACACGCTTTCATCTGATGCACCTTGACTAGGAACTTCATTGGTTGGGGGCAACTAGTCTCCCGCCAGCTTTCGTCTCGCCAGAAAGGCGGCTTGCTTTGTCGAGTAGTGGCAGTCCGGCTCGGTCAAGAACGGAATGTCGTTCGACGAAATCTGCGAGTTGCGACAGCGTCCGACTTAAGACCAGCGACCTCGGGATGCCGCCCGCCGACCACCAGGTGGAACCGCAGCCCTCCACACGACAAGAGAGAGACAGAGTATGAAGCGAGCGTCTTTGCATGCCCTCGTCGCCGCGATTCTCCTCTCCGAGGGAACGGTCTACGCCGCCAACCTCACGTCGGTCTCGGTTAGCCCGAGCAGCGTTGTTGGTGGGCTGGCGAACTCCTCGGGGACCGTGACCCTCGACTCCGCAGCTCCGGTGGGAGGTGTGACGGTCGGCCTCGCGAGCAACAACGCCGCAGCCAGCGTGCCCTCCAGCATTACCGTCGCCCAGGGCACAAAGACGGCCTCGTTCCCGATATCGACCATCGTCGTGACGGTCAACACGAACGTCGCGATCACCGCGACGGCGAACACGGCGCACAAGGCCACTAACCTAAGCGTTACACCCCTGCTCGCTTCGATCACGCTCAGCAGCACGAGCGTCGTCGGCGGCACCGCGGCTACCGGGACGATCAAGCTCTATGGTCCCGCGCCCGACGGAGGGGCCGTCGTCACTCTTACGTCGTCAGCCGCGATGCGTGCCATCGTTCCCCCGACTGTCACGATCCCGCCGGGTACGAGTCTTGGGACTTTTGCCATCCCGACGTTCGTTCCATCGACAACCGGAGCCACCTCGATCTCCGCGAGCTACGCCGGGACGAACCGCGCGGCGACTCTGACGACGTCAGCCATCCCGATCCCGTACACGCTCTCCCTGTCACCGTCGAACGCATTCGGATCCTCGATCTCGGTCGCCACGGTCACATTGAATGGTTCGGCGCCGAGCGGTGGCACGTCCGTCACGCTCACCAGCGCCAACACGGCTGTCGCAACCGTTCCCGCGCATGTCACCGTGCCGGCGGGATCCAACAGCACGACGTTCAACGTCACGACTCTGACCGTCCCAGCCTCGACGAACGTCTCTCTGTCGGCGGCCTCGGGCGGCACGACGAAATCCGCCACCCTGGCCGTCGCTCCAGCTCTACAGGTGTTTTCTGTGGGTCTCGACCGTGCGAGCGTTTCAAGAGGCCAGACCGTGACAGCGACCGTGACGCTGAACGGCAAGGCGCCTGCAGGCGGAGTGACCGCGACGCTCAAGACATCGAACGCCGCCTCGGCGACTGTCCCGACGTCCGTCGCGATCGCGGCGAACGCGACGGCCGCAACATTCGCCGTTTCGACCCTCGCAGCTGGAACGGCCAACTCAGTCACCGTGTCCGCGTCTGTCGGCGGCGTCACGAAGGGCACCGCGCTCTCACTAACTTCGTCGCCCGTCCCATCATCCGTAACCTTCAGCCCAACGCGAGTGGCAGGGGGCGCCTCATCTATCGGCACCGTGACCCTCAACGGCCCCGCTCAGCCGGGGGGAGCCACCGTAACGCTTCTTTCGTCTAGCCCGTTGGTCACAGTCGTCCCAGCTTCCGTCACTGTTGCAGCGGGCACGACTGCTGCCACGTTCACCGTTACAACGGCTCCTGTAACGGACACCGTCAGTCCAACAGTGACAGCGGATGTTGGCGGGGCGTCCGCGAACGGAACGGTGGCGGTCACGGCGCCATCGCCGACGTCGCTCACTCTCGATAGCGCGAGTGTCGCGGGCGGTAATCCGACGAACGGCACGGTCACGATCGGCGCTCCCGCCCCCGATCCGGGTGTTCTCGTTCCCCTCTCGAGCTCCAACACTTCTGCGAAGGTCCCGGCGTCGGTGACCGTGCTCGCAGGGTCCACCTCGGCGACGTTCGTGGTGACAACCACCGGCGTCTCGGCGACGACGTCGGTCACGATCGCGGCGGTGAAGGACCAGGTCATGGCGGCGGCGGCTCTGGCGGTCAATCCCGCTGATGTCGCCTCGGTCGCGTTGAGCCCGACCGCCGTTATTGCCGGCTCGCCCGCAACAGGAACGGTCAGTCTGAACGGAGCTGCTCGAACGGGCGGAACAAGCGTCTCTCTTTCGAGCTCGGATACGACGCTCGCGACCGTTCCGGCCTCCGTGACCGTTCCGGCGGGAGCGACCTCGGCGAACTTCACCGTTACGACACTGGGCGTGTCGGGCACGTCGACCGCGACGATTTCGGGCAGCCGGAGCGGCATCACGGTATCGGCACCGCTCACGATCCAGCCGGCGACCCTCACGGCGCTCTCCCTCGCCGCGACGTCCGTCGTGGGCGGCAACACCGTCAAGGGAACCCTGACCTTGAACGGGAAGGCTCCGGCCACGACGTTCGTCGTCGCACTGTCGAGCTCCGACACAACCTGCGCGACCGTCCCGGCGAGCGTCACATTCGCGAAGAACGCGACCACCGCCACGTTCAACGTGACGACCGTCGGGGTGGCGAGCAACAAGTCTTCGACCATCACGGCGTCCCTCGGGAGCGCGACGGTAGCGGCCCAGATCGCCACAACTCCTGCGAATCTTTCGTCCGTCTCAGTGAAGCCGACGAGCGTCGTTGGCGGAACGAACTCGACAGGCACCGTGACCCTCGACGGGAGCGCGCCCTCGGGTGGCATCGTCGTGACTTTGTCGAGCTCCGACGGCACGGCAACCGTTCCTGTATCCGTCACGGTCGGTGCCAACGCGAAGACAAAGACCTTTACCGTGACAACCACCGCGGTCTCAACCGTCCACACGGCGACGATCTCCGCGACATACGCGGGCGTGACGAAGACCGCCGCCCTCGCGGTCGGCCCTGTCGTTGTGTCTTCGCTGACACTAAACCCGCCTACAGTCGACGGCGGATCTGGAGCGAGCGGCACGGTGACTCTGACCGGCGCGGCACCTTCCGGTGGCTTCCTCGTCAACCTCGCGAGTGACAACGCCGCGGCTTCGGTTCCTTCAACCGCTTCGGTGGCCCAAGGCGCGACGACAGCCACGTTCTCGGTGACGACCGTGCCTGTCCCTGTCGTCACGACGGCGAACATCTCGGCGACCGCGGCCTCGGCGTCGACCACCGCAGCCCTAACGATCAACCCGCCCGTCCTTACGGCCATTACCCTACCCAGCTCGCCAGTGGTCGGTGGCATTGCGGCTTCCGGAGCCGTAACGATTTCCTTGCCGGCGCCTAACGGTGGATTCCTAGTCGGTCTGACGACCGACAACCCGGCTGTGACCGTCCCGACTGCCGTGACGGTTCCTTCGGGGGCGACGAGTGTCGGATTCGCGGCGACGACGAGCGCTGTCCTAGCCGATACGGTGGTCAACGTCTTCGCCACGGCGAATGCCACGACTGTTTCGGCGGGACTCACTGTCAGCGCCGCTACGGTCCTCTCCGTTGCCTTGAATCCCTCTTCCGTGGCCGGCGTGAGCCCGTCGACCGGAACCGTCGCCCTGACGGGGCCGGCCCCGGCTGGCGGCGTCTCAGTGTCCCTAACCAGCAGTGACTCTTCCGTGACCGTCCCGCCCGCCGTGACCATCCCTGAAGGAGCCTCGACTGTCACCTTCGAGGTCGAGACGACAAACGTCGTCTCGACACTCGCGGTTTCGATCAGCGCCTCTCTCGGCGCGTCGACCGCGACTGCCGTTCTGACGGTCACGCCTTGCACCTTTGGACAAGCTCCGCCCCCGACGTCCATCCCGACATCCGACGTCGTCTGGCTCGACGACAGCGTGCCGCCCGATTCCGTGACGTCAGGCGGTTGGCAAACCGACACGACGCAGGCGGCGAGTGGCGCAAGCTCTTTCACGGTCGGCCTGGCTGACGGTTACCACGAAGGATTCGTCTTTACCGGGATCGACGCGGGCACGCATCTGAGAGTCGGCGACCGGATCGTCGCCTATGCGCTCATCGACCCCTGTAACCCACCGAAGGAACTCCTTTTCCTCTTCGCGGACGAGACGGGTAACTGGGACCACTCCGCCTACTGGGGTGGAGACTTCATTGGCAACGGGACGGCACGTGTCTCGATGGGGCCCCTCCCCGACGGCGGCCAATGGGTCAGACTCGAGATCCCCGCGTCCTCCGTCGGCATGGAAGGACACACCCTCTCAGGGATATGGCCCCAGCTCTTCGACGGCCGTGTGTGGCTTGATCTGATCGGACGGTCCCCCTCGTGCACGACGCCGATTGCGCCCATCCCGACTGCTACGTTCAAGCCCGGCGACACGATCTGGATCGACGACTCGATCCCCGGCGACGGCGGCTCGGGGACGCCCTGGACCTTCGACCCGACCCAGAAGGCGAGCGGCGCGGTTTCACTGACGCTGGGACCTCACGTTCTCGATTACCAGGATTACGCCTGGACGGGAGATACGGCCGGGGTCCTTATGAACACGGGAGATCGCTTCGTCGTCTATGTGCTTCTCGACCCGTGCGATCCGCCCCAGGAGATTCTCTTCGACTTTGCCGATCAGACCGGAACCTGGGATCACGTGTCGTACTGGGGGACGGATCTCATTTCACGCGGGACGACCCGTCTCTCGATGGGATCCCTGCCACCCGCAGGGCAATGGGTGCGGCTCGAAATCCCGGCAGCCGCGATCGGGATGGAGGGTCAGACAGCCGCTGCGATCTGGATGTTCATGTACGGGGGGCAGGTCTGGTTTGACAGGATCGGCAAGACCAACGCGACCGGTCAGGCGGTTCTGGCCGGGGTGTCGCTGACGCCGACCTCCGCAACGTCGGGCGCCAACGTAACGGGCACGGTGACCCTGACGGGAGCCGCACCAGCTGGCGGAACGACGGTCTTCTTGACGAGCAGCAATACCTCGGCGGCGACTGTGCCGACCAGCGTCACGATTCCGGCCGGCGTCACGTCCGTGCCATTCGTCGTCGCAACGCTCGGCGTCAATGGACAGGCTTCCGTCAACATCACGGCATCCGACGGCGTGAATACGTACTCGGCTCCGCTCGCCGTTCTCGGGGCGACGCTCTCGACGCTGACCCTGAGCCAGGCAAGTGTCTCTGCCGGCACGTCGGTGACTGGGACCGTGGCACTCAGCGGGTTGGCAGGGCCAGGCGGGCACTCCGTCAGCGTCACGAGTGACAACCTCGCCGCCCTGATGCCGTCCGGCGGCTTCGTGATTGTGCCTCAAGGGGCCTCCACGGCGACATTCACGATCGGAACCTCTCTCGTCTCCGCCTCAACGGCGGTGAATGTCTCGGCAAGTGCTGACTCCGTCACGCGGACTGCGACATTAACCATCACACCTTGCGCCTTTGGGACGGCTCCGGCGCCGACTGCCTTCCCGCCGGACACGATCTGGTTCGACGACGCACCACCTACCGGCGCGAGCCTCTCGGGGACATGGATCTGGGATCCAGCCCAGGCGGCCTTCGGGACTCAGTCAAGTACCGAGCCCGTTGCGACGGGCTATACGCAGCATTTCCTTCAAACGGCGGGAGCATCGAGCCTTCAGCTGGCCCCGGGGGACCTACTTGTCGTCTACGCGCTTTTCGACCCCTGCAATCCGCCGACCGAGGTCATGCTCCAATGGCATTCAGGCGGTCTCTGGGAGCATCGGGCCTTCTGGGGCGCTGACCTAATCGGTCTTGGGACAGCCGGGACGCCGAGCCGGCTCTATCAGGGTCTCGTCCAGCCCTTCGGCCAGTGGACGCGGCTCGAGGTCCCTGCGGCGAGCGTTGGTCTCGACGGCCAGATCGTCGATGGAATCGCCTTCACGCTCATCGGTGGGCGGGTCTGGTTCGATCGGATCGGGAAGAGCAACGCGTCCCACACCGCCGTCCTTTCGACAATCTCGGTCAGCCCGTCCGAGGTTCTCGGCACCGCCGGCGCGACGGGGACGATCACACTGACAGGCCCCGCTCCGACAGGCGGCGTCTCTGTGACGCTCTCGAGCTCGAACACGGATTTCGTGACGGTTCCGCCGGCGGTGGTGGTTCCGGCGGGAAGCTCGAATACGCCCTTCGCCGTTCAGACGTCTCTTGTAGGAGCGACAACGGACGTGACGCTCACCGCGACTGACGGCACGGAGACGCGGACCACTGACATGACCGTCACACCGTTCAGTGTTGCCTCGCTCACGCTCGCTCCGACGACGGTCGTCGGCGGGACGGCGTCCTCGGGGACCGTTACTCTCAATGGCACGGCTCCTGCCGGCGGATTGTCCGTTATTCTCGCGAGTTCGAACCCGGCGGTTGCCGCCGTCCCGGCTTCGGTCAGCGTTACGGCTGGGAGTGCCGCGGCGAGCTTCGTTATTGCAACCGGCCCCGTGGCGAGCGCCCAGGCGGCCGGCATCACCGCGAGCTTTGCGGGGTCTTCGCAGGGGGCTTCCCTCCTCGTCCTCCCGCCGGACCTCTCCTCCGTGGTGCTCAGTCCATCGAGCGTCAACGGCGGCACCGGCTCGACAGGCACTGTCACGCTGACCGGCGCCGCTCCGGCTGGCGGAACAGCCGTAGCTCTCTCAAGCTCGACCGGTTCCGCGCTCGTTCCGGCGTCGGTGACGGTACCCCCTGGGACTGTTTCCGCGACCTTCACCGTGTCAACGGGCGCAGTCTCGACGCTCACGACGGCCACGATCACCGCGACGCTCGGCACCACCACTCGAACGGCGGCCCTCGCGATCAATCCCCCGGTTGTCGCTCTCTCCGGGGTGTCTTTGAGCCCAACGTCCGTGCTGGCTGGATCGTCGTCCACAGGCACCGTCACTCTCACCCTGCCCGCGGCCGCGGGAGGGTTCGTGGTTAGCCTTGAGAGCGACAACGGCGCGGCGAGCGTTCCGGCATCCGTAACCGTTCAAGAGGGGTCCGCCGTGGCGACGTTCGGCGTGACGACTTCCACGGTGTCGACGACACAGACGGCCACGATTACGGCCACAGCCGGTAGCGTAGCTGTGACATCGACCCTCACGATCAGCCCGCTACCAACGCTGTCCTCTGTTTCCATCAACCCGGCCTCGGTAACGGGGGGAGCTTCGACGACGGGAGCGGTCACCCTATCTCTGCCGGCGTTGTCCGGTGGCTTTGTCGTGAGCCTCTCGAGCGACAACCCGGCCGCGGCCCCCCCGGCGACGGTCACGGTTCCGCAGGGCTTAACGACGGCGTCATTCCCGATCCCGTCGAGCATCACGACATCTCTGCAGCGCGCGACGATAACGGCCTCGGCAAACGGGGTGACGAAGAGCGCGTTGCTCGTCGTGACTCCTTCGGCGCCTGCCGTTGATCTAACGGAAGGGAACGCCGCCGACTGGGCGGCGTTCGCTGCGGACTCGGCCCCAACGAGCCTGTCCGACGACACGAGTCACACCCAGGTTGGGGCCTACTCCCTCAAGCTCGTCACCGGCAGTGGAGCGGACACCGGCGTCAGCTACCCGGCCGTCGGCAGCCTCAACTGGGACTTGACCTCGCTACCTTTCATGTCGTTCTGGCTCTACATCGACGGATCGTCGACGTTCGGCGGGAACCAGCCACTCATCGTACTCAACGGCCCGAGTGGCAGCGTGACCTACACGCCCTCTTCGCCTCTTACCTTCTCGAACCAATGGCATCAGTACGTGATTGCGCTGACTGGCAACAGCGGCTGGGCGAAAACAGTCAGCGGGACCATGGACCTTTCCGATGTGACCTCGTTTGAAATCCATCACCAGGCAACGCCCGGCGGGTTCACGGCCTACTACGACGGGCTTACGTTCCTTGCCTCGTTGCCGGGCGACCTGGCCGAGAACAACCCGGGCGAATGGGGTGTCATCAATGCCCGTGCCGTGACCGTGGACACCACCCATGTACAGGTCGGATCGTCTTCGATCGCGTTCTGGCCCCAGAGTGGAGTCGACACTGGCGTCACGTACCCCGGCTATTCCGACGCCCACTGGGACCTCACGAGCATCGATTCTCTGAGTTTTTGGCTCTTTGCGGTCAATACAAGCCTCGGGGGTACGCACCCCGTCGTCGTCCTCAGGACAACGACAGGATCGGCGACGTATGCGCCGTCATCGCTGGTCAGCCCCGCCAACGACTGGCAGCTCTATCAGGTGCCGCTAGGCGGTGGCGGACAATGGATTCGGTCCGACACGGGCGCGCCGACTCTCGCCGACGTCAAGTGGGTTGAGCTTCATTTCGGTACGGCGGGCGCTCAGATCTACGTCGATGGACTGAGCTTCGGGCGCGTCGTTTCGAGCGCGCCGATAACAGTGGTGCCGCCCGATACGAACCCCGAATTCTTTGTTTCACTCGGCGTAACCGATGCGGGGATCCCGACAGCCGGCAGCCTCGAGCGCCTTTCCGGCCCCAGCTCACTGAGGCGCGGCGAGCAAGTGTCGACTCCGCTTCCGACGCCCGTGCTATCGGTCAGCACAATTCCAATCGACTTTCAAGACCCGCCGGTCACCGACTATCCCGCGAACTTCACCGTCTATACCGGACCGGTGACGACGCCGACCAGGGTTCAGCTGACTGCGCTGGACTCGACCGGAGTCCATCAGATCGGCGGGACGCTGATCGTGAATCCGGCGCCGCTCCTTGCTGTGAGCGTTCCACCGGCCTTCTGCAGTGATCCGCTTTCGGGCTGGCTGGCCTTCCATGGGTCACCGGACCTGTCGGGCGTCAGCATTGGCAGTGGCTCGTCGACCTGTGGCGGCTCGAATCCGCCAGTGAGCATTGGCGGCCCGGGAAGTGGGGGGCCCATTCAGGGTCCTCCGGCGGGCTGGGGCTGCACCCCACAAGCGGGTGGTGGCTGGGGGAACTGCACGGGTCTTCCGAATGGCGCCGTGCCGATAGGCTACGCCATGACTCCCACGACTTCTGGGGCGACATCGTGCACGGCCTCCGTCTCTGTCACCTACGGCGGCATCACGACGACACTACCGACCTCCTTCGGTCAGCAGACGGCAAGGATCTCGAGAGTGTTCCTGAACCCGACGTCGATCCTAGGCGGTGGGGCCGCGACGGGTACCCTTCTCCTTGACAGCCCGGCTCCCGCCTGTGGTCTGGTCGCGACTCTGTCTGCGAACGATTCGGTGGTTCAGGTTCCGGCTTCGGTGATCGTGCCGTCTGGCTCGACATCGGTCACCTTCATGGTAACGACGAGTGGCGTTGCCTCGACCCACTTTGCAACGGTTACCGCGAACGCGATGGGGTTCTCCGCGTCTGCCTCTCTCCTTGTCGCACCCGCCGTACTTTCCTCTGTCACTCTCCTGCCGTCCGCTGTCTTGGGCGGAATGGGATCGGTCGGAACCGTCTCGCTCTCGGGCGTAGCGCCAATCGGCGGCTTTGCCGTGGGCCTCTCGAGTGACAGTTCATCCGCTGTGGTTCCGGCCTCGGTCACCGTGCCGCAAGGGTCCGGCTCGACGACGTTCGCGGTCACGACTTACGCGGTCAGTTCACAGAAGAACGTGACCATTACTGCGAGTGCCGGGGGCGGCACTGCGTCCGCGTCCCTCGCCCTGTGCACGTCGTCGCCGATACAGGCGCTCAGTCTCACGCCGACCTGGACCACTGGAGGAGGCTCGGTGCAGGGGACCGTGACGCTGAGCAATCCCGCTCCGACAGGAGGAGTCACAGTCACTCTCTCGAGCAACAGCGCCGCGGCCTCGGTGCCCGCGTCCGTACTCGTTCCAGTAGGAAATGTAACTGCTAACTTCATGGTGTCGACGACGGCCGTTGCTGCCTTCTCGAGCGCGACGATTTCCGGCGGCGCCGGCGGAGTCACGAAGACAGCGGGGCTCGGAATCTATCCGCCGGGCCCGCAGCTTCTCGGTATCACACTCAGTCCGGCGACCGTTTCGGGTGGAGCGACGTCGGCGGGTACCGTGACCTTGACCAGCCCCGCCCCCACGGGAGGGCTCGTGGTGACGCTCGCGAGCGACAGCGCAGCGGCGACGGTCCCGCCATCCATCGCCATGAGTCAGGGCACCACGACTGCGGCGTTCACGGTCTCGACCACTGCCGTCTCGTCCACCGCCGTGGCGAATGTCAGCGCAACCGCCGGCAGTACCACGAAGTCAGTGGCTCTCACCATCAACCCCGCCGTGTCGATCGCTTCTGTCTCCTTCACACCGACCAGCGTCCGGGGAGGCGCCTCGGCCACTGGCACGGTCACCTTGACCAGCCCCGCGGCCGTCGGTGGATTCGTCGCGAGCCTCTCGAGCAGCAATCCGGCCGCAGTCGTGCCCCCTTACGTCGTCATCAGCGCGGGGGCTCTTTCCGCGACCTTCCAGACCACGACGACCCCTGTCGTCGCGACGACGACGGCGACGATCTCTGCCTCGGCGGCAGGCATCGTCGAGACTGCAACACTCACGGTGACGTCGCCGACGTTGCTCACCGGGGTCGCCCCCGGCTGGGCGCTGCCCGGCGACGCGACGCCGGTTGTCTATGGCTCGGGGATACAGACGGGGAGCACGGTGACGTTTGTGGGGCCCGTCTACGCCTTGGACGGCGAGACGGTTCTCTGCGTCCTCGGGACAAACTGTGCTTCTCAGACGCTTGCTGGCGCAGCGACCTCCGACGGCTCGGCCATCGCATTCACGATCCCGCCAGGCGCGGCAACAGGAATCTATCAGGTCTACGTGACGGACCCTCTTGGCTCGAGCTCGACAAACCGGGAATGGATCGGAGTCAACCCATCTCAGCCGACGTATCCAGCCGAGGCCAGCAACGCACACGGCTATGCGACCCAGGTCCTTCCCGGCCAAACCGTAACGGGCACTCTTACGGGTGACAACCCTCTCAACGGGATCTCGGACTACAACTATTACTACTTCGTCGCCACGGCAGGCACGCACCTCAACGTGGCTATGGAGCGCGTGGACACATCGTTGCCGTGGGAAAATCCCGCGAGCCTCGATCCGCAGATCGAGGTTGTCGCGCCGGACGGCTTCATCTACGCGAACCTCCAGGGGTTCGACAATGTCCCAGGGAGCGACCTCAACGCCTCCATCACGGATGCCGTCCTACCGCAGACAGGCGTCTATCTCATCGTGGCCGAAACGCTCCGTGGCAGCGGGCAGTACAACCTGGCGTTCAATCTATCGTCGGCGCCTCCGGCGCCCGCCGGAAGCCGGATCCTTGCGTTCTCCGGCGGCGGGGCAACCGTTCCACTGAATGGAACCGTCACCGCCAACGCTCTCATGCTCGACCCGCGCGGCTATCCGATCGCGGGGGCAAGTGCGACGTTTGCGGTCGAGGCAAACCCGGACGACACCGGAACTCTTTCATTCGTCGGCGGAAGTACGGCCCCGACATCGCTCCAGGGGATCGCGTCCAAGAGCGCCCAGATCACGGCTTCCGGCAAGGTCAGGTTCCGTCCGTTCTTCACGGACGCCAGCCTCGCGAATGCGACCTACGTCACCCCCACGGAGCCTTCGGCGAGTTCGCTCGCTGCCTCTACAGGCGAGCTCGTCGTTCCTCTCTACAGACCCGCCGCAAGACGCCCGTTCAGGATTCTCGGAATCACGTCCGGGAGGGTCTCGCTTACCGAGCACGACATTCGGCGTCTCGCGCCAGAGCGCGTGACGATTCGTCACGACGATATCGGAACCGGGTCCGATTCGGCGGTCCGAGCGCCGCTTTCAAAGATGGCTGCAAGCAGCACTGGTGGTCTCACGCCGTCGCCAAAGGGTGAAACCCACCCACTTCCTAAGCCGATGGCCTATGCGCGCATCCCGCTCGCGATCACGGGTTGCGCCGCCGACCTGAGTCTCTTCGTCGAAGCGGGTGTCAACGCGACGGTCTACCCGCCCTTCACAGTGACGCTGACCGATCTAACGCCACCCACTGGCGGTGGCGCCTCGCCTCGCACGATCGACTTCCAGGGCATCCGCGATCATCGTATCGAGAAGACGGTCTCCATCAAGATCGACATCAAGGACGGGCGCGGCCAGACGCCGAGCTACCCGGTGCTCGTCGAGCTGGCCCTCGGCGGACCGCGTCACGGACAGCTCATCCTGGATCCGGGCGGCGCGAATGTCGCTTGTGATGAGGCGTCGTTCCTCTGGCACGAGAACGGGGATTCGAACGAGCAGTTCGACTACAAGCTGGGAACGCTCTCCCTCTTTGCGGGCGTCACGCAAGATTCGTCGGGTGCATACGCTCCGATCTGGGACGAGGCCGAGACGCTGGCGATGCGGATCTCGACGATCGACTCGGGCGGTGCACAGACTCAGTGGGAGAACGACTGGGCGGTCCGCCCCGAGCCCGGGAAGCCGGATCACTTCGCGTGTTTCGAGCCGGATGGGTCATCGTGCCCGGATACACTGCGCTTCTGGTCGGGCTATCAGGCTTACGCGGTCGGCGGCCACATGCAGACGGCTCCCTACAACATCTACTCGGCCTACGAACTCGATGACAAGTACGGCAACATGACGTACGGATACGGCGGCGCTTCGATGACCGCCCCCGCTTCAAACGTCACAGCGCTGTTCTTTGACCAACTGCCGGGTCTGGCCGTTTCTGGAGTCCTTCTGGGCGGGACGGACGTGGGCCAATACGGTATCCAGTCCTACTGGACAAGCGTTCCCGCCTGGCCGAACGGCAGTCTGCCGTCGACTCTGGACGTCGACTACGGCTCGGACCCCGATGGAGACTGGCCCGCGGGCTCAGTCACGAAAGACATCACGTACCAGTTCGAGAACACGACCACTCATGCCCTCGTCGAATCGAGGACCTATGACCTGATTAGGCCGGACGGCTCGAAGGGCATTACGGATGGCGTCTTCCCGATGCCCGTTCGACCCGCGATGGTGGCCGCAAACATGCCGAAGACGGAGGTCGGTGACACACGCCGCCTCACGTTCCTCATTGTCTCCGGCGACGTAACACGGTCGGACTCGTACTATGCCGAGCCTTTCGCCGGCGGAACGAGGCTCTGGTCGTCGTCAGTTGGCGGTACCTTCCAGTATCCGATCCCCCCACCGTCTGTCCCCACGCTTGAGGTCTTCGATACACCAGCTTTTCGATTCACGCTGATCGATTCGAACCGCAATCCAGTCCTCGACGGCGCGAGTTTCCGCGTATATCGCTGCCCGCGCTTCGACCATGAGTCCCTAAATCGGTCGTGCTCGACCAGCCCTGTCGACAGCGTGAATGCCGTCGTCGACAACTTCCACGTCAACGAAGGCGGCGACTACCGAGGTTACGTAGGCATCGAGCTCACGAAGGCGCCAGTCGCCACGGGCGAGTTCTTCATCAAGGCCGAGTCGCTCGGACAGAACTACCGCGTGCGGCGGCAGGGCGACTTCGTTACGTCATGGGACACCTCCTCGGGCGAGTGGACGGGCGCCTTCTCGATCGCCGTCGTCGACAGCCCGGTGGCGAACTGCGCCTGCGAGACTTGTAACGAGCAGTGCACGGCCTCCCCGAACTTCATCGCGACGGGTACATACCAGGCCCGCGCGACGGATCTCACGCTTCCGACTCCAGGATTCCCTGTGCAGGTGTCACGCCGCTACCTGAGCTCAAACCGTACGCCAGGAGCCCTCGGCGTTGGCTGGACGACGAGCCTCGAGTCTCGGATCTGGTTCTCGGAGTACATCGCGGCGTCGGGGCTAGCCGCGCCAGCCGCCAACGTCCTTCTGCCCGGCGGCGAGCAGTTCCGGTTCACGATCAACGGCCTCACCGGCGTCTTCGAACCGCCGACCGGGCGCCGGGACACGCTCGTCCGAAACCCCGCCGACCTCAGCTTCGACTTCACGGTCCAAAGAAGCCGCACCGTCTATCACTTCGACAACAACGGCCGCTTGACCACGATGACCGACGAGTTTGGAAACGCCATCGCGATCACCTACAACGCCTCGGGCCAGGCACAACGCGTGGCCGATCAGTCGGGTTCGGGCCGGTACATCGACGTCTCGTGGCGGTCCGACGGCATGGTCGACTACGTTCAGGACTCGGCGGGCCGGCGCGTGTCCTACGGCTACGACGTTGACGGGACTCTGATCTCCGCGACCGACCCCGCGAGCCGCGTCACGCACTATCACTACACGAATGGCAGCTACGGGCCTCTCCTCGATCAGATCTCGGATAACTGGAACCGCGTCCTGACCGTCGTCACGTACGACGCCGGGGACCGGACGAAGAGCTACTCGGAGAACCTCGAGACGTACGTCTACACCTATGTCGATCCGGCGACGACGACGAAGACCGACTCGTCGGGCTACACGGCCACGTTCACGACGGCGCCAAGCGGGCAGATCACGGTACGAACGCCGCCACCGGCGGACGGTTCGGCCGCCGCGCATACCGACTACAACGCCGACGGCTCCGTGGCAGGCACGACCGACGAGGTCGGCGTCCGCACCAACTACACCTATGACGCCAACGGGCGAGTAGCGACCGTCACGCGCGACGCCACCGGGACCTCACCCGTGCGCTTCGAGTATGCGTACGATTCGTCTTTCCCGGACAAGGTCATCTCCGTTACGCCGAAGAACCCGACCTCCGGGGCCTTCGACCCGAACTGGCAGGGCTGGAGGTACGACTACTACCAGACTTCCCCGTCGGGTGCGCTCAACCACGTATACCGCCTGCAGAATGACGGCGGCACGACCGATACGCTCTCCACGTTCCAGTACGACGCCAAGGGCCGGGTTACGCAGCAGACGACCGCCGCCGGCGCCCAGACCGATTACGCCTATACGGGCGCGGACCTTTCCACCGTCACCCACCCCAGCAACAATGACTCGGGCACGCGCCCCGTCACGACGTATGGCAACTACGACGGCGTCGGCCGCCCCCGCACGATCACCGATCCGACCGGGAAGGACACCACCTACACCTACGACGCCCTCGGGCGCGTCCTCACCGTCACACTGCCGAAGCCCACGCCATCCTTCTCCGGGGACTTCACGACAACCTACTCCTACGACAACTTCGACTCGGGAACCGCTCTCACTTTCACCAACATCACCGACCCCAACGGTCGCCTAACGCAGCTCGGCTACGACGAACACGGGCGGCTCCTCAAGTCCATCGACGCGCTCGGCAATGCCACGGCCTACGCCTACACGCGCGACGTCCTGACCTCCATCACCGACGCCAACGACAACGTCACCTCGTACCACTACGACCCGCTCAAGCGCCTCGACACGACGACCTTCCCGGACGGAAAGACGGAGACGTACACCTACTACGCCGACGGCCTCCTGAAGACGAAGACCGACCGGATGGGCCAAACCCTCACGTACGCCTACGACGACTTCAAGCGGCTCAAGACGAAGACCTACCCCAACGCGACGACGATCACGTACACGTACACTGGCCAGAAGCTCACGCAGGTCGACGACACTTACGCGAATCCAGCGGAAACGCATACCTTCACGTACGACTCGAGCTACCGCGTCCAGCAGAACGTCCAGGCGACGCGCGGGACGCTGAGCTACTCCTACACCCCTGACGACCGCGTCGACACCATGACGATCGCCGGCACCCCCAACGTCACGACGGCCCACACCTACTAC
>Ga0335085_10001223_pt1 | contig 57995 bp, 46 predicted proteins | sample Lox_Sample_45_FD_206712 | JGI IMG/M metagenome (GOLD analysis project Ga0335085, IMG submission 206712) | Soil microbial communities from Loxahatchee National Wildlife Refuge, Florida, United States - Lox_Sample_4.5 | ecosystem: Environmental > Terrestrial > Soil > Wetlands | place: USA...
TCGCTCTAACCCATTTTTTTATGCAAATTTGCGGAAAATTTCACGGTTTCTCCATCTCCGCCATTCTATGCTGCTACGAGTGGGCGCAAGCGGGCAGCGCTTGAGCTTCACGGGCGACGAACATGAGCACATCGAGCAACACAATGTTGTGGCGCACTGCGGCGGCTTTTCTTTTGATGCTGGGCGTCATTTCAGCGCTGGGATCCCGCGGTTACGCGCAGAGTCAAAACCAGCCCAATGCGCAGACGACGTCGGCTCAGGAGCCGGCGACCTCTGAAGTGCCCGCCGCGGTAGCCAAGGAGTTGCACGCGATGAATGCGCATATCGGGCAACTGGAGTCGCGACTGAATGATCTCGCTGCATCGGTGGCACCCACCACCGCTGTCATGCGGCCTTCTCTCCCGGCGCCAACCGAGGCCACGCTCACGGGGAAGGTGAGCTGCGGCCATTGCGAGGGTGTCCAGCCGACGCACAAGGGGTACACGCCGTTCAGCTGGGCTCTCTATTCTGTCAGCCAGGGTGACGACATCGTGCTGGTTGCCCGCGACAAGACTTACAAGCTGCAGGGCGATAAGGACCGGCTCTTGAAGTTCATGGGTGATAACACAAGAGTAACCGGGCGTCTGCAGGGCACCACCTTAGAAGTGCAGACCATCGGGCGCGCCTCAAAGAACGAGTAGTTCTGGACCATGGCAATCCCTTGGCAACCATCCCAAATTTGACCTCATGCTGGCGGTGCACACGCTTCCTCATCTTGGCAAGGACGTGCGAGCCTGGCCAGCACACCAGCGGGAGCTCTTCCCAAGACTCCCGCTGGATTTCTCTCTGAAGTCCACAGCCTCTCCATCCACCGAGAAGAAACACAAGCCCAGCTTCGCAATCCAGCGCGTGTCCTCAAAAGTCAAAAGTTTTATGGAATCTAGTTAAAAGTTTAATGAAGATTCTTCACGGATTCTTCATGACCCGCATTCTACCGTTCAAGCCGTTGAGGGTTGCAAAAGCAGAGTTCGCGGTCAGCGGACGAGCAGGATACTCATATGGCGATGACGATTGATCGGGGAGATCTGGAAATCGGCCTTCTGCGCATGTTTCTTGCCGTAGCTCAGCACGGAACTATGGGACGGGCCGCAGCAGCAAGTGCCACAACGCAACCGACCGTGAGCCAGCGGATATTGCGGCTGGAGAAGATCGTGGGCCGCAAGCTGTTCTCCCGAAATCGGGGCGGCCTGAAGCTTACCGGCCACGGCGAACTGCTGGTTGCCTACGCTAACCGCGCCATCGATCTTAATGAAGAGGCACTGGCACGGCTCCGCGAGGAGTCGGTTTGCGGGCCGGTGCGCCTGGGCGCCAGTGAGGAAACAGTGCTGGCCCGATTGGCACCAACGCTGAAACGTTTCCAAAGAAGCTATCCCGACGTCGAGTTAATGCTTACGGTGGCCGGGCCGGCAAAGTTGGAATTTCTGCTGGCCCAGGGAGAACTGGGCTTTGTCATCAGCGACTCCGCGCGGATCACAGGCCGGCCCGTCATAGAGTGGAATTCTCGTTTAGCTTGGTTCGCCGGCATAGATCTATCGATTGATCCATTCCGCCCCTTACCTCTGGTGCTTTCTCAGAACGCGGGCCCTTGGCGCGAGCAAATATTGGATTCGCTGCGCGAAGCCGGATGGGAGTGGCGAATCGTCTTGGAGAGCGCGAATCTGGATACGACCATTGCGGCAGTTGAGTCCGACTTAGGTGTGTCCGTCCTGCTGCGAGAGACTGTCCGGAGCACCGGCATACGGGAGGTTAAGCACGGAAGGCTGCCCGCGCTTCCCGAGATGAGCTTCGGATTATTTCGCAGCAATTCTGTGCTCACAAAAGCACAATCCCTGATGGAAATAGCGCTCACAGCATCCCTGAAGTCCGCAAAGGCACAGCGGTTGCCTGACTTCGCCGAGGCGCACACCTGGTTGTCCAACGACGAGTTCAAAGTACTGCAAATGGTGACTTCGTGAGCACCGTATGAGCTCGGTCACGATGGAGCCTGTCCGGCGCTGGTTGCTGCGGTTTCGAGTTAGCGTGTCTGCACCAGCAGCCCTTAAATGATGAAAATCCACATTATTGTTCCTCTTGGCATGAATGCCTTCTTTATGGACATTTTATTGACTTTTAACGACATCTTTACGAATCGTCTTTTTTAATAACCTAAAGAGTCAGGTGCTCAGCATCGCTCGCAAATGTTCCTCGATGAAGTTTGTGATGCAACGATGTACAACTTCGCAACAGAAAGATCAGGGGGCGTGAAAAACATGAAGACTTTGTGGTGTAGGCCGGCGGTAGTTGCAGTTCTCCTTCTCCTGATGCTGGGTGTCATTCCAGCTACCGGACGAGCCTGTTACGCGCAGACCCAGGCGCAAACGGATGCTCAAACGAAGGAGGCAAAGCTGCACGAACCCGCGGCGAGCGGCGCCGCTCCCGACACCGGCGCGACCAGCGCATCCTCCACCCGACCGGCGGCCGTTGCGGATCCGGGACTATCGCCTGCGGTCGCGAAAGAGCTCCAGGCGATGAGAGCGCGCATCGAGCAGCTTGAGATGGAACTGAAGGCGCGTCCGGCAGCAGAACCACCGGCAACGGCAGCCGCTCCTGCAAAGGCGGGGGAGCCGGTCTCGGCCACAACACGAGCCAATCAGGAGGTGGCGATGGTGCCAGTGCAAGGCGAATCGACGAGTGCACCAGCCGCAGCTCAAGCTCCTGCTGTTCCGGAAGTGGATATACAGACTCCGTTCGCGTACGCCGACTGGACCTGGCTAAATGGCACCGCCCGCAACAAGGACGCGGTGTGGGACTCGAAATTTTTCACTCCAGAGATCAGGTTCGACACCCACTTTGTCAGCAGCTTTAACCATCCCCAAGACGACACCATTGGCGGGTCGAGCGAGATTTTCCGGTCGAACGAAGTCCAGGTGGAACAGATCAGCTTCGGCGGCGACTTTCATTGGCAGAACGTGCGCGGCCGGGTATTGACCATGAATGGAATGTTCGGCATTACGACGCCACGCAATGACGCCAGCCCTGGACGAGGACAATGGGATCTTCGTGGTGCGTACAAGTACGTGTCGGAGGCCTATGGAGGTTACCACTGGAATGTGAACCACGGCCTCAATTTGGATGCGGGAATTTTCGTGTCCTACATTGGCCTGTTCAGCTACTACAACTTCGACAACTGGGCGTACCAGCCATCGTATGTGTCATCCAACACGCCCTGGTTCTTCAACGGGGTGCGCATTCAATGGTTTCCCACCAACAAATTGAAGATTGAGCCCTGGATCATCAACGGATGGCAGTCCTATGGCAGGTTCGGCAGCCATCCGGGCCTGGGCGGCCAGATTATGTACCGTCCGAAGCCCTGGCTTGCCATGGTCTTCAATAACTACGGCATGGGTGAAGATACGCTGGGCACCGGTAACGGCAAACTTGGCCGAAGTCGCATTCACACCGACGACAGTATCGAAGTCAAGTACTACGATCATCCCGAGAAAACTCTCGACAAGATGGCATTCTCGTTTACGGGCGATCTCGGTTGCGAATACGGCGGGGGCGTGGCTTGCTTTGGAGATAAAAGAGATGGCGCGGGAAACATTACCGCCCACAAGCAAGCATTCTTAGGCTGGATGGCTTACAACCGCTGGTGGTTCAAGAAGGACCTGTACGGACTTACTTTCGGCGGCGGACAGATGAACAATCCGGGCCGCTACCTGGTGCTGCTCCCACCAATCAACGGAGCAGATGCGCTCTCCGGATCGCCGTACTTTACGGCGAACCCCGGCGACCCCTTCAAAGCCTGGGACACTTCGATCACATTCGACTATATGCCGAAACAGTACATCACCTTCCGCTGGGAGTACGGCTATCGCCACGCGAATGTGCCATATTTTTCGGGTCGCGGGGGGATAACACCCGGCGTCAACGGCGCGCCCAGCTCGATTCCCAACCCGGCTGCCGGATCTTTGGTGCCGGGCACAACATTCGTGCCGGGCCCATTCTTGTCTCCGACGCCGGGTTTGACCTGCGTCGCGGGAAGCGGGTTCTGCCCAGATCTGCGAAAGGATGAGGGCACTCTCAGGCTCGCCATTATGGTCAAGTTCTAGGCGGGCTCGATCGGACATGAAAAACAGCGGCAGCATCGGGGACCTTAAATATAGTTCCGATGCTGCCCCACAACCCTGCCTCCCCCCGGGAAAGATGGCTCATGTTCGCCGCCGCGATTTGAACCTACTCATGAAAAGCGAAAGTCTGAGAACTGGTCTTCTTTTGATTTTGATTCCGGGGCTTCTGCTTCTTGGCGGATGTAACAGCGCACATGGAGATCCGCGGGCGGAGGCGCCTCCCCCAGCCACAGTGGTCGCCGATACAGACGTCAGCCTCTTCGCGGTGGACCACCCGGAGCAGTTTCCGCTTACTGCGGCGGTTGCGTACACCGCCGCTCCCAAACTGGTGGTCACGGGCACCGTGAACCCCGATATCACGCGCAACGTTCCCGTCATCTCGCTGGCCACCGGCCGGGTGGTGGCGATTCACGCGCGGTTAGGAGACACCGTCAAAAAGGGGCAATTGCTGCTGAGCATTCGCAGCGATGACGTGTCCAGCGCATTTTCCGACTATCGCAAGGCAGTCGCTGATGAGACTCTGGCGCGCACGCAGTTGGACCGTTCGAAGGATTTGTACGACCACGGCGCTATCTCAATGAACGATCTCCAGGTCGCCCAGGACACGGAAGACAAGGCCAAAGTAGACGTCGAAACCATGGCAGAACATCTGCGCCTGCTCGGCAATGATCCGGATAAGCCAAATGGTGTCGTGGAGGTGTACGCACCCATCGCGGGCGTGGTCACCGATCAGCAAATCACGACTGCCGGGGGTGTGCAGGCCCTGGGGTCAAGCCCGTTCACGATTTCAGACCTGTCCGATGTCTGGGTGGTGTGCGATGTGTACGAAAACGACCTGGCCAACGTCAAAGTCGGCGAAGCAGCCGAAATCCGGTTGAATGCCTATCCAGACAATGTAATTACCGGACGCATCAGCAATATTGGCGCGGTTCTCGATCCCAGTATTCGCACTGCCAAAGTGCGTGTGGAAGTGCGCAATCCGGGCATGGTGCGTCTCGGCATGTTTGCCACGGCCACGTTTACCGGACTGAAGAATGAGACGTACACAGTAGTTCCCGCCAGCGCCGTGTTGCACATACACGACCGCGACTGGGTGTACGTGCCCGCGCCGGGCCAGAAATTCCGCCGCCTGGAGGTGGTCAGCGGGGACGCCATGCCCAAGAGCATGCTCGAGATCAAATCCGGGCTGGCGCCGGGCCAGCTAGTAGTCGCGAATGCATTGATGCTGGAGCACACCATCGAGCAATAGACAGAAAAATGATTCGCGCCCTGGTAGATTTTGCCCTTAACAACCGTTTCGTAGTACTGGCGTTCGCGATCATGACGCTCGCCTGGGGGGCGGCCTCCTTTCATAACTTGCCTGTCGAGGCGTATCCCGACATCGCGGACAACTACGCCACCATCATCACGCAATGGCCCGGCCGGGCCGCCGAGGAGGTGGAGCAACAAGTCACGATTCCAATCGAAATCCAGATGAACGGAATTCCTCATCTCACACATCTCCGGTCGGAATCAATTTTCGGTTTGTCCTTTGTCCTGATGATCTTCGACGACACCTCCAACAATGACTGGAACCGGCAGAAGGTCATGGAGCGGATGGCTCAGGCGGATTTGCCCGAAGGCCTTCAGCCTTCCATGGGCACGGACTGGAGTACGACCGGGCAAATTTACTGGTATGTGTTGAAAAGCACGAATCCTCAAATTGACATCATGGACCTGAGGTCGATCCAGGATTGGGCGGTGGTGAAGGAACTCAAATCCGTTCCCGACATCGTTGACGTCAGCACCTTCGGGGGCACCACGCGCGAATATCAGGTGCGTGTAGATCCCAACAAACTGGTGTCTTACGGCCTGAGCATTGGGCAGGTGGAGCAGCAGCTGGCGAGTAACAACATTAATGCTGGCGGCAACTTCGTGGAGACCGGCTCGCAGCAGATGAACGTCCGCACCCTCGGACTCTTCAGCCATGTGAAAGACATTGAGCAGACGGTGTTGACGACGAAGTCCGGGACGCCGCTTCGCGTCCGGGACATCGCGGAAGTGAGCCAGGGGGCGAAGATCCGCCTGGGACACGAAGGCAGGGCCATCCGTCGGGAAGACGGCAAGGTCGTGGATAACGACGACGTCATCTTCGCGCAGGTAATGATGCGCAAGGGCGCCGACTCGGGACCAACCCTGGAAAAGCTTCACGCCAAGGTGGAGCAACTGAACCACGGTGGCCTTCCTCCGGGCGTGACGCTGGAGCGGATGATCGACCGCAGCGATCTGCTGGCCTTCACCCTGGATACCGTGCTGCACAACCTGGGAGAGGGGATGATTCTGGTTACTATCATTCTCTTCCTCTTTCTGCTCGACGTTCGCGCCGCCCTGATCGTGTCGCTGACCATCCCCTTTGCGCTTTTCTTTGCTTCGATCCTGCTCGACTTGACCAAAGTTCCCGTCAACCTGCTCTCACTGGGCGCGCTGGATTTCGGGATGGTGGTGGACGGCGCGGTCGTAATGGTGGAAAACATCGTGCGGCACATGAGTCGCCACAAGAACAGTTCCTCCATTTCAGGACGCACTGCGATAGCCCAGCCGACACCCGATCAGATGATTCGTGAGGCAGCTCACGAGGTGCAGCGGCCGGTGTTCTACGCCATCCTCATCATCATCACCGCCTACATGCCGATCTTCACGCTGCAGCGCGTGGAGGGCCGGTTGTTCCGGCCTATGGCCTGGACGGTCGCCTTTGCCCTGTTGGGCGCGATGACGTTTTCGATTCTGGTTGCTCCGGTGCTGGCAAGCTTTTTGTTTCGCCGAGGGGTCAAGGAAACACACAACCCGGTCTTGGCTTATCTGACTGAGCGCTACCGGCGGCGCCTGCGCTGGTGCGTGGGCCATCGCACATTTACCGTCGGCATCGGCGTGGCTTGTCTGGTGGTCACTCTGTTCCTGGGTTTCAGCGGAGTGATTGGTTCGGAATTTCTGCCTCATCTGGACGAAGGCTCGATCTGGGCCCGCGGCACCTTGGCGCAGAGCGCGAGCCTCACCGAAGGCACGCGCTTTATGAACCAGGCGCGCCTGATTTTTGCGGCGTTTCCTGAAGCCAAGCAGGTGATTTCCGAAATCGGCCGTCCGGACGACGGAACCGACACTGGTGGATTCGGTAACACGGAATACTTCATCGACCTCAAGCCCAAGGCGGAATGGCGGCCCATATTCCGCGAAAACAAGGAGGAGCTCATCGCCGCCATGGACCGGGCCATATCGAAGATACCAGGGGCAACCTGGAATTTTTCTCAACCCATTGAAGACAACGTCGGAGAAACGCTCACGGGCACCAAGGGCCAGCTTGCCCTGAAGGTTTTCGGGAATGACTTGAGGACCATCGAGGAGAAGGGCGACGAGATCGCCGACATTATGCAGCACGTGCCCGGCATCGCCGACGTCAAGCTCTACCGCGACACTGGCCAACCCAATCTCAACTTCACCATCAACCGGCAGCAGGCGGCACGGTTCGGAATCAACGTGAGCGATATACAGGATGTGATTGAGACCGCAGTCGGCGGGAAAGCTGTGAGCACAGTACTGCCGGCCGGTACTCCGGAACGCTACGACGTGGTGGTGCGTTACCAGGAGCCTTACCGAAGGGACGCGCGCGCCATCAGCAATGTACGGTTGCTTTCCCCTTCCGGAGAGCGGGTGTCGCTGGCGCAGCTCACTACCGTGGAGGTTCGCGATGGTGCTTACGATATCTACCGCGAAGGAAACAGCCGCTACGTCAGCGTGACCTTTAACGTGCGTGGGCGAGATCTGGACAGCTCGGTGGAAGAAGCCATGGCGCAGATCGGCCAGAAGGTCAAACTTCCGCCGGGCTATCACCTGGAATGGTCAGGAGAATACGAGAGCGCAAAGCGGGCCCAGGCTCGGCTCGCCGTCATCGTGCCGCTGACTGTCCTCGTCATATTCATTTTGCTGTACATCATGTTCCGCTCGGCAAAGTGGGCGCTGTTGATCCTGGCGGTCGTGACCATGGCCCCAATTGGCGGGTTGCTGGCGCTGTTGCTAACGGGCACGCACTTTAGCGTGTCATCCGGCATCGGATTCCTGGCGCTGTTTGGCGTCTCGGTCCAGACCGGAGTCATCATGCTGGAATACATCAACCAGCTCCGGGCACGCGGCTACACCATCGTGGATGCAGCCATCGAAGGCGCGGTGCTCAGGCTTCGCCCCATCATGATGACCATGCTGGTGGCAACCTTCGGCTTGGTTCCGGCCGCTTTGTCGCACGCTATCGGTTCTGACTCGCAACGGCCATTTGCCATTGTCATTGTGGGTGGCCTGATGGCTGCGCTGGCGATGAGTCTGGTTCTATTGCCGACCTTATATGTGTGGATCGCCAGGGATAACGACGAGCTCCCGGAAACGGAGGAGTCGTTTGAGATCTAGATCCTGGATTTCGTGTCGACCGAAACTGGCAGGATGTTTGCTCGGATGCCTGGGGTTTGCCTTGATGCCAAGCCTGGCCCTTGCACAGGGCCCGGTGAGGATCTCGCTCGATGAAGCTATTCAGCTCGCGCTGCAGCACAATCACACTCTTTTGGCGGCGCGCAGCACGATTCTGCAGAGCCAGGCTTCCGAGATTACCGCGAACCTGCGCCCCAATCCGACGCTGCTGGGGGACGCCGAGTATCTCTCGCCCACTCATGCGAACACTGACTACATCAACAACGCATCCGAATTCGATGTCGGCATCAGCTACCTGTTTGAGCGGGGCAGGAAACGCCAGCGCCGGTTGCAGACGGCGAAAGACATCACAGCGCAGACACGCTCACTGGTTGCGGACAACGAGCGCAGTCTGACGTTCAGTGTGGCTACTCAGTTCGTGAACGTGCAGCTGGCCGAATCCACTCTGGAACTCGCTGAACAGGACCTGAAAAGCTTTCAGCAGACCGTGAATGTCGGCGAACTCCGTTTCAAAGCAGGCGCGATCAGCGAAGACGACTACTTGAAGATCAAATTGCAACTGCTGCAGTTCGAGACCGATTTCCAACAGGCGCAGCTGGCGAAGGTTCAGTCGCTCTCGGATTTACGGCAGTTACTGGGTTACGAGTCTGTATCCAGCGACTACGACATCGCCGGCGAGTTTGATTATCAGCCGGTCAAGGGCAATGTGGAAGACATGCAATTGAAGGCCTTGCAGAACCGGCCCGATCTCCGCGCCGCCCAACAAGGCGTGACCGCGGCGAAGAGCCAGTACGAATTGCAGAAGGCGATTGGCAAGGTCGATATCACGGGGCAGGTGAACTACACCCACGTCAGCGGACTGAATACCGCCTCGTTCTTTGGAAGTTTTCCGCTGCAGATTTTCGACCGGAACCAGGGCGAGATTGCGCGCGCGAACTACGCCATCACGCAGGCACAGGAGCAGCAGAAGGCGGCGAGCGAGCAAGTCATGACGGATGTACACGACGCTTATCAAGGTCTGCGGACGAACGACAAGGTAGTCACCCTCTATCGATCAGGCTATCTCGACGTGGCGCAGAAGGACCGGGACATCAGCCAATACGCGTACCAGCGCGGCGCCGCCAGCTTGCTGGATTTTCTCGACGCCGAGCGCAGCTACCGCGCCACCCAGCTGGCCTACCGGCAAGCCCTGGCTGCGTACCTGCTGGCGGTCGAACAGCTTCGAGAAGCGGTAGGCGTGAGAGATCTGCCGTAATGAGTAAAGGCCGATAACTCTAAGCCGAGGGAGATGGGTTTTGTGAACAAGCAAGAAGTAAGAAGCCGTATCGAGCGAATTGGGATCATTCCGGCGGTTCGTGTTTCTTCCGCCGAGGACGCCCTTTTTGCCGCGGAGGCAGTGTCCCGAGGCGGGATTCCCATCGTCGAGGTCACCTTAACCGTGCCCGAAGCTTTCAGAGTCATCTCCCACATGGTGCAGAACGCTCCTGACGTGATGGTCGGAGCAGGAGGCGTCAATGATGTGAAAACTGCGCGGGGCTGTTTGGATGCCGGGGCCAGTTTCCTGACCAGCGACGGGCTCGACCCTGCAATCGTGGGTTTTGCAGTGGAGGAGAATGCGGTCGTGATTCCCGGAACGCTGACGCCGAGCGAGGTAATCACAGCGTGGAAGATGGGGCCCGATTTCGTCAAGGTTGTTCCCTGTGGGCAAGTCGGCGGAGCCAGCTACATCCGGGCTTTGAAGGCGATGTTTCCCAACGTGCCCTTGATCGCCGCTGGCGGAGTAAATCAGCAGACTGCGTCCAGCTTCATACTGGCGGGCGCCGTCGCCCTTGGCATCGGCGCGGAGTTAATCCCCAGGGAGGCTGTCCGGATACGGCAGGCAGATCGAATCGCCGAGCTGGCGCGCCGGTTTATCGGCTTTGTCGGCAGCGCCCGCAGCGGGTCGCCAGGCAAATAGAGATTCCGATAGAACGTCAGAAGGAAGTGTCAAATGCAACCAGAACAAGATAATGGACTGTCACAGGCGGGCACCCCTGACCCGGCGGCGAACTCTTTGTTTGAGAGCCTGGCACGCGTCGAGCACGATCTGAACGACTTGGTTAACGCTTTGGCCTTGCTCGGTGTCAAACGATGTTCCCAGTGCCGGCAATTCTTCCGCTGCGCCGACCCCGGCGCGCTTTTCGAGAACGGGCAAATCGTCTGCTACAAATGCATTCCAGATTGGTGGTCTCTTATGTCCGTACGACTCGGCATTACGGAGCGGGAACGGACTGAGGGAAGACTGGCATCGTGGTTGCGAAAGTATCACCGTGCCGAAATCGTAAAGGAGACTCCCGGCGAGGTGCCTGACACCAGCAACGCCGAATTCCGGATCATAGCCAAGTGCCTTGAGTGCTCCGGCTCGGGAAAGCTCATGGAGGGCGAGCGCTGCCGGTTTTGCAATGGCGCTGGGACGGTGCGGATCGTGGTGCCGAAGTAGAGTCGCGCGCCCATTGGGAATAGACTTTGGCACAGCTGTCCTCGGGCGCAGATTGACCCATTCTCTACCAAGGCGCGGCCGGTGGCGCGGGATGAGTATTGTGGAACTGCCAGTAGCAGACCCACCCGGTATTCGGTACAGGCACAAGGATGCCTTAGTTCAGCGGGACTTGGAATGGCCCTTTTTGATGGTTACTTTCTGGTTGTGTATTCCGATTGTGTTCTGCCGTCAGGCTGCCGGAATATCGGCCGGACAGCAACTGCGACGACAGCGAACCCACTGAAAGCCTTGAGGGGCGCCGTTTACTGGCCATTTAGCAAACCGCCGCATTCGGCCACTCTGCCACCTCTCCGTGATTTAGACTTTAGCATGGCAGTGCTTCTTTGGTCATTTCTCCGTCCACCATTCGCCAGATGTCCCGCGGGTTGCCGTCGCGCAATTCATCGGGCAGGGCGGATTCCGGGAATCCCTGGTAACAGACGGGACGGCAAAAGCGGAATATGGCTCCGCTGCCCACGGACGTCGAGCGTCCATCTGAGGTCGACGGATAGGGGCCGCCGTGCACCATGGCGTGGGAGACTTCGACCCCGGTGGGAAACCCGTTAAATACTAGCCGCCCGACCTTGGTCTTGAGGATCGCGAGCAAGTCGGAAAACTCTCGCAGATCGGACTCCGTGCCGTGAATGGTGGCCGTCAGGTGCCCGCCCAGATTACGCGCCAGTTCCAGAACCTGGGCATGACTGGAATGGCGGATGACCAAGGTGGCGGGGCCGAAGACTTCGGCGGCCAGCTCCGGATTTCGCAGAAATGATTCGCGATCGGCTTCGAACAGGGCGGCGCCCACCCCGAGCTCCTGGTCATCGCTCGAGGCCCGCCTGGCAGCCAGAAGCTTCACTCCCTTTTCGGTCTGGCGGCGCGCCGTGGCCGATTGATACGCCTTCCGTATGCCGGACGTCAGCAGGTTGAACTGACGCGATTCGACGACCAGCTTCCCCAGCTTGTCGATGAAGTTCGTGGCATCGCCGTTCTGGGGCAGGAATACGAGTCCGGGCTTGGTGCAGAACTGGCCCGCCCCCAGGGTGAGAGAAGCGTAGGTCCCGGCCGCAAGGTCGTCGCCGCTTTGCCGCAGCGCACCCGGCAAGATGAAAACGGGATTCGTGCTGCTCATCTCGGCAAATACGGGGATGGGTTCGGGACGCGCCGCCGCCAGGTCCATGAGCGCCCTTCCAGCATTATGCGATCCGGTAAAGCCCACGGCTTTCACCAGCGGATGCTTCACCAGCGCCACCCCAACGCCGGCGCCGGAATCGAGTAGAAGAGAGAACACTCCTTCCGGCAAACCGCATTCGTGAACACTCTCGCGCAACAACTGTCCCACCAGTTCGCTGGTGCCAGGATGAGCGGGATGCCCTTTAACGATCACGGGATTTCCCGCGGCCAGCGCCGAGGCGGTGTCTCCCCCGGCCACCGAGAAAGCCAGTGGAAAGTTACTCGCGCCGAACACCACCACGGGGCCGAGGGCATGCAGCATGGAGCGGATATCGGGCCGCGGAGCGGGCTTGCGGCTGGCATCAGCCCGGTCGATGCGGGCCATGGCCCACGAACCCTCTTCCACCACTTCCGCAAAAAGGCGAAGCTGGCCGCAGGTGCGCGCGGTTTCGCCTTGCAGGCGTCCTCTCGGCAGAGCGCTCTCCTGCTCGGCGCGCTCGACCAGCGCATCCACGGCGCCTTCAATTTTGCCCGCGATGGTGCGCAGGAACTTCCCTCTTTCGCGTCCGGCGGTCTGGCTGTAGCTGGCAAACGCTTCATGCGCCAGACGGGCCGCCAGATTGACCTCGTCGGTTGACGCGGCGAAGAAATCCGGCGTCAGGCTCTCGCCGGTGCGGGGATTCGTGGCGTGAAATGTTGGCCCGCCGTTGCTGCCTGAACGGGATCCGATGATTGACTGGCCCGATATTTTCAAAATATTCCGCCTCCGGCTGGCTTGAGCGCAGTGCTCAGATAGCCACCAGTATATCGGGTGCGAGGGAACGGGTGCATGGCCCGCAATCCAGTAGGTGACGGACCCGACCGGAACCTACGGATTCGCCTACGACAACATGGGACGTCTGGTCGGGACGACGGCGCATTTTTCATCGGCGGGTGAGTGCTGTAAACTGTCGCCTCACCAAGCGGTCCGTCTCCCAATGGAGGTCTGAACGTGTCTGATTCATTCGCCAGGGAAGTTACTCGCCGCGGATTCATCGCCAAAGTTGGACAAGGTCTGGCGGTGGCCAATTTTGCTGGAACGCTCCTGAAAAGCGCTGAGGCACTGGAAGTACCGGAGCCGCCGGGCAAGAAAATGGGATGGGCGATTGTGGGCCTGGGCAGTCTGGCCATCAACCAGATCCTGCCGGCGTTTGCGAAATGCGAGAAGTCGAAGGTGGTGGCCTTTGTCAGCGGCCATCCTGACAAAGCCAACAAATTGGCGCTGCGTTACGGCGTGAACCCGAAAAATATTTACAATTATCAGAACTACGACACCATCCGGGACAATCCGGAAGTTGACATCATCTACATCGTGCTGCCCAACGGGATGCATGCCGAGTACACGATTCGCGGCCTGCAGGCCGGCAAGCATGTGCTCTCGGAAAAACCCATGGCCAACACGCCCGCCGATTGTCAACAGATGGTGGATGCCGGACGCACTGCCAATCGAAAACTCATGGTGGCTTACCGTTGCCGTTATGAACCCTTCAACCAAGAGGCGATCCGCATGGCCCGCCAGCAGGAGCTGGGTCCGACGAAGGTCATCCTGGCCGATCATGGCTTCAACATCGGCGATCCAACCCAGTGGCGACTGAACAAAGCACTGGCGGGAGGCGGATCGCTGATGGACATCGGCATCTACTCTCTGCAGGCGGCGCGCTACCTTACTGGAGAGGAACCCAGCGAGATCAACGCCATGATGTACACCACGCCGGGCGACGTGCGCTTCAAGGAAGTAGAGGAGACGATAAATTTTCAACTGCGCTTCCCCAGCGGAATCCTGGCCAATTGCACTTCCAGTTACGGCTACTCGGGGCAAAATCGGTATCGGGTGGTGACCACCAAAGGTTGGTTCGAGCTCGAGCCGGCAACCCAGTACAGCGGCTTGCGTTTGTATGTGCACCACGACAACACTACGGAAGAGCGCCTGCTTCCCGTGCGTGACCACTTTGCGCTCGAGATGGACCACATGTCCGGCTGCGTGATGGAGAACAAAGAGCCGCTCACGCCAGGTGAAGAGGGATTGCGCGACTTGACCATCATGGCCGCCATCTACGAGGCGGCCAGGACTGGGAAGACGATCAAGCTGTAGAAAGGAAGGTTGACCATGAGATTAGTTCTGATTCTTATCTGTTCCCTTTTCGTCTCGGTGTCGCTGGCGCATTCTGCACCCCAGACGCAAGTCTTCTCCACATCCGCGGGGCCGGTCAGCATCACCCCGCTGAATCATGCCAGCACGCTGATTGAAGCGGGGGGAAAGATCATCTATCTCGATCCGGCCAAGCCTGCAAATTTTTCCGGGCAACCGAAAGCCGACCTCATCCTGATTACCGATATTCACGGCGACCACATGGATCCTGATGCAATAAAGGAAATCAGCAAGGCCGGGACCGAGATACTGGCGCCGCCCGCGGTGGTCCAGACCGTGACCAGCGCCAAGCCTATTGCCAATGGGGAAACCAAGAGCTGGCAGGACTGGACTATCGAGGCCATCCCAGCCTACAACCTGAAGCGCGGCCCCGCGCCGGGAAAACTGTTCCATGACAAGGGACGCGGCAACGGTTACGTGCTCACCGATGGTGGCAAGCGCTTCTACTTTTCAGGCGACACTGAAGGCGTTCCCGAAATGCGCGCGCTCAAGAACATTGACGTGGCCTTCGTGTGCATGAACCTGCCCTACACCATGCCACCTGAGGAGGCCGCGGATGTGGTCAAGGCATTCCATCCCAAGGTGGTCATTCCTTATCACTATCGCGGGTCTGATCTCAATGTATTTAAAAAGGGGTTGGAAGGGACGGGCATAGAAGTGCGGATGCTGGATTGGTATCCGAAGTAGCCATTCAGGGCCGAGTCCCAGGATGGATAGAGGGTGCAGCCCAGCCCGCCCTCATTTTCTCGCGGGGCTCAGCATCACCTCGCTGACTTGGATTGTCGGCTGGGAGTTCGTGTAGTTGGGAATATCTCCGACGATAGCCGCCGCATGCGGGTCGAAGCTGGCCCGGTAGTCCTCCACTGTATCAAACAAGAGATGTCCCATTGCAACACAAGCCGGGGATGAATCGGCTTGCCCGCCGGATACGCCTTCCTCAACGAACACCCCACGCAGCGCTGCTCCCAACAGTTTTTGCACCAACGGCATATGGTGCGCGAGGTAGTAGTCTATGTCGAACTTCGTAGTCTCAGAGTTGGGATAGAGCACACTCACCTTGACCATAGGCCTCCTTTGTCAGAAGAATTCTATCCCAGGCTGGTGGCCCGGGCCCTTGAGTAGTAGATCTGCCATTCTGTCCACTCAAATGCGCAAGTTACTTTGCGCTGTGCACCGTGCTGCTGGTTTGCGGCCGGGTGCGTAAGCCATCCCGAATGAGCTGTTTTGCACTTTGTAGTTCTTCGCCGGTCAACTCCAGCCGGGGCGGGCGCACCCGCGCATTGCCCATACCGGCTTCCGCCTGCACCAGTTTGATCAACTGGACGAATTTGGGGACCGTGTCCAGCCGCAGCAGGGGCAGAAACCAGCGGTACAGCTCGAATGCTTTTTCGTGCTGACCGCTGATGGCGTAGTTAAAGAGTTCCACGGATTCACGCGGCAGGGCGTTGGCTAGGCCGGCGATCCAACCGATGGCCCCGACGGCGATGGCCTCCACGATGGCATCATCCACGCCGACGAAAATCGCGAGACGATCTCCCAGCAAAGCGCGGATCGCCGCGACTCGCCTGACGTCCATGCTGGACTCTTTGACTGCGGCCAGGTTTTCGTGTTCCGCCGCCAGCGCCTGAATTTGCTCCGGAAGAAAATCGGTGCCGTAAGCCACCGGATTGTTGTAGAGCATGCACGAAAGTGGAGTGGCAGCGAACACAGCCGAGACATGGGCCTTCATTTCGCGCCAGTCGCCCTGATAGACGTAAGGCGGCAACACCATAAGCGCGTCGCAGCCCGCCTCGGCCGCAGCCTTGGCCTGGGCCACGGCTTCAGCGGTGGAGAGCGCGGAAATCGAAGCAACGGCCGGACCGCGGCCGTGCACCGCCTTAACCACTGTCCGCAGAACTGTGACTCTTTCCTCAAACGAGAGAGTTGCGCCCTCGCCCAAAGAGCCCAGCCCCACCACTCCGCTGCAACCATTGTCGAGCAGCCATCGGCAGTGTTCGGCCAGGAAGCCATGGTCAACGTGGAGGAACTCATCAAAGCAGGTCGTAATCGCCGGCATCACACCTTTCCAGATCATCCGCGGCCTCCTGTGTTCACTGTGTTCGGCTTCTGGGGTAAACGATATGAGATTTTCAAAACGAGTGGGGAAGATGGGCGGCCGGATCGAGTCCTGCGCCCAGCCAAACAGGAAGCCGGCTGCAGGTCCGCAGACGCGAGCCTGGCACGGGCCCATTCCACAACGAGTCTGTAGTTTGGCGGCACGCCACGAAGTGTGTTGAGCCAAACGCGAGCAGGTAACGTCTTCACACCGGCACACGATGGTTTCAGGAAGTGGCAAGTCGCGCAGTTCGGCGCGGAGAGCGAATGTGCGATCGAGCACGCGGGCAAATCTTCTCAGCTTTTCGCGTTCCGCAAATAGCGGCTGGGCTGCGCTGCCGCGGCCAGCGGCGGCGAGGCCGGCAATCTGGCCTTCGACCAGCGACAACTCAAGGCCGCCGATACCGGTGGGTTCGCCGGCACAATAAATTCCCGGCACCGTGGTCTGCTGATGAGTGTCCACCGCTACCAGGTCATCTCGCACCCGGCATCCCAGCAGCACCGCCAGCTCGCTATTCGGCACCAGGTGAAATCCGCAGGCCAGGTAGTCACACGGAATGGTTGTACTCTTACCACCGTGCGAGATTACCACTTCCTCGATGGCGGCTTGCCCTCGGGCGGACAGCGGCCATGAACTGGCTGCGAAGGGAATCCCCGCGAGCTGCTTTCGCAGAGAGAATCCCTGGCGGATTTTTTCGGGCTGACGCAAAAGCGCCAACCCGAAGCTGGCCAGAGAACTCCATGAAGCCTGCTCACAAATGATGGGAATTTCGGCGCCGTGCTGGCGCAGGTACGCCGCTACGGCCAGAAGCAACGGGCCGCTGCCCGCAACTACGACTCGTTTGCCTGCTATCGGGAGGCCGCATTTCACCATCGCTTGCAGCCCACCCGCGCCCATGACGTTGGGAAGCGTCCAGCCAGGAAAGGGGAGAAAGCGCTCCCTGGCGCCAGTGGCCAAAACTAATTTCTTGTACTTCAGTTCGAGAGCACCATCCAGCGATTCCGCCAGCAGGATTTCCGGCTCAGGCTGATGAAACACCCGGGTCCCGTAGAGCACGCGTACTCGCGCAGCATGAAGCCGGACATACCACTCAGAGGCCTCGGCTGCGGCGTTCCCGGTCTCGCCACGCCATATCTGGCCTCCGAGGGCGGGATTGTCATCCACGAGTCCCACCTGCAGCCCGCATTCCGCTGCGCGCACGGCCGCGGCGAGACCCGCGGGGCCTCCGCCGACTGCCAGCACATCGAACTGGTTCGCGACCCTGCTCACTCGGTCCTGACTTCCATGCCGGGCTGACAAATTATCTGGCAACTGCGGCAATGCGGCTGCCCGTTGACGGAGGCGCGGCATTCAAAGCAAATTCCCATCCCGCACAGCGGGCCGCGCGTCTCTCCACTGACAGATTTGCGACACGCCGCCCCGGCCAGCACAATGGCCACTGCGACCGTTGCACCGGGAGGCACAGCAATCGAATTCCCGTTGACGGTCACCGTGATCGGCTCAGGCATAAGCGTGCTCCGCCGGGACGCGAGACGGTAAATACGGTTCGACCGGGATGGCAGGATTTCTGCCGGCAATCTGATCGACCAGCAGCCGCGCGGTCGCGAGGGACGTGGTAATTCCCAGTCCTTCGTGGCCGGTGGCGAGAAACAAGGTTGGGTTTCCCGGCCAGGGGCCGATCAGCGGCAGCTTGTCGGGGGTGGCGGCGCGAAATCCGGTCCACACTCTGATGGTGGAGAGCTCCGCCAACTTCGGCATGTACTGTTGCGCGCGTTGCAGCATGCGAGTGAGAACACCGGTATCGACTTCTGCGTGCTCCGCTCCGTACTGGCGCGATGAACCGACAAGAATCTGTCCGGTCTTGCGAGGTTGCACGTTGAAAGCCACGGAATCGGCGGAGGTCGAATGCGCGCTCTTCAAGTACCCCAACTCAACCAACTGGTGATGGACGAATCCGGGGTAGCGATCGGTAATCGCCAGATGGCCTTTCCGTTTCTTGACGCTTAAACCCGGAGTAAGCGCGGATGCCCAGGCGCCGGCCGCGTTGACGATCGCAGCCGCGGAAAACTCCGTTCCGTCGGCGAGGCGCACCAGCCCTTTTCCGATCTGTGAAATCGAGCTGGCAAGGTGGAGTTTCGCGCCGGCCGCCTGGGCGCGTTCGATCAAAAAGCGTGCGGCGCAGGGGGGATACAACACGACGTCCTCGGGCACGAGCAGGCCGCCGGCCATGCCCTTGCGCAAATTGGGTTCGAGACGCTCCAGGGTTTGGGGATCGAGGGCCTCGGTGGGAACTCCGCGCTGGCCGTAGTAGCTCTGCTTGCGCCGTACTTCGGCCATCTCTTCTTCGTCGGCCGCCACCCAGATCGTTCCGCATGGTTCGTATTCGACATCCAGAGGAAGTTCCGGACGCAACTGCTGCCATAGTTGCTGCGAGTAACGGGTGAGAGCAAACTGGGCTTCCGAGTCGTCCATGACCACGATGTGGCCCATGCCGGCAGCGGTGGCGCCGCCTCCAATCACATCGCGATCGATGACTGCCACCCGCATGCCCTGGCGAACACACTCTTCCGCGCAAGCCGCGCCTACGATACCCGCCCCAACCACCACGACCTCATAGGTAAGCCCACTCATCGCCGAATGCCCATGCAGAATGGATCGCGCGGGTCGAGGACCAGAGTCGAATCCGCATTGACGAAGGCGGAGCCCTTGATGCTGGGGTGGACTTGCCCGTCGCGCACGGTAATGCTGCCTTCAAAGACGCTGCCGACAATGCTTTCCTGCTTCCACACCTGGCCTTCGCGCAGCTTGCCGTCGGCATGCAGGCAGGCCAGCTTGGCGCTGGTCCCGGTGCCGCATGGCGATCGGTCGTAAGCCTTGCCCGGGCACAGTACGAAGTTCTTGCTGTTAACTCCGGGCTGTTGCGACGGCCCGAACAGTTCGATGTGGTCTATCTCCTTCCCTTTCGCGCCCGTGATCCGGTTGGCGCTCAGCGCCTGGCGGACCGCCCAGGTAAAGTTCGTCAAAGATTCCACATTGCTGAGTGCGAGTTCTTGACCATGGGCCTCGACCAGAAAAAACCAGTTTCCTCCCCACGCAACGTCACCGCATACCGGCCCAAATCCAGGGACATCAACCGCGACCTTGGCCGCGCTGCGATAGCTGGGGACATTATTTACCGTCACTTCTCCGCTGTCGTGCAGGATAGCGCTCACGGTACCGACGGGAGTGTCGATGCGATGCTCCCCCGGCTTGATACGGCCCATGTAAGAAAGGGTCGCGACCAGCCCGATGGTGCCGTGACCGCACATGCCCAGGTATCCAACATTGTTGAAGAAGATCACGCCCGCCGCGCAGGTCCCGTCCACTGGTTCGCACAATAGAGCACCGACCATGACGTCCGAACCGCGCGGCTCATTCACCACTGCGGAACGGAAATCATCATGTTCCGCGCGGAACCGTTCCAGCCGGGCGCTGAGCGGCCCGCTTCCCAGCTCAGGGCCTCCGCTGACTACCAGGCGCGTGGGCTCGCCGCCGGTATGGGAATCGATCACCCGAATTTCGCGGACACTGCTGCTGATCATGAGTAGTCGCGCTCAGGCAAGTCTTTATCGTCTCATAGCAGAGCCCTGCTGACAGCCGGAGGCGGGCGAAGCCCCTGCAATCGTGCGCTAATGTATAGAATACTCGCTGGCAAGGGCAAGCCCGTTCATCGCGCCGCCCGGCCAATCTATGCAACTGTAGGGAGACCATGATGAACATTGGTGTAGCGCAGAGCTGTGGTTTTGCGGTTCTGGTTGCAATCGCATTGTTGCCCGGCGCCTCGCGGGCGCAGAACACGCCGGCAGCAGGGAAGCCCGACGTCGAGAGCCGGCGGACCCAACTGCTGTCGCTGTTCGACGAAGAATGGCAGTACGAGCTGCGCTCTGACCCTGAAACGGCGACATCATTAGGGGACAACCGGTACAACGATCGTCTTAGCGACCGGTCTCCACAGTTTTATCAGTCCGACGAGGAAACCAGACGCAGGTTTCTGGCTCGCTTCGAGGCCATTGATCCGGCCGGCTTGCCTGAGCAAGATACGCTGAGCCGCGAGCTGATGATCCGAAACCTGCGCCAGGACATTGCAGGCGCGCGCTTCAAGCCCTGGGAAATGCCGGTCAACCAGATGAATGGGCCGCATCTCGGCTTGCTGGAATTGGTGCGGTTAACGCCTTTCAAGCGCGTGCAGGACTACGACGATTATCTTTCGCGCTTGCATCAGGTCCCCAGGATGCTTGAGCAAGTAACCGGCAACATGCGCCAGGGAATGAAAGACCGGTTGATGCCGCCCCGTTACCTGCTGGAAAAAGTGGTGCCGCAAACCCAGGAGATCGCCGGCACCGAGGCCGACGCCAGCCCTTTTGCCCAGCCGGTCAAGAATTTTCCCGTCGGCATTTCCGAGGCTGATCAGAAGCGCCTGCGATCCGCGGTGCTGGCCGCAATCAACAGCGAGATCCTTCCGGCGTACAAACGATTCGCCGAGTTTGTACGAAAAGATTACGCGCCTCAGGGCCGCACCGAGCCCGGTGTATGGGCCCTGCCCGATGGTGCCGAGCGCTATCGTTTTCAAGTCAAACGCATGACGACCACCGACCTGACCCCGGAGGAAATCCACCAGATCGGGCTCAAGCAGGTAGCCGACAACGAGGCCGAGATGCTGGCCCTGGCCCACAAACTGGGCTTCAAAGATCTGGCCAGCCTGAACCAACATATCAAGGACGATCGCAGCTTCTATGCGACTTCGGGTGAGCAGGTGCTGGACCTCTACACCAAGTACACGCGGCAAATGGAGAAGGAGCTGCCCAAGCTCTTCGGGCGCTTGCCGCAAAACAAGCTGGAGGTCATTCCCATGGACCCGTTTCGCGCCAAGAACGCGGTTCCGGCGGATTACATGCCCGGGGCCCAGGACGGATCACGTCCTGGGCATATCAATGTGAATGAGTGGGACCCCGAGCATCGCCTGACCTTGAACATCGAGGCCATCGCTTACCACGAGGGTGTTCCCGGGCATCACCTGCAAATCTCCATCGGTCAGGAGCTGAAGGACCTGCCTGCGTTCCGCAAGAACGGCGACTACACTGCGTTCATTGAAGGCTGGGCGCTGTACTCGGAACGGCTGGGCAAGGAAATCGGCTTTTACGAAGATCCCTACAGCGACTATGGCAGGCTGGAGAACGAAATGTGGCGAGCCATCCGGCTGGTCATCGACACCGGCGTGCACGAGAAGCACTGGTCGCGGGACCAGATGGTGGACTATTTCCATCGCTACACCGCGATGGACGAGCCCAATGTGCAAACCGAAGTCAACCGCTACATTGCCTGGCCGGGACAGGCCTTGGCTTACAAGCTGGGACAGTTGGAAATTCTGAGATTGCGCGAGGAGGCGCGACAGAAGCTGGGCGGCAAGTTCGACTTGCGCGCGTTTCACGACGAGGTGGTCGGCAGCGGGCCGCTTCCGCTGGATGTGCTGCACACCCAGGTGGAAAACTGGATCAGCGCGCAGGCCGCGCGGCCATGATCCTTGCCACGACCGGTTTCAGATTGTCGCCACGTTGATCGTCCCCTACGGTCCGTCCTTCAAGCGATGTTGCGCTTGAGCCTTGCGACCCGGGGTGCAGGCGCGAACACCACCCGGTTGCGTCCGGCCTGCTTGGCGCGGTACAAGGCTTGGTCCGCAGCCCGGATCACGTCCTCCACTTCGCGGATGCGGGCTTTAGGTTCGGCCACACCGATGCTGACGGTGACCGAGATTTCAGAATCTGGGGTTTCATCGGCTCGTCGGGCGGGCTGCGTTCTTCTTCGGGACGCAGCAGCCCGTCGCGCTTCGGCCCTGCGTTCCGCGCTGCGCCGCTCCTGGCCGCGAAAAGTTTCCGCCTGGGCCTCTGCATTCCGGTTGTCCGGGCCCGGCGAAACCTGCCCACGACCGCCACTGCGGCGCTCCTGGCCGCCGCGCACGCGGAAAGTCGACACTTCGATTACCGAGCGCAGCAGTTCCAGATGGGGCATCGCGTCTTTGGCCGTCTTCCCCGGAAACAGAATGGAAAATTCCTCCCCGCCCACGCGATAAGCGCGGCCTCCGCCGGTCACACTGGCAAGTTTGCCCGCGACCATGCGCAAGACCTGGTCGCCGGTTTCATGCCCGTAGGTGTCATTGAACTTTTTGAAGTGATCGATGTCCACGGCAGCAATCGCGTAGGGCTCTTCCAGATGGAACAGGGCATCATTGAAAGCGCGCCGCGCCGGCAGCGAAGTCAGTTCGTCGTGGTAGGCCAGAAGATATGAGTTCTCGATGATGGAACTGATCAGAATCAGGCCCGCCGTCGCCAGATAAGCCGTCGCAACCGGGCTGACTACCCTAGACTGAAAGGAAAGAAAGGTTGCCGCCAGAGCCCATAGCAGGCCGCTCTCCGTCGGTTTGCGATACAGCAGGAAGCGCGCCAGCAAGATGCCGCCAGCGGCCACGAATGCCAGCACGGCCAGGGTGGAGAGTTGGGTCCCGGGAAAGTGCCCGAGAAAATGGGGGTGCAGAAAAGCGGGAGCGACAGTCTCTCCGGGGCGGCAGATGATGGCAACAAACACCGACTCGAAGAACAGGAGCGCCAAACGGGGGAGGGTGGCGGGGAAAACCAGTCTTCGTTCGCGAAATACCGAGAAGGCAACAAAGTTCAAAGGGAGCAGAACGGCTACGGCATCGAGGGCGATTCGGCTGGGCCCGGCGGAAGCGATCCGGCCCGTAGAAAAAAAGTCCAGGGCGCGCTGCGCCAAAAACAAAGTAAGAAGAGAAAAGAGGATGCGGCTGGAGTGGAAGCGCCAGGCCAGAAGAATACCGGCAGCAAATACGGCATAGAAGTAAAACTCGATGGCGGCAGAGGGGATGGCGCCAAACGCGCCGCGAAACACCACGCCGGCTGCCAGCAGGAGAATGCCTCCAGGCAGGACCAGGGAACTGAGCGTCTTTGGGTTCCAGAAATTCACTCCCCAGCGAATCCTTTCGGCCACACCGTGGTCATCACGATTATCTGCCTCATCTTGAATGCCGGGAAGCACCCCTCAGTGACGGTACAGGTTCCACCGAGGATGGAGCCAGTTCCCTTTCTGTCGTGGGTTCCGTTTGCGGAACGTGAGACCTTTGTTCGGTGCTGAATCTCTTGTCCCGGCGCGCTTTCTGTCTAAGAATCGAAACAGTTCAAATTAGATTGATCTTATGCGAATTCTAGTCGCGGAAGACGATACTGCGCTGGCCAGTTTCGTAAGAAAAGGGTTGGAGTCCGAGCACTATGCGGTAGACGTTTCAGCCGATGGAGAACAGGCGCGCGCCATGGCTGCCGAACTGGACTTTGACCTGGTGGTACTTGACCTCAATCTGCCCCGGCTGGGTCGGGATAGAGCCGAGGCGCGAGTACCCTGACATACTGACAAGGTCACGTTTCCTCGGACCCCCCTGCAATTCCGGAAGGTCGGATTTCCCGATTCCGGTTTTGGCCTTGGCTTTTCCCTGAGAGGCCTTTCCAAGACAGGTGAAGCTTAAGCGCGCGCTCGCATACACCCCGCCCGTTCTGGTTTACCTCCCAGCTCGTCCTAGAAATCATGGCTCCTCCGACTTGCGTCGTTGACCATACGTGGACCGCCAAGTGCCCAGAGCCTCTTTGCCTGGCATGAGCGTTACTCATGACAGGGTGGCGTCCAGCACCACCTCGAAAGGCATTACCCCTTCTTCATCGCTCGTGCAAGCTCATGCGCCAAACCAGCTCCCTCCTCCAGACTTCGTGCTTTCGCACTTATTTCCTTTGGCCTTTGCAGGTTGCTGCGAGCCCCTGCTGGGAGCTGCTTCTTCCCGACGTTATTCTGCAAGTCTTTCCCAGGATGCTTGAGCCATGATCCCGTCGGGGGATAGAGTGCATATGCCTGTTACTTCCCCTACCTCATCGGCCTTCCCCATCTCCATCCAATTGGGTCGGCTTCCCCGAATCTTTCCGCCAAGAGACTTCATGCGGGACTGGTTTCGAGATCGTCACTATTCCTTACGTTCAGGCCTCCTGTTTTGCTTGCCACCCAGGTCTCCCCTGCCGCTGCGCCTTTCAAAGCTCGCAGGACAGCCGTGACTTTTACACCCGAGCAAATCATGCATCGTTACCTTTGCATGCATCGGGTATGCTAGCCGTCTGAATCAGGCAATTGACGGCAGAAGGTCTTTCACCTTCCTAGACTTGCAGCTTTGTCGGCCGCTACCATGGAGTGGCCATTCTTCGTTTCCTGCGCACCCGCAAGCCGAGCCTGCCGATTCTGGTGCTGACCGGGCGCACCCGGGTGGAAGACCGGTGCTATGCCTGGACCTGGGCGCGGACGACCACCTGGGGAAGCCGTTTTCCTTCACCGAGCTGTCAGCGCGCATCCGGGCCCTGCTGCGGCGCAGCCACTTGCCGGCCGAGTCGGTGCTGGCAGTGGACGAGTTGAAGCTGGACCGTGTGGAACGCCGGGTGGAGCGGGCAGGACGGCGGATCGAGCTCACCTCGAAGGAATTTTGCCTTCTCGAATATCTCATGCGCAATGCCGGCCGCCGCATTACCCGCGCCATGATCATCGAGTACGTGTGGAATCTCTCCTTCGATACCTGCACCAACGTAGTCGATGTTTATGTGAACTACCTGCGTCGCAAAGTGGACGATGGCTACGGCAAGCACCTGATTCATACCATCCGCGGAGTGGGCTACGAACTGAGTGCCCGCTCCGACAAAGCGCAGGCCGCGGGCGCCGGAACGGAATCATGAAGCCCAGCACGCTGGCAAATCGGGCGGCGGCAAACGATGAAGCGCGTCGGCTGGTTTCCGATCTGTTTCACCAGCTGAGCCAACCGCTCACCACCCTGTGCTGCTCGCTGGAGTTGGCCCAGCTCCAGGTCCCGACTGCGGAGCAATATGCCGAGATCGTGGAGCGTGCCTGGAACAGGCGGAGAAGGTCTCCTGGCTGGCGAGCGCCATTCGTGAACTGCTTGACGCGGGCCAGGAGCACGGTGAATTACTGGAACTCCGCTGGGCGGTCGAGCAGGCAGTTGGCGATCTGCTGCCCCTGGCGGAATCGGCGGGAATGCAGGTCTGTTATTCGCCTGGCTCTCCGTGTCCGTGTGGTTCGACGCGCAGCGCCCGCGCCAGGGATTATTTCATCTGCTGGGGTTTGGGGTTGCGTCGGGCAGCTCGGGCGCGCTGATGAAGATTGAGCTGGAAGAACGTGGGATGCAAGTGTTGTTGGCCCTGACCATATCGGGCCAGGAATGCGCCGATGCATCGACGGACGGGCCCAATCCTGGGCTTCCACCCCATGATCTGGTGCGCCGCTTGGGGCTGGGGATTGCGCAGGCTATCTTTGAGGCCGCGGGCGGAAGTCTCCAACTCAGGCATGAGGCTGATGGCCTGGCCGTCGAGGTACGACGCCGCGGAATGGGCCAGGTTGAGGCGGAAATCAGCCGGACAGGACATCTGTCCTCGGGGCGGTTGTGACTTACACATCCAATCCGATCGATCTCATGAGCTCCAGGCCATTACTCTTCGTGACCACGCCCTCGCGCAGCCGGTAGTCGAATTGTATTTTTCCGTGTTCGAACTCATCCTGAAAGTGGACGTTATGCAGGTGACCCTCGGGCAGCCCGCCGATTTCAGTGAGCGCCAGATCGTGCGTGCTGATCAGGCCAATGGCGCCGCGTTCGACCAGCGCCCGAACCACGCCTTCCGCCCCGATGCGGCGATCTTTCGAGTTGGTACCCTGCAGCAGTTCATCGAGCAAAAACATGAGCGCGGGCTGGCCCTCTGCCAGGTCGAAAATTTTGCGCAGTCGGGTAATCTCGGCATAAAAGCGCGAGCTGCCCTCCTGTAGTGAATCGTTGATGCGGATGCTGGCCCCCAGACGCAGCGGAGTGAGGCGCAGGGCGCGCGCCCGCACCGGCGCGCCAGCCATGGCCAGCACTACATTGATTCCCACCGACCGCAGCAGGGTGCTTTTGCCCGACATGTTAGACCCGCTCACCATCAGCACGCGGGTGTCGCCGCCCACCCGAACGTCGTTCCGGACGCAAATTGCCGATGGCACCAGCGGGTGCCCGACTTCCGCCCCGTCGAAAAGCGCCTCCCCCTCGACGAACTCAGGGAAGGGGTCGTCCGGATGCTCGTAACTGTAGCTCGCGAAGGAGATGAGAGCTTCGATTTCACCGATCGCCTTCACCCAGCTCCGCACCACCTGACCGTGAGCGCGGCGCCAGCGTTCAGCCTCGAGGGCCACCTGCACCGAATACATCAGGGGAGCGTCGAGCGTCCGCAGAATGAAGTGCTCGCGGGAATCGATAAAATCGACGATGGTCTCCAGTCGGGCCAACGCCCGCGAACCGGGCATGTGGTGGGACAACAGCTCGCCTTGCAGCGCCTGCAGCCGCGGCGACTGGAAGGTGTGGTGTTCGATCCGCTTAAGCATTCCAGAGAGCAATTCCAGCCCATGGAAAGTCTGCTCGGTGCCGTGCAGAACGTCAGCTAGGGGCTGGCGTAGCCGATAGGTCAAGACCGCTTCGGCGATCACTACCAGGACCAGGGGAGTGGCCATGCCCCAGTAGGCCCAAAAGACGACGCACCCCACCGTTGCGGCGCCCAGGGCTGGAGCCAGCCAGCGCAGCCCCGGAGGACCCAAGCGGTTGGGGGCCTCCGCCCAGCGGGTTAGGGCCTCGGGATGGACCCCGACGTTGGCATCTTCACCAAGCACGGCCAGGTCTTCGGCAAGGTCCAGTTGCGGGCGCAGCTCGGCGACTGCCAGCTGCCGTTCCCGGATCTGCTCGAGAGATGAAGGCGAGAGCAGCCATTGCGCCAACGTCTCCTCACCCATGCGGGTTCGCGCCGCGGAGAGCAGTTCGAACAAGCCGCCGCGGCCGAACAGGTCGAGGTCGGAGGCATAGACATGATGAGGATCGTCAAAACGCTCTCCCGTTGGTCCCTTGCCTGGCCATTGGTCGGCCATCCGCGCGAGTCCTTTGCCATAGTACGCGGCAGCGCATCGCGCCAGGTCGAGGGCACGCAAGACCCGCGAATGATAGGCAGTAACGACAATGAAGAGTAACGCAGGAACGAGCAACCAGGTGAGCGAGAACGTCTGTCGGCGGAGAGACGCCCAGGTCATGGCTGCGGCCACGACTACCAGTGCCAGGCGAAGGTTTCCCAGTAGAATGTGAATCTTCTCGTGCCCGGCAGCGCTGGCCTCGCGCGCTTGATGACGCTGCTCGTATTCCTCGGCGGCTAACACGACTTTGAGAATATATCAGCGAGTGGGGGAAGTTCCGGACGCCCCGCAGACATCATTTCTCCACGGAAATGAAGGTCGGCCGGCCCGCCCATCATCGGAAGAGTCCCATACAACAAATACTGCGGCAAGAATCTCCAGACCGGAACGATGAATGTGCCGCAGGTAGATCTAATCTTCTACTAATCCCCTTCTCAACTCGCCAGCTTCAAATCGCAGTATGTCCGATTTCAATCCTCCCGCTCCGGAACTTCGGAAACAGGCAAGCCTTGCAAACGGACAGGGTATGACCGAAACCAGCCAACGGGTCTATACCGGCTGGCAGAACAATGATGAACGCGAACGCCTGTTGCTGGACCAGTTGCCCCAGGTGCACTACATTGCGCGGCGGATTCACGAGCGACTGCCGCGCCCCGTGCCCTTGGAAGATCTGGTGCACGCCGGCGTGGTGGGCTTGATCGACGCTCTGAATAAGTTCGATCGCGGCAAGCATGTGCAGTTCCGTTCGTACGCCAAGTTCCGCATTCGGGGAGCCATTTTGGACAGTCTGCGGGAGATGGACTGGAGCCCGCGCGTCCTTCACCGCAAGGCCCGGCGTCTGGAGGAAGCCAACAACGAGTTGCATTCGTCCCTGGGGCACAATCCCACCGAGCTCGAGCTGGCGGAGGAACTAGGGATCGATTTGCGGGAATTGCAGTTGCTCCTGGGGGAACTTTCCGGGCGGGAGATCGCCAGCCTGCGCATTGAGTCCGCGCACGATGGACACGGAGAAGACCCGTGCGAGTATCTCCCGGACGAGTCGGAAAAGACCCCACTCTTTCTCTGTTTGCGTTCGGAGATGAAGCAATTGCTGGCGCGGGCAATCGCGGAGTTGCCGGAAAAAGAGCGGCAAGTTCTGGCGCTCTACTACTATGAGGAACTGACGATGAAAGAAGTGGGCATCGCCCTGGGAGTAGGGGAGTCGCGGATTTCACAGATCCACTCGATGGCTGTGATCCGCTTGCGCGCCCGGCTGGCCGAACTGAGCCAAGGAGAGGCCCGCCCTGAAATTGCCCGAGGGGAGGCGGGCGGGGCCTAGGAGCCCACGCTAAAGCAATGAATGGCCCCCAATGGTTCAGAAACGCTCTCACCCCTTCGTTGCCAACCTCACCGTTCATTCAGGGCTTCTTGGACCTTCTGCAGCAGAGAGGCGGCTGAAAATGGTTTGGGCAAGTAGCACCATCCGGGCTGCTGCAGCCCACTTCTGGTGACCAGATTCTCTGGATATCCGGAGATGAAGATGGCCCTGATGCCCCGGCCGAGGGTCGGCAGTTCCTGGGCCAGTTCGCAGCCATTCCGGTCAGGCAAGACCACGTCGATGAGCAACAGTTGCACCTGTTCCGGATGCGCGCGAAAGGCCAGGACGGCCTCAGCTGCATTTCGTGCCGTCAGCACGATGTATCCCGCCGCGCCTAGGATTTCATAAGCCACTTTACGAACAAACTCCTCGTCTTCCGCCAGCAGGATGGTTGATCGCCTGAAGGCCAGGGCTCGAGCCGTGCTGGCGTTACCTGACGGCCCTGCGCGGTTTGTATCCTCGAATTGCATTGCATCGGACTATGCATTTGTGTTTCCATCCGCGGCGGGGCCAGTCTGTCGTGATCGCAAGTTGAGGGGACGAGAGTTACGCTGGACACGCGGTCTGGAAGAGATTGTGCGAGTCAGGAAATGGGACTGCGATTTTCGTTTCGGGACAGGCCGCAGGCGTTTTCTGGAAGGACTTTATGAGGAGCGGGTCGAGCAGTGGCGATGCGCTCGCGACTCCATTACGGCCGCGTCAGGAGCGTTTCATAGGGATCGAGTACGACCTTTCGTGTTCCCGCCGGCGCCGCCAGGCGGAAGCTGGTTTCCGGTCCGTCAGCGAATACCTGGCCCAGCAGCACATTCTTTCCTGGCAGCACGGCATACACGGGTACTACCGTCACCAGTTCCTTCGGGGTGTCCTCCTGCAGAATCGTTCCGCTCACCACCGCACTCCCAGACTTTTGCAGGTATTTTACGGACTGCACTTTCAGATGGGGAATTGCGGTGCCATTGATCCATCCTTCATAAAACCAGTCCAGAGATTTGCGTCCCTCGTAGCGCAGCGACGGGGGCAACTCTTCTTCGAACACCTGAAGCAACTCGCGGGTATTGATCGCTTTTTCCTGAAAGCGCTCCCTTACCCGGTTGAGGGCTCGTAAGAAGGGCGCATCTGCCTGGGCGTCTGAAATCTCCGCCGAGTGCCCGCTGCTCCTTCGGGCCGCATCACGCAGCATGTAGCGCAGCATATGAAAGAGCCATGTGCCTCGACCATAGCTGATGGCCTCATATCCCTCGGGAAAGTGAGAACAGCTCAGCCGCGTGCCGAAGGTGACCGGGCCCGCATCCGCCAGCGGAGAGCCTTCTTTGTTCTTAAGCAGAAGGTCTTTACGGTAATTCTCCATGATCGCGTGAAATTTCTGCGGCGATTCAGACTCGAGCAGCAGCAAGGCGCTGTAGTTGGCCAGGGCCTCGAAGAGCCATTGATCACGGTAGCTTTTCCACGACAACAGGTCGCCCCACCACTGATGGGCAGTCTCGTGGGCAATAACGTTATCGCTCAGGATCTTTGCCACCGGGCTCATTTGCAAATGCGACTTTTCCTGAGGGGTGAGAAAAGAAAAGCTGGAGAGGAAGATGAGCGAAGGCCACCCCTGGCTGACATCGCCGGGCATTTGGGTCAGGGCCAGGCTGGAATACGGGTACGGACCGAAGCGTTGAGCAAAGAACTCCACCGCGCGCGCGGACGCATCCGCGACCGCCTGGGCATTGCGCGCCGGCGATGGCGGAGGGGTATTCACCGTGACCTCGTCCGTCGGGTGGCGCAGCGGGAAGGGTGCAAGCGGCGGAGGCAAGACCAGCGCCTGCGTCGTACCTTGCGGGAAAGCGCGCTCCACGCCGAAGGCGGCGTAGGCTTCCACTGCAACCTTGCCCGCCTGCGCTTCTACCCGCGAGTATTTCCCCAGGTTAAATCCGGCAATCGGCATGGGGCGGTCCGAAACCCAATGACTGGATTGTTCTCCCGGCGGCAAAACGGGCGCGCCGCCATCAATTCGCTTGCCGGTGGCGAGCAGTGTCCAACCCTCGGGATAGCGGAACTGCAAATCGAACTTCGCCATCTCCAGCCCCCGGTTGGGATACCACGTCCCGCGCGCGCCTACATAGAGCAGCCCGGCTCCAGCCTCGGAAAGTACGTCGCCGCCATATACGAAGTGCAGACTAATCTGTTCCCCGGCGCGGAGCGGCTGGGGAAAAATGACAGCCACAAGATCGTTTCCCCGCCGTGCCAACTGCGTGCCCTCAAGCGACTGGTTGTGGATGAACTCCAGAGGGCGGTCGTCGGCCTCGACCCGGCTGATGTGGAGGAAGCGGGACAATTCGAAGAGCACGGCGCGCTGCCCGCCCTGCCGCACCTCAAGCTTCACGAATGCCTCGGCATCGAGTCTGGTGGGCGGCGCCACTTTTGTCTGGATCTTGTACTGCGAAACGCTGACCGCCTCGGGCTTCGCTTCCTCTCCCATGGCGCCGGCGGCATCGCCGGAACGGCCGCCGGGCTGGCCCAGAGCGAATGCGCTCCACACGTCGTAGTAACTTTCACCTTCAATCCTCTTCTGTTGGCCTGCCCAGATCTGTTCCGCCGCCAGGGAGTCGAAGTAAAGATCGAAAGTCCCCAGCTTCCGTCCCTGAAGGCGCGCGTGCAGCATGCGGTCATCCTCCGCGGGCAGCTTGGATTTCGCGGGCGCTGCACCTTCTGGGCTGGAGGTGGGCAGGGTATTACTGAAGCTGAGCAGCAGCCGCAAAGCGTCGAGCTGGGCCAGGTTGTGGGCGGCGGAGTCCCATTGGGTCAGAAACTCCTGGGAGTTCTCTGCCGGACGAAGCGCCGGCTGCAACTCGGCGAATGTATCGTCATTAAAACGGAAATATCCGGTGACAAATTTTTCTTCCAGGATGGCTGCCCCGGTGAAGAGCGCCATGGACGCCCGCTCGGCCTGGTCATTGGGAATGAGCAGCACTTCACCCTCGCCTTCAAAGAACGCCCCCGTGACATGGCCGGCGACATCTTGGGTGAAAGCAATGGTGCCATCGTCAAAGGTGATGTGAAAGGCGGCGCGTTCGAGGGTCACATCGCGGATGTGATAAACCCGCGACTTGTCGAGCCCCACGCTGCCCAACTGTAAGTAGAGGGCTTCCGCGGACGAACCCGGCGCACTGGAGGCCCCCGCGGCGGAACCTGATGGGGGACCAGTCGCTGGACCGTGCGCGCGGCTGGACTGCACCCCGAACAGCGCCAGAGCCAGCGCACACAACGCAAACGCCTTAACTGGGATAATTCTGATTACCTTGGTCACGTAGGCTGGGCTTCACCCCTGTTGCTAGAATGCGCCATAGTGCGGGCATCTGTCATCATCCTACTATTGTCGGGTCTGTTCCTGGGCGCAGCCGGCGCTTCCGCGGAAGTGATTCGCCTGAAAAACGGCCGGTCCATCTATGCTGACCAGGTCCACGAACATGGTTCCCACCTCCAATACGAAGTCGGTGAAGACTCCTATGCAATTCCGGAATCATTAGTCGAACGCGTCGAGGCGGGGGGAATTCGTCCGGAGAGCGCGTCCTCGACCGGCGGCAAAGGTTCGGCAGACCTGCCCTCTCTTACGCCGGCTGACAATCTGAAGAGTGAACCTGGTGTCAACAACAAGATCATCCACGACGGCAAGGTGGACGCCGACGCCCTGGCCGCAATCGAACCGCAAGGCAACGGGCCGGTGACCGCGGCCGCGTATTTCATCGCCGGCAAGCACGAGATGGAGCAGACCAATTTCAGCAAGGCCCGGACCTATTTTGAGACCGCGCTGCGCTTTGATGGACAGAATCCCACGATCCTGAACTATTACGTTGCGCTGCTGCTGCGCACCGGGAACGCGGTTGAAGCCTTGCCTTACGCGGAACGCGCCGTACGCCTCGCGCCGGATTCGCCCGACACACTGGCCATTCTAGGCTATGCGCAGTACGCTAGCGACCGCAACAAGGACGCCATCCACAGCTGGAAACGCTCTCTGCAACTTCGCCCCGATGCCCAGGTGCAGAAATATCTGGAGAAGGCAGAGCGCGATGCCCGTGCGGAATCGGAGTACACGCAAAACGAAAGTAGCCATTTCACCTTGAAATACGAAGGCCGGCAGACGCCCGAGTCGTTGCGCCGCGATCTGGTTTCTACCCTGGAATCGCACTACCGTGACCTCGTGCGCGACCTTGGCGTTGCGCCGCGCGGCAGTATTGCCGTCATCCTCTACACCGACCAGGCCTTCTTCGACGTCACCCAGTCGCCTTCATGGGCGGGCGCGGTCAATGATGGCAAGCTGCGCATTCCGGTCAACGGAATGAGTGCGGTCACGCCGGAATTGTCACGCGTGCTGAAGCACGAACTGGCGCACTCCTTCATCAACCAGCTTTCCGGCGGACGCTGCCCGCAATGGTTGAACGAAGGCATCGCGCAGGCCATGGAACCGAAGTCATTGTCGTCGCGCGGACGCCGCCTGGCCGGACTCTTCAAGGCGCAACAGGAAATTCCATTCAACGCGCTGGAAGGCAGCTTCATGCGCTTTTCAGGCCTGGAGGCCATGCTGGCCTACGACGAGTCTCTCGCCGCGGTGCAATTCATCATCGACACCCAGGGCGTGAGCGAACTGCAGCGCATTCTGCAACGGCTGGCTGAGGGCAATTCCACCGAGTTGGCTTTGCGCGCCACCATCCACGATGACTACGGCCAGTTGCAGACCGATGTGGGTAAGTACCTGGGCAGCCAATACGGGGACTAGCAGGTGCGCCCTACTTTCTATCCACCGTAAATATTGGTGTTCAGGAACTCATTGCGGAACTTGCCGCGGGGATCGTATTGCTTGAGAAGCTCCTGGTAATCCGGCAGTTTCGCGTAGAGTGTTTTCAGCCGTGCCGGCGGCATAGTGAAGAGCTTGGCCCAGTGCGGCCGAGCCTCAAAGGGTGCCAGCTGTTCCTCGATCACGGGCAATAGCTGCTTGACCGCCGGCCATTCCGGCTTCCACGTGAAATGAATCGCCAGGGAGGGCCGCTGGCAAGCAGGGCTCATCCAAAGCTGGTCTGCGTCAATGGTGCGCAACTCCGAGATAAACAGATGGGGGCCGACGCGGTCCCGCAGCTTTTCCACCGCCAGAATGGCTTCATATCCCCGGTCGCGGGGCACAAAATATTCGCTCTGCAACTCCGCCCCGCTGCTGGGCGTGAAGTTCATGCGGAAGTGCGGCAGCCGCTCGTACCAGGGGCCCGGAATCCCCATCTGCTCGGTGCAATTTTCTGCGGAATGTCCGGCCAGCGGGTGAAGTCTCTGGGTTGCGAGCTTCGCCCCATAGAACTCCGGTGCGAATTCGAAAGACTCGTCGGGTTCGACTCGCCGTTTTATCCAAACCTGGGTGGCGCGATGATTTTGCCAGTCGGTGAAGAGACTGACGCTGTAGGCGCTTGAAAAAATATCGTCAAGATGGTGTTCCAGTTGCGCCAGAGACAGATTTTCATACACCACCTGCCTTACCTGGAAGCTGGGTTGTACGTCGAGCGTGACCTTGGTGACTACGCCCAGCCCGCCCAGTGCAACCACTGCGCCGGCAAACCGGTCACCGTCTTTTTGCCGGGACAGGGCTACGACTTCACCGTCAGCCGTGACGATTTCCATCGCTGAAACAGCCGTTGACAGGTTCCCATTCTTGCTGCCTGAGCCGTGTGTAGCCGTCGCGCATGCGCCCGCGACGGAAACGTGCGGCAACGAGGCCAGGTTGTGCACAGCAAACCCCTGGCCATCGATGTAGGGAGCCAATTGGCCGTAAGTGACCCCTCCGCCGACGGTGACGGTGCGCGACTCTGGGTCGAGCGTCATCTGATCGAGCAGCTTCAGCGAGATTTGATTTTCCCTGCTGTCAGCGATCCCGTTGAAAGAATGGCGCGCACCCAGCGCCTTCAGCTTGTGGCATTTCTTAACGACCTGCTGAACTTCCTCAACCGTCTTGGGGAGGTGCAACCGGTCAGCACTGTATTGGTAGTTGCCCGACCAATTTGTACGAGGCGCGGATGGCTGCTCTGCATTCACCAGCCGCGACAGTACGCCGCCGGTGATTAGAGCGCCAGAAGTTTTCAAGAACTGTCGTTTGTCCATAGTGACCGCCGTTTCGCAATCATATATGGAAACCAGGTCCGCGTAGGCCCCGGACGCCTCGTCCGGGCAGGCGAGCGCACCTCGTCAGCCGAACCTTACCGGATCTGGATCAGGTCGCCGGGTCCGGGCGCCACCGCCGCCGGAGCGGGAAACTGCGGCGCACGCCATGAATCGAATACTGATACTTGATGGACGCACGAAACCGTGCAATTGGGAGCGCAGCTCTTTTCCGACAGATATTCGCGTCGAATATCGTCCACAGTGTACCTCTCCAGAGGAACGGCGGGATAGCCACGCTGCTGGGAACAATAGTGCACCAGCCCATCCTCGCAAATGTAGAGATAGCGCGCGCCGGCACGGCAGCGCCATTGATTGGGGCGCCCTTGCGCAATGTTGTCCTGGAAGCCGTTGATGCGGGTGAAGCTGCTTTTCTCCATGGACTTCATTTCGTGGTATACCCGGCGCTCTTCATCATTCAGCGGCTGCAACTGCCCGGACCCGTCATGAATGATGCCGATGGTGGAGCTGAAACCCAGGCCCAGTGCGCGCCTGCCGATGGTAAGAGCGTCCTGCGGATTTTTTACTCCGGCGCCCACCACGGAATTGATGTTCACGTGGAAATCGGAATGCTCGGCAAGCAGTTCAAGTTTCCGGTCCAACACCTTCAGACTTTTTTTCGAGACCTCGTCCGGGGTAACATTGTCGATCGAAATCTGCAGCCATTCGAGGCCAGCCCGATTCAGCCGTTGGATACGTTCCGCCACCAGCAGATAACCATTCGTAATCAACCCGGCGATCATGCCCCGCTTGCGAATCCGCCGGATGATTTCATCGAGCTCAGGATGAAGCAAAGGTTCACCGCCGCTGATGGTGATGACCGACGTTCCCAGTTCGGCCAGCTTGTCCACGCGCTGAAACATGGCATCGGTCGGGACCGGCTTGGAAAAATCGTCATACTCGTTGCAATATTCGCAGGCCAGATTGCAGCGCCGGACGGGAATAATATGCGCCAGTAGCGGATGGTCAGTGGAGGCGAACGCCCTCGCAATCATGCGCCCTCCCCGCAAATTGCGGTGAAACGCCTTCACACGGCGCCGCATGCTGGTTCGGAGAGTAGCCATAGCTAATGCTTTATTAGAGCATAGAGATGCCCGAAGTGCACCGAGTGCGCAGCGTGTGGCGGTATTCGTGAAGTGAATGGAGAATCTGAGAACCGAGAACTGCTAACTGCAAACCGATTGTTTTTTCAGCCTTACTACCGTCACCCAGTATGCAAGACTTCCCACCCGCGTACAGGTCAGGAAATCAACTCGTGCCCAGCAGCCACCAGCGTTTTCAGCGCTGCCCCGGCCGATTCCTCTTTGACCAATACGTAGTCGGTATCAAAGGTTGAAATGGCAAAAATGGGGATGCTGTTTTGGGCCAACGGGTCGATAAAAGACGCCAGCACTCCGGTCAGCGAGAATGGGAACGGGCCTTCGAGTTTAAGGCAGATCCAGGGCAACTCGCATTGTGCGCCTTGCGGCGCTTGATTGACAGGACAGACGATGGACAGCTCATCGCCGCTCCGGGTGAATGAGATGAAGGGCGCAGTTGTGATTGATGCCGGGACAGAAGCGTCGGAGGCCAGACGACAGATGGCAAAGGTGCCTGGGAGGCGTCGGAATTTTAGCGGCATGCGCCATCTCCGGGAATCCAGCAATCGGCTTTGCTCGGCGGACGGGTCGGAAACCCGTCCCCACACAATCTCAGGCTTTGCCTGCGGCCTTCATGACTGCAGCTTTGGCCAGCAGGCGGGTTGAATCCAGGGTTGGCAACGATGATGAGTCGGGTGTGACCAGCAGCGGAATCTCAGTGCACCCCAGGACTACGGCATCGCAGTCCTGCTCGCCCAGGGTCCGGATTACCTCCTGAAAATATGCCAGCGAAACTGGAGGGAACTGAGCGTTTACCAGTTCGTCCATAATGATCTGGCTGATTCTCTCGCGCTCTTGCGCCCCCGGAATGCGGTATTCAAGGCCGGCTGCTTTTAACTTCTCGGGATAGACTGGCCCCTCCATCAGGTAGCGCGTCCCCAGGACGCCTATGCGCTTGAAGTGGCTGCGGCGAGCTTCCCTCGCGACCTCTTGTGCGATGTGCAGCCAGGGACGCGGGGAGCGGGGCTCGACCAGATCGAATGCCTGGTGAATGGTGTTGTCGGGACAAATGAGGAAATCGGCGCCCGCCGCCGCCAGCTTCTGAGCGGACGAGAGCATCAGATCGGCCACTCCGGGCCAATCGCCGGCATAGATGCAATCCATGTATCGAGCCAGGGGGTGGGTATGCATCGAGACTTCGGGATGGTTGTGACTGCCCATCAGATGCGCGCCCTCGAGCGCAATCGTGCGGTAGCAGAGCGCGGCTCCCTCCGCGCTGCAGGCGACGATGCCGATGTGCTGGGTCATAGGTTCCCTTCTTATTCCTGGGCGGCCAGCTTCTCGACCTGCTGGAGCATCGTGTCTAGGTCGCGGCGTGAATAATACTTGCCGCCCACGACCACCCCAAAAATCTTGCGGGTGTTGCGAATGTCATCGAGTGGGTTCGCGTCCAGCAGCACGAGATCGGCCACGCGCTCCAGTTCTACTACTCCGTATTTGTCCATGTTAGACATGAACAGAGCTGGGCTGAATGTAGCGGACTGCAAGGCCTGTAGGGGAGTAAAGCCGCTCTTTACCAGCCATTCCAGCTCGTCATGCAGGCTGAATCCAGGAAACACGTAAGGGTCGGGACCGTCGCTGCCGGCCATGAAGCGCACGCCGGCACCGTGCATCGCCTTGACCAGTTCCATATCGCGGTCAGCCTCGACCTTCAGGGCCGCGAGGTCTTCAGCCGAAGTCTTTTCGCGGAGCCTTGCTGGGTCCCATTGCCCGCGCACCGACGCAGGAACGTACTTTAGCCGAGGATCGGATTCGAGGTCCGCAGCGTCGATGCGGCTGTTGGTTTGGGTCCACACCAGCGTGGGCACTTGCCAGGTGTTGCTCTGCGCCAGCTGCAGGAACAACGCGCCCGCCTTGGCCGGGTCATAAGTGGCTATGATCTGCGGGCCCAGTTTCTGGTAGGCGGCATAATCCCGTTTGTCTAACGCGGCCAGGCCCTGGGCGCGCAGCTCGTCCTCTCGGGAGGAGCAGGCCAGCAGAACTCCGGTCAGGTGCTCGATACTTTTCTGCCCCGCCGTAGCTGCTTCGCGCACGCTCACGGAATGGGGGACGTGCCCTACAAACGGAATTTTCTCCTTCGCGGATTCGTCGGCTACTGCAAAATAAGATTCCCGGGACACAGACAGTATCTTGACGAAATCCAGACCTCGCTTCTTCACCGCGTCCACCGCCTGGCGCGCATCGTCTGGAGTATTCACCGCAATGGTCTGCCGGTCGCTCTTGCCCGCCGCCAGAAACGGACCGGCAAGAATGAGGTGCGGGCCCAACAGCTCTCCGCGGTCGATCCGGGTGCGGCGGTCCTCGAGCACCTCCGGATCGCCGCCCATGTCGCGCACTCCGGTCACGCCATTGGCGATGTACAGCGGGTAGATCACCTTTTCGTCCCATGCCGGAGACACGAACGCGCTGTGCACGTGCATGTCCCATAGTCCGGGGACCATGTATTTGCCATTGGCATTGACAATCTGAATGTGCCGTCCCTGGTCGACAAAGCCTAACTTGGCCAGGCCATTGATTCGCCCGTGTTTGATCACGACGGTTAAACCTCGAGCGATCGCGCCGTCGCGCATGCCCACGACATTGACGTTGGTGAAAATGAGTACTTCTTCGCCGGCCTTCGGGGGCGAACCGGCCCACAGGCAAGGAATCAGGCACAGCCAGGTGATCAGGAATGCTTTCATGCCCCGAGCTCCGGGAAAAAGACCAAACTGGAAATCTAAGTGTGGGCTGCCGCGGCGTCAAACAAATTCAGGAACGTCAGCTTCTTGTCGGCAGGCAGGAAGGAGGCTTCGAAGGAGTTCCGCGCTAGCTCGCGCAGGTGTTCTTCGGTAAATCCGAAAGATTGCTGGGCCAGCTGATACTCCCGCGCCAGGGAGGTACGAAACATTGCCGGATCGTCAGTGTTAAGCGTGATCATGATCCCCTGGTCGAAGTACTGGCGGACGGGATGGGCGCTCAACGATGGACAGGAGCCGGTGCGCAGATTACTGGTGAGGCAAATCTCCACCGGGACCTGCCGGGTGGAAAGTTCTTCCACCAGCTCCGGGTCCTGCGCGGCCGTCAGTCCATGTCCAATGCGTTCGGCGCGGAGATTGAGCGCGCCCCAGACCGACTCGGGCCCGGCATTTTCACCCGCGTGGGCCGTCAGATGTAATCCATTTTCCGCGGCATAGGCATAGGCTTCGCGAAATAACTCCGGCGGACCCTTCTGCTCGTCTCCCCCGAGCCCGATGGCCACCACGTTCCGCTCCCGGTAGCGCGCCGCAACTTCGAAGACTTCTCGGGCGGCAACCGGGCCGAACTGGCGCACTGCATCGAAGATCCACAACAGCGAGACCCCAAAGTCGCACTCACCGTTTTTGCGGCCTCGGTCCAGACCTTCGAAGATCGCCTCGAAATCCTGCTTGCGCCACAGGCAGACCCCGACCGACACATACACCTCGGCATGCAGCACGTTCTGCGCTCTGAGCCTCTCCATCAGGCGGTAGGTGATGAGTTCGTAATCGTCGGCAGTCTGCAGATCTTCGGTCACTGCCTTGAAAGCCATCAGGAAGCCGTTGAAATCCGAGTAACTGTAAAGCTGTTCGACTTCGGCGAGGCTGCTCGGTTTGCCGTGGCGCTGGCGGAGTTCGAGCAGGGTAGTGGGATCAATCGCGCCCTCAAGGTGGAGATGGAGCTCGGCTTTGGGCAGGGTAACAATGAACGAACTGGGCTGCGACGCCATGCTCTTCTGATTGTAGATTGAAGATCAAGGGGTTTGCAGAAGAAACGGCAACTCTGAGAACTGAGAACTGGAAACTGACTACTGGGGGACCCCCAGAGCAACTGTCAATCCTGCAGGGTGGGTGGTTCTACTGCGGTCACTGGCTGTTGGCCTTGGCGAATTCGCTGTGACTGCGGCTGTACAAAATGTAGATGGCCAGGCCAAGCGCGAGCCAGATGACAAAACGCAGCCACGTGATCACAGTCAGTCCGGTCATAAGTCCACCACACAACAACACCGAGATCAGAGGAAACCACGGCACAAACGGTACGCGGAAGGCTCGCGCACGGTCGGGCTGCCGGCGGCGTAGGAGAATGACCCCCATCGACACGAGCACGAAGGCGAACAGCGTGCCGATATTGGAGAGGTCAGCGGCGTCACCGATGTCCACCAGACCAGCCGGTATCCCTACCGCAAAGCAGGCAATCCAGGTGGACCAGTAAGGAGTTTTGTACTTCGGATGCACGACAGAAAAAAGCTTCGGAAGAAGCCCGTCACGCGACATGGCGTACCAGATGCGCGCCTGCCCGTACTGAAAGACCAACAGCGATGAAATCATGCCGGTGAGCGCGCCCACCACGATCACAGAGCGAAAGAAGGGATGTGCTCCCAGATACTTCAGCGCGTAGGCCACAGGCGCCTCCGCGGCTTCGCCAGAAACGAAAGTCGTGTACTTCATCATGCCCAGCAGCACGATCGCAACCCCGACGTACAGAATGGTGCAGATGATCAGCGAGGCGATGATGCCGAAAGGCAGGTCGCGCTGCGGCGTCTTACACTCCTCGGCCGCAGTCGATACGGAATCGAATCCGATGTAGGTGAAGAATACGATGGCGCCGCCAGTCACAATTCCTGCGAACCCGGAGGGCGCGAACGGCGTCCAGTTGGCCTTGTTAACCAGCATCCCGCCCACCACCATGAAGGTCAGGATGGCGCCGATCTTGATCATCACCATTACGTTGTTCGCGCCGGCCGACTCCTTCACACCCCGCACCAGCAGCAGCGTGAGAATAAACACGATCAGGAAACCGGGCACGTTGAAGTACGCCCCCGTCCAATGCCCCGAAGCCCAGACCGGGCTGGCCCATGCGCTCGGCAGGTTAATCCCGAATGCAGCCAGTTGCGCTTTGGCATATCCGCTAAAACCGACCGCGACGGCCACGTTGCTCACCACATATTCCAGAATCAAATCCCAACCGATGATCCAGGCGAAAATTTCGCCCAGGGTTGCATAGGAATAAGTGTAGGCGCTGCCCGCGATCGGAATCATCGATGCCAGTTCGGCATAGCACAGGCCGGCAAAACTGCAGGCGACGGCCACCAGCAGAAACGAGATGGCGATCGACGGGCCGGCAGCAGGGCGTCCGTGCATCAGCGCTCCCGCCGTGCTTCCCGTACGCAGGAAATTCGAGATCAGGTCCAACACTTGCGCATGCAGGATCGAGGGAGCCGAGAAATGTTCTCCCGCCGCGGCCGTCCCCGTGAGCACAAAAATACCCGAGCCGATGATCGCCCCAATGCCGAGGGCGGTGAGCGACCACGGTCCCAGCGTCTTTTTGAGACGATGTCCTGGCTCGTCGGCTTCCGCGATTAGCTTGTCGATTGACTTGCAGCAGAGCAGCTGGTTGTCAGACGTGCGGGCCGCTGGTGGTTGTGCCAAAGGGTTCTGCTCTCCTGTGCTTCTGACCTCAGGGCAATTGGCACCTGGCCCTTAACCCATGAACGCAGTCACGCGCTCATCACTAGTGGCCAGGTGCGAGGCTTACCGTTTCGCTGTGCCGCGCGCCATCTTCTTGACTTTGCGCTTGGCTGAACCGCGAGCGTATTCGCGGGGCTTCAGCGGATTTTCCGTCTTACGCTTCTTGCGCGACGCCCGCTTGCTCTTCTTGCGTTCTTCCTTGCTCAGTGTGCTTGTGTTTGCCATGAGTGCTGTGTATTTCTCCTTAAGAAAATCGCTGCTGGCTCCTGGCTTCCAGCCAAACAGAATCAGAATTCTCTCCTTGGCTAGCAGCTGGAAGCCAGAAGCCAGAAAGTGCGCTCTACACCCCTTCCAGCTGCGCATACTTCTCCACCAGCTTCTTCAAACCGAAGCGAGGGAATTGTACCGTAATCTTGGCCTCTTCACCTTCTCCTTCGCGCTGGTACACCGTGCCCTCGCCATATTTGGGATGGCGCACCTTCTGCCCCGGACGGAATCCTCTCCGGCCCTTGGGCGGCTCGACCGGCAGTTTAGGGAGGCTGAATTTCTTTCCGCGCGAGGCAAAGAAGTCGGCAATATTCTCGATGGAGTTGTAGGACTTACCGGAATAAGGTGCAGCCGGAGAGCGCGGCCTCGGCTGACTCGTCCAGGCCGCGCTCTGGTCTTCATCTTCGTAGGCGTAGTGGGAGGATTCCTGCTCCTGTGATCGCGGGCGACCCGAACGCGAATACCCGCCCGCAGGCGAGTCGCCCGCGGCCGCACGCCCTGCTCGGGCCCTCCTGGGTGATCCCAGGTCCTCGACCAGTTCCACCGGAATCTCTTCGAGAAAACGCGATGGAATACTGGCCTCGGGCAGGTCGGTACCGTAGCGGCGGCGATAGACTGCCCGGGTAAGAATCAGCGTGTCCATGGCTCGGGTCATGCCAACGTAGCAAAGGCGGCGCTCTTCTTCGATATCGTCGGGCTGCAGGAAAGTCCGCGAATGCGGAAACAGTCCTTCCTCCAGGCCTCCGAGAATGACCAGCGGGAACTCCAGGCCCTTGGCGGCATGCAGGGTCATGAGCGTGATCTGGGCGCGCTCGTCATAGGCATCGGCATCGCTGACCAGGGCGGCGTGGTCGAGAAACTGATCAAGCGTTTCGCCGCGGTCCCGCGAATCCATGGCTGCGTTTACCAGTTCGCGCAGGTTCTCAACCCGGGAGAAAGCTTCGGGCGTGTCTTCTTCCTCCAGCAGCTTGATATATCCCGTGCGGTCGATGAGAAATTTTAGGATTTCAGCCGTACCGGCAACTGGTGTATCGGCAGCGCCGGCATTCGTAGCGTCGGCATCCCGCCGGCTGCCGTGGAGACGTCCCGCCTCCACCTCCTCATCAGGCAAGCCATTGGCCGACTCCCCAACCGGCGGCACACCTACGCCATGTTCGTCCTCCGATCCCACAGCACCACCGAAATCAAATGAGAAATTGTCGGGGCTGAAATCGGCGTCATCGTCGTCCGATGGGAGATCGGCTTCTTCGTCCCCAGGCACGGCCTCACCCACCGCAGTCACTTCCAGCCGCTCCGCAATCGTCCCCGACAGGATGGCGCGCCCGTCTTCAATGATGTTGGCGAATGCCTTGAGTGCAGCCACCGCTCGCTGCGGCAGAAGCTGGCGCTGGATCACCTCCGCAATCGCTCCCCACAACGGAAGGCCGGTCTCGAGCGCGACCCGTTCCAGGGTCTCAATACTTGTCTTACCAATTCCGCGGACCGGTGTGTTGATGACGCGTAGCAGCGCGATGGAGTCGTCCGGGTTATGGATGACCTTGAGGTACGAAATCATGTCTTTGATCTCGGCGCGTTCGTAAAACGAGAAGCCTCCGACCACGTGATACTTCAGACCATAGCGGCGCATGGCTTCTTCATAGAGCCGGGACTGCGAGTTAGTGCGGTAGAGCACAGCGGCGCGCGCCGTCTCGCCATGGTCGGCGGCCTCGCGCAAATATTTCGAGATGTAGTCAGCCGCAAAGAGAGATTCGTTCTCACCGTCGGGAGCTTCGTAGTAACCGATCTTCGCGCCTCCCTGGCGCGAGGTCCACAGGTTCTTGCCCTTGCGCTTGAGGTTGTTTGCCACCACCGCCGAGGCGCCTTGCAGGATGTTTTGCGTCGACCGGTAGTTCTGCTCCAGGCGAATGATCCTGGCCTCGGAAAAATCCTGCTCAAATTCCAGAATGTTGCGGATGTCAGCGCCCCGCCAGGAATAGATGGACTGATCTTCATCGCCCACAGCGCAGATGTTGTGATGGCTGCCGGCCAGCAGTCGCATCAGTTCGTACTGCGGGCGGTTGGTGTCCTGGTACTCGTCGATCATTACGTACTGGTAGCGGCGGTTGTAGTAATCGCGGACCGCTGGGATCGCTTTCAGCAGGCGCACCGTTTCGAGCAGCAAGTCGTCAAAATCAAGCGCATTGGCTTTACGCAGCTCTTTGCGATACTCCTCGTAAATGTGGGCCACACGCTCCGTCTTGGGATCGCCCGATTGCAGATAAACCTCCTGCGGATCGAGAATGTGGTTCTTGGCCCACGAAATGTGGGAGAGAACAGAGCGCGGCGTGGTCTGCTTGTCGTCAATGCCGAGCCGGCGCATCACCGACTTCACCAGTTGCTGCTGGTCGGACTCGTCGTAGATCACGAAACTCTTAGTCAGCCCGATCGGCGGCTGGCCCGGCACAGCCGAAGGAATGCGCAGCTGTTCGATGTCCCGCCGCAACACTCGCACACAGAAAGAGTGGAAGGTAGAAATCGTCGGCTTGGCGATGGACAGGCCGCCCACCAGCTTGTCCACACGCTCCACCATTTCCTGCGCGGCCTTGTTGGTGAAGGTCATCGCCAGAATGGCTTCGGGCATCACGCCCAGGTTTTCGATGAGATACGCGATGCGGAAGGTAATGACCCGGGTCTTGCCACTGCCCGCCCCGGCCAGAATGAGCACCGGGCCGTCCGTGGTTTCAACGGCGGCGCGTTGCTGCGGATTGAGTTGGTCGAGAAAAGACAAGACCGGGGCCGGCTCCATGACGTACTTTCAATTTTACATGGAACCCAGCGGCCACCCTTCACACCCATGCCCCATCAGCTGGCCGAGGCACCCGGGACGCGCAGTCCGTTTGGCTATCCCGTCCTCACGGCGGATCGCACGGCCTTGCACTCCTCACAGGGGCAGACATCCCGCAGAAATTGCCAGGAATAAATGCCCAGCTCGTGACCGTCATTCCAGTGAAATTTGATGGCGTACTTGCCCACCGGTTCGGCCGACAACGGCTTGGCCGCCGCTTTGAACATGGGCAGGGTGCCAGGAGCCAGTTTAGGCGTCTCTCCTGGCTTGCGCCCGGCCTTGCCGCGCTCGTCATCACAGAGAGCGCAAGGACAGGCATCGCGCAGGAAGGGAAACATGTAGTGCGAGTGATGGCCGTCTTTCCACTCGATGTCCAGGCCCGTCCCGGTCGTCAGGTTGACTTTCACCGACTTGGGATCAGGGGCCGCCACTTGTGTCAGTATAACCTCGTGTGGGTCGGACACTCTTGTTCGACGATTTTGACTTTGATCTTCTGAAATGAAGCAATATCAAATCGCGGGCAATATCCAACCCCGAATCCAAATCAAAATCAAAAGCGTCGGACAAAGCCTGCCCCGAGCGAAGTCGAAGGGAGTGTCCGACCCACACACAAACGGCTATTCCACTTTGAACCGCATCGTCACGCTTGTGACCGCAATTTTTCCCAGGGCGACGTAGAAACGGTGAGCAGGAGGAAAGCGACCAGGAGTCTGGCAAGTTCACCTCTGTGCCTTTATAGCGTCGCCGCAGGCACCGCACGCAATGGGCGCGGGGGCGGGCGGTAGTGGCTCAGTTTGAAACGCCCGCATGACGTAATCGGCAACGGGTGGAGCAGGCCTTCAGGCCTGCATACCGCGACCGTCTCTTGCAGCGGGCTTTAGCCCCTGCGGTACCGTCAGCGGCGGAAGCCGCATGCTCTGCGTCGCCCTGATTGCAGCGCTAAAGCGCTGCTCCACCAAAATCGCCTGGCAGACCACCAGAACTTCGAACCGAGCCACGACCAGGTGGGCGGTGAGGTTGTCGAAACGGTGTGAAATCCGGTAAAATCTATGTTTTACACATCAGGTTCTGGACTTACCTGGAGCAGTCAATGGCACAAGTATGTGAGATCTGCGGCAAGGGGCCGCAATTCGGAAACAACATCAGCCACGCCCATAACATCACCAAGCGGCGCTGGAACGTGAACCTGCGTCCGGTGCACGCCAAAGTGGGCGCCGCGACCAAACGCATCCGCGTCTGCACTTCCTGCCTCAAAAGCGGCAAAGTCGTCAAAGCCTAAGAGCGGAATTCGAATCCCTACTTCTTGCTAGCGTCACTATTGATGGCGGCATCCTGAACGGCCTTCAGGCCGAAAAGGATCTGGCGTGGGCTCGCTGAGACCCGCTGGGCCTGGGTGCGTTGCTGTTCTAATCTCTCATTACATCGTGATACGATATATTGTAAATGGACGTAGAAAACTCTCTCGCCCTTTCCGATTACCAGGCGCTGGCCGAGTTGCGCTACCAGATTCGCCGCTTCCTTCACTTCAGTGAGCAGTCGGCGCGGAGAATGCGTCTGGAACCGCAACAGCACCAGCTAATGCTTGCCCTTAAAGGACTGCCGGACGGACTACACCCGACTATTGGAACGCTGGCCGAGAGATTGCAGCTCCAGCACCACAGCACAGTCGAACTGATAAACCGGCTCTCCGGCGGCGGCCTGGTGCGGCGAAGCCGTGCGGGGAACGACCGCCGCCAGGTTCTGCTGGAGCTTACTGCGAAAGGCGAAAAAGTACTTCGCAAATTGTCCTTGGACCACAAAGCCGAGTTGGGTACCCAGGGTCCGGCCCTGGTCGCAGCCTTGGAACGAGCCATACCGCGGAGCCAAGGGGCTCAATCCCTGGCCCCTAAGACTCCTTCGAGGCAATTCGGGGAAGCAGGTTAGACGTGCCAAAATCGAACAACCAGGAAATTTCCGGAGATGGCGCGGGCCGCGAAGCCCGCCCAACGATCGCGGCCACGGGCGCACAGGTTGGCGACACAACTCTGGCCGAGCCTGCCCAATTCCGCATGGTACTGGTGTCGTTCCTGGCGGCGGCGATTGGCCTGATTGCCGGCGGTATCGCGTTTCTCCTGTACCGGCTGATCGGGCTGTTGACCAACGTTTCCTTCTACGGCCGCTTCGTGGCCGACTTTACCAGCGCTCGTCACAATCATCTGGGGCTGTGGGTCATCCCGATTCCGGTCATCGGCGGCCTCATCGTCGGAGTCATGGCGAAGTATGGGTCATCGAAAATCAGGGGACACGGCATTCCGGAGGCCATGGAAGCGGTGCTGTTCAATCGCAGCCGCATTCAGCCTCGAGTGGCGATTCTCAAGCCCATCTCGGCGGCCATCGCGATTGGAACCGGCGGCCCCTTCGGCGCGGAAGGTCCCATCATTCAGACCGGCGGCGCCGTGGGATCGCTGGTAGGGCAGATCTTTCACACTACGGCGTCGGAGCGCAAGGTATTGCTGGCCTGTGGCGCGGCCGCCGGCATGTCCGCGACCTTCAATACGCCCATTGCGGGCGTGATTCTTGCCATCGAGCTGCTGCTCTTTGAGTTCAAGGCGCGATCGTTTATCCCCCTCGTTGTGGCCAGTACCCTGGCCACCGCCGTTCACATGCAACTGCTGGGCGCGGGCCCGATGTTCACGGTTACGGCCATGGATTTCGGCGTCCCCAGCGCCCTGCCGTTTTACCTGGTGTTGGGAGTGGTTTGCGGCCTGGCGGCGGTTGGCTTCAGCAAGTTGCTTTATTGGACCGAAGACCTATTCGAGAAGCTGCCCATTGACCAACTCTGGTGGCCCGCAATCGGGGCCCTGGGACTCGGCATCACCGGATACTTCGTTCCCCGAGTGCTGGGCGTCGGCTACGACACGATCAGTGACATTCTCAATGCCAATCTCGCATTGAAGTTACTGATCGTGGTGATGCTGGCCAAGCCGGTGGCCCTGGTAATTTCGCTAGGTTCGGGAACGTCGGGTGGCCTGCTCGCGCCCATGTTCATGTCGAGCGCCGCGCTGGGCGGAGTATTTGCCATGGGAATGAATGAGGCTTTCCCCGCCGCCCACCTCTCAGCCGGGGCATTTGCCCTGGTGGCCATGGGCGCGGTATTCGGGGCGGCCTCGCGGGCCGCATTCTCATTTATCGTCTTTGCCTTCGAGATTACTCGCGACTACAACTCGGTATTGCCCTTGATGCTGGTTACCGTCATTGCGGACGGAATTGCCATCCTGCTCATGCCCAAGGCTTCCATCATGACCGAGAAGCTGGTCCGGCGGGGACTGCGCATCCATCAGGACTACGAAGCCGACGTGCTGCAGCAGATGGTGGTTTCGGAAACAATGGACCACGAAGCGCCCACCATTGCCGCCGAAATGCCGGTACGCGACTTTGCTGAACGCATTGCCCGCCACGAGCCGGAAGTGAGCCGTCACCAGGGTATGCTGCTGATGGACGCGAACCACAGGCTGGTCGGAATCATCACCCGCGGCGATATCTTGCGGGCGCTTGACCAGGATCCCTCCGGAGCCATGCCTTTGCTCGAAGCAGGAAGCCGCAAATTGGTCGTGACCTATCCCGACGAAACTTTACATGAGGCCGCGGCCAGGATGCTGCGCAATAACATCGGCCGTTTACCCGTGGTGGACCGCAAAAATCCGCAACACGTGGTTGGCTATTTGGGGAGGCCGGGAATTATGGCCGCGCGGCTGCACCGCTGGGACGAGGAGCATGTGCGTGAGCCGGGTTGGGTGAAGCGCTTCCAGTGAGAAGACTCACGCTTTGATGTCCTTACCCTCCTGAACGGCCTTCAGGCCGTGAAGGAGCTGGTTAGCGGGGTGGGCCCAAGTTTGCTTAGGGTTTTAATTGAAGCTGAGCGCTCGCGCTGACCCTCTTCTGCGCTGCCGCAATCAAAGGTCGAAGCGCCTGCACAGAGACGCCTAGGGTTCCGCCGGAGAAGCCATCGATGTAGGCTTCGTTGATGCCGATAACCTGGCCTTGCGAGTTGAAGACCGGGCCGCCGCTGCCCCCGTGGGCGGTAGGTGCGTCGTAGATGAGCTTGTCGCCGACCACGTCGCCCAGGTGCCCGCAAGTGGCCGACGGTCGGATCAGCGATAGCGCTGCCAGCTCATTGGCTGCGCCAATATCGTCGCGGCGGTAGGCCAGGCGCTCGTAAACCGCCGGCGGCGACTTCGCCACCATCCCCAGCACTCCCATGGGGTATCCAACCACCGCCACCAATTCTCCCGGATTCGAAGCTCTCTCGGCCAGGGGAAGGGGCCGCAGGCGGCTGATGGCTTGCGAATTTTCCACGTGCAGCACCGCTAGGTCGCCGCTCGCGGACAGCACCAGAGGCGTGATATCTACCGGCAGCGGGAATCCCGGGAAGAAGGCCACAAGCTTCTCCAGCAACGGCTTGGCGCCCCTGCCGATCAGGGCATCGGCTTCGGAGTCTCCATACCAGGGTTCGGCCACATGACGGTTGGTGGCCAGCAACCCTTCTGCTACCACGAAACCGGTCCCCGAAATCCGGGCGCGCAGGGTTGGCCGGTGTCCCGGCATGGCCACCTGGTAGATTCCGTAGATGTAGCAAATTGAATTGCGATAGCGGTTCAGGACGAGCGCCGGCATGGCTTGTTCCTGTTTCAGTTCATCCACATCGCGGGTAAGCTGTCGCAGTTCATCCTGATGATCGTTGGCCATCGCGGGGCGGGCAGGCACCGCTGCCGGCAGGGGCAGCGGGGAGGGCGGGGCGTAGTAATGGGCCATAACGCCAGTCCCGACGATCAGGAACAGGCCCAGGATGACCTCCACCAGCCGGGCCCAGGTAGTACAGACCGGCTCTTCTTCCGACGAATGATGGTTCTCGACCATGAGGACAAACTGGCTGCCGCGGGCAAATTGGGGGAGGGAAATGCGTGTCCGCCGGACATCCTGTGACCTATTATCTTGGGGCTTGGAGGGCAGGGTCTTCTAGGGTACGGAAGGTGATGTACGGGTGGACCTACGGCTCTTTGATGCCGAGCCGTTGCGCCATCTCCTCATAGAGAAAGCCTTCGCCCACGCGGTAGGGTTGCACCCACTCGCCGTCGATGACAAATTGTGGCAGGGCGGGCTTTCCAGTGCGGGCCACCACTTCCTCGACCGCCCCGGGCGTGCTTTCGACGTCAACCTCTTTGAATGGAATGTTATGCCCCTGCAGGAAGCGCTTGGCTACCCGGCAGTCGGAACACCAGGGAGATGAATAGACCACAAGTTCCATAGGCTTTTCTTGCGTCCTTTGCGGTTAGCCGTTGACGGCAAAACTCGCAAAGAAAGTAAAGCCGCCAGCGTAAACTGACGGCTGAGAACTGACAGCTGAAAGCTGGTTTAATTTTCGTACAACAGCACGCCTTCGGCCTTCTCCGAGTCCACCGGACGGTAGTACAGCTTCTGTCCGTCCAGAAAGACTTCGATGAACGCCGGGCGGGTCGTAATGGTGCCCTGGATCAGCGCTTCCGACAGGGGGTCTTCGATGTACTTCTGTAAAGCCCGCCGCAGAGGACGCGCACCGTAGCTGCGATCGCCCAACGTCTGGTTCAGGATCCACTTCTTGGCCTCATCGGTGACCGTAACCGTAATCGACTTCTGGGCCAGGTTCTGATTGAGCTGCGTCACCATCAGTTCCAGAATCTGGATCAGATCCTGTTCGCCCAGCGCGGTGAACAGAATGATCTCATCCAGGCGGTTGAGGAATTCCGGATTGAAGGTGCGTTTGACCTCGCCCTTTACCAGGTCTTCGACCTTTCCCGAAATCATGTCCTCGTTGGTGGACTGGAAACCCAGGCCTTCGCGCTTCTGCAAGTGCCGAGCGCCGATGTTCGAGGTCATGATGATGATGGTGTTCTTGAAATCCACCGTGTTGCCCAGGCCGTCGGTAAGCTGGCCGTCTTCAAATACCTGCAGCAGGATGTTGAAGACGTCTGGGTGCGCCTTCTCGACCTCGTCGAGCAGGACCACGGAATAGGGTGCCCGCTTCACGCGCTCGGTAAGCTGTCCGCCTTCTTCGTAACCGACGTATCCCGGAGGCGAGCCAATCAGCTTCGAGACCGAGTGCTTCTCCATGAACTCGGACATATCGAAGCGGACCAGCGATTTCTCGCTGCCGAACATGAACTGGGCCAGGGTGCGGGCGACTTCGGTCTTGCCGACGCCAGTAGGTCCGAGGAACAGGAACGAGCCGATGGGCCGGTTCGGGCTCTTGAGGCCGGCGCGGCTGCGGCGGATGGCGCGGGCCAGGGCGATGATGGCCTTGTCCTGCGAGATGATCCGCTTGTGCAGCTCTTCTTCAATGCGCAGCAGCTTGGCCGACTCTTCTTCCTTAATGGAGGTGATGGGTACGCCGGTCCAGCGCGATACCACATCCTCGATGTCCTCCCGACCGACAACGCCGGTGGAGGATTCATCGAGGTGGTATTTTTCGCGAAGAGCGCGCAGGTTCTCGCGCTCCTTGCGTTCCTCATCCGAGTAGAAGCGCGCCTTCTCGAACTCGTGGTTCGCGATGGCGTTCTCCATACGATGGACGATGAACTTGATGCGCTTTTGCACTTCCGTAATCTCTTCCGGCAGCGAAGTCTGGCGCAGCTTGACCCGCGCTCCGGCTTCATCGATCAGGTCAATGGCCTTGTCGGGCAGGAAGCGGTCCGGAATGTAACGGTTCGAATGCGAGACCGCGAAGCTGATGGAGTCGTCGGTGTAAGTAACCGCATGAAACTTCTCGTACCGGTCTTTGATCCCGAACAGAATCTTGGTGGCGCTGGCTTCATCCGGAGGCGGAACTTTTACCGCCTGGAAGCGGCGCTCCAGCGAGCGATCTTTTTCGATGGATTTGCGATACTCGCCGGGGGTAGTGGCCCCGATGCACTGAATCTCACCTCGCGACAATGCCGGCTTCAGAATGTTGGCCGCATCGAGCGACCCTTCCGCCGAGCCCGCTCCCACCAGGGTATGCAACTCGTCGATGAAGATGATGGAGTTCTGCGATTCCATCAGCTCCTTCATGATGGTCTTCAGGCGCTCTTCGAACTGACCGCGATACTTCGTGCCCGCCACGATCAGCGAAAGGTCGAGTCCCAGGATGCGCTTGTCGGCCAGGAACGACGGAACTTCCCCGTCCGCGATGCGTTGTGCCAGTCCTTCGACGATCGCGGTCTTGCCCACCCCGGGTTCGCCAATCAGCACCGGATTGTTCTTGGTGCGGCGGCACAGAATCTGGATGACGCGCTCCAGTTCGCCATCCCGTCCTACCAGCGGATCGAGTTGGTTGTCCATGGCGGCCTGGGTCAGATCGCGGGAGAACTCGCTGAGCAGTGAAGACTCGCGCTGCCGCTGCGGCGCTGATTTTTCCTGGCTGCTGCGCGCCAGTTCCTCGCGAATGGTCGAAAGCCTTAAGCCGCGCTCGTGCAGAATTTCAGCCGCAAAGCACTTCTCTTCTCGCAGTAGACCCAAAAGCAGGTGTTCGGTCCCGATATGCTTGTGCGATAGCCGCTCCGCTTCTTCCGCGGCATAAGCCAGGACGCGTTTGCACTCATTGCTTAATGGAAGATCAACCGAAGTCGAGACTTTCTCCCGGATGGTGGTGTGTCCTTCGATCTGCTTACGAATGGATTCGACTGAGGCATGCGAACGCAGAAAGCGATTGGTCAGGGCTTTGTCTTCGCGCAGGAGTCCCAGTAGCAAATGCTCCGTCTCAATATAGGGAGACCCGAACTGGCTGGCTTCATAGCGCGCAAAAAAGATGACGCGCCTTGCTTTTTCCGTATAACGTTCAAACATAAAGCCCCACCCCCTTGGCTCTACTGAAGGACCGAGGTTTCTGGTTGCGGCCCGAACCCTGGGAAACCTGCTCCCTCTTCATTATTGCAATCTACCTGCCAACCCGTCTATGGCCCGTAAGCGCCGGTAGACCCTACGGTCCCATTACCAAAGGTACTCCCGAGCAAAACTTTCTACCTAAACCCTGCAACACCTTACCGCCAACTGAGAACCGCAGACTGGAAACTGGCCTCAATTCCTCCTACGCTCTTTCCCTCTCGGAACAAATGGCCGAACTCTGTCAATTCCTGTCATCTCTAGCCGGAAAGTGCCTCCGGCGCGATTTCCTCCACTTTTCCACGCTGCAAGTGCAACACCCGGTGGCAGCGGCGCGCAAAACCAAAATTGTGGGTGGCAATGAGCGAGGTCAGCTGGTAGTCGCGATGTAACCGGGCGATCAATTCAAAAACCGAGTCCGCTGTGCGGCTGTCGAGATCTCCGGTGGGCTCATCCGCCAGCAAAAGCTTCGGCTGGGTGATGAGTGCCCGGGCCAGAGCCACGCGCTGCTGCTCGCCGCCGGAAAGCTCTCCCGCCCGGTGATGCGAGCGCTGCTCCAGTCCAACCTCGTGCAGCCACCGCGAAGCTTCCCCCTCCGCCTTCTGCCGGGCCAGACCCCGAAGCAGAAGCGGCATGGCCACGTTCTCCAGTGCCGTGAATTCCGGCAGCAGGTAGTGGAACTGCCAGACGAAACCGAGTTCATGATTTCGGAACCCGGCCGCGTCATCTTCTGAGAGCGAACTCAACCGCAAGTGGGCGCAGTATACGTCACCCGCAGAAGCACGATCAAGAGCGCCGAGGATGTGTAACAAGGTACTCTTGCCCGAGCCCGACTCGCCCACAATAGCCAGCATTTCTCCTCGCGCCACTTGAAACGACAAATTGTCAAAGAGCACCAGGTCCGACTCGCCCGAGCGAAAGACTTTTTTCAGACCTTCGACGCGCAGCATCGTCTCCTGTTTATTTAGATGCAAAAGGCCGGCTCCTCGGCTCACGCCAGCTGTCAGCCCTTAGCTCTCAGCTATCCGCGAGCCCAACTTCTCATTAAAACATGAACGCCGGGGCGGAAACCTCCTGCTTCCTCTTATGGAACGCCTATGAAGGAAACCTTAGCCCAATTTTTGCCAATTACGACATGACCATGGTCACTACGCCGGACCAGGGTCACTCGTAGCGGAGTGCCTCAGCGGGAAGAATACGCGCCGCCGACCAGGAGGGATACAACGTCGCCACCAGGGAAATCCCGATAGCCACTAGAGCGACTAGGACGCCATCGATGAAACGGGGGGCGAAGGGCACGTAGTCGATTGAGTACACTTCAGGAGCGAGCGACAGCAGGTGATAGTGGCCTCCCGCCCAGGACAGAGCATAGCCCAGGACCAACCCGATCGCCGTGCCAATCACGCCAATCAACAGTCCTTGCGTGACAAACAGTCGCCGCACCTGCGATTTCCGCGTGCCCATCGACATGAGCACTGCGATGTCCCGGGTTTTCTCCATCACCATCATGGTCAGCGAGATGAGAATATTCAGGGCAGCGACGAAGACGATCAGCCCGATGGTGATAAACGTCACCAGCCGCTCCAGCCGCAGAGCGCGGAACAGCGCCTTGTTCTGCTCCATCCAGTTGGTGGCCATGAAACCTTTGCCGGCCGCCTCTTCGAGCTGCCGCGAAATCTGCCCGGCTTTGTAAATGTCGTCCACCTTGAACTCGAGCACCGTAATCTGGTCGCCCAGGCCTTCCAGATTTTGCGTGTCAGAGAGACGGGTGAACGCCCACGAACTGTCGTAGTCGAAAAAACCGGAATTGAAGATCCCGACCACGCGGAAGCGGCTGTACTTTGGGACCAGTCCGAATGGTGTAAGTTCTCCCTGCGGACTGGTGACCAGCACCACCGAGTTCAGGGTCGCGTCCAGGTCTTCGGCAATATCCTTGCCCAGGACGATCGGCGGCATCGCGGCGATGCGCTCCTGCACCGAGTTTAGATCGTCAGGTGAGCTCGTACGGGGGCGAGTCTCCGACCCGCCGAGGCCGGTCTGAGGACGCGGCTCCACACGCTCTGTGTCCAACGCATCCATCGATCCAATCCTCACCGTGCTCAGCAGGTCGCTGACTTTGCGCTCATAAGTAGGAATCATCCCCTTCAAGACCGCCCCGCGGGCCCGCGGGCCCCTCGAGATCAACACTTGTTCGTAGATTGCAGGCGCGGTGCCGATTACATGGGGCTGCCTGGATAAGCGCTCCATCAGCGGGCGCCAGTTTTTGATACCGTCGCTCTCAACCCGCAGCAGGTTGATGTGCGAGGTCGAACCCAACAGGCGCTCCTGCAGGTCCTGTCGGAATCCATTGTTGATGGCGAGAGCCACCACCAGTGAAGCCACTCCGGCGGCGACCCCGGCTATGGAGATGCCGGTGATCACCCCAATAACAGCCTGGCGGCGTTTGGCCCGAAGATAGCGAGTGGCGATGAAGAATTCGAAGCGCATGAAAGAAGCTGTCAGCCGTCAGCTTTCAGCTAAATTGGATTATAGCCGTCACGCGCTGCGGAGCCTGAATCTGTCCCGGTTTCCGGGTCCGGGGCGGAGCAGCGCCTCAGCAGAATTTGGGAAGGGCACGAGCTTGGTCGTGCCACCTAGCTGTGGCACAGTAGATGACGATGGCAGAATCCCTCGATCCCAGTCTTCCTGAAAATGATGTCACCGGATCCAGTCTTCCGGCTGGCCGCATCGCGTTCACCTATCCTGATTTCACCATTTACCAGGCAGCCCGTTTCTTCATCGTGGCCGCGTTGGAGATGCAGTCGGTGGCAGTGGGATGGCAGGTGTATGAGATCACTCGGCGGCCTCTCGATCTCGGATTGATCGGCCTGGCCCAGTTTCTGCCCGGCATGCTGCTGTTTCTGGTTTCTGGACATGTCGCCGACCGCTTCGACCGGCGCAAAGTGGTCACCCTGTGTTACTGCGGGTTCGCTGTCTCATCCGGACTGCTTTGGGCGATCGCCTGGTGGGGCAGCCATTCCGTTCGCCTGATTTACGGCGTCGTGGTGCTGATCGGCGTGGTGCGCGCCTTCAATGCTCCGGTAACCCGGGCGCTTTTGCCGCAGCTGGTTCCTGAGGAACATTTTCCCAACGCTGTGGCCTGGAACGCCAGCATCTTCCAGGCGGCAACTATTCTGGGGCCTTCGATCGGAGGGTTTCTATACGCGCTCTCGCGCGGGCCCACGGCGGTGTACGCCACCGCGGTGGTTACGGGACTGGCGGCTGTCTTTTCCACTCTTCGAATCACCTTGCAGACCCAGGCCCGGGCGCGGGAACCCGTTACCTGGAACACCGTGCTGGCGGGCTTTCACTACATCTGGAACCATAAGCTGGTGCTGGGCTCGATCTCGCTGGACATGTTTGCCGTCCTGCTGGGCGGCGCAGTGGCGCTGCTGCCGGTGTATGCCAGCGAAATCCTCAAGACCGGACCCTGGGGACTGGGACTGCTGCGCAGTGCTCCTGGTGTGGGCGCGACGGCCATGGCAATACTGGTGGCGCACCGTCCTCTGCGGCGACGTGCCGGACTTACCATGCTGTGGTGTGTTGGTGGATTTGGCGTGTGCACCATTATTTTCGGCCTTTCGCGCAGCCTGGCCCTCTCGCTCGTAGCTTTGCTGTTGCTCGGCGCCTCGGACATGGTCAGCGTGATCATTCGCTCCATCCTGGTGCAGCTGGCCACTCCGGATGAAATGCGCGGGCGGGTGAATGCGGTGGACATGATCTTCATCGGAGTTTCTAACGAACTCGGACAATTTGAGTCCGGACTGACCGCACACTGGTTCGGGACGGTGCCGGCGGTCGTGCTGGGTGGAGTGGGAACGCTGGTGGTGATCGCAATATGGGCGTGGACCTTCCCCGAACTGCGCAATGTCGACCAGATCACAAACTGACCAAGACCAGGAAACTGAGAACCGAGAACTAAGAACCGGGAACTGATAACCAAATCCAGTCCTCGATCCTCAGTTCCGAGCAGGAATCGAGGGTTCTTGGCTACTTGCCCCGAATCACCGTCTTTGCCGAACTCATGTTGTCGAAACGGTCATAGGCTCGTACCACGACCACATGCTCGGCCGACGCCGGCGCTTCCGGCGGTCGCGCCGGGACCCCGCCCATAGCGCTTGAGTCGGGTGCTGCAGGCACAGCCATCTGAAAGTCATAGTTCGCCGATTTCGAATCTGCGAGTTGCCCGACCGGTTCCACATATTGCCAGTCGCCTGCGTCCACGGAATATTCGGCGCGTTTGATATTGGAAAATCCATCGATGGCGTGGAAGCTCACATGGATTTGCGTGCCTTCCACGGCTGCTTTGAGCCCTTCGATTCGGGGCGGCGTGGTGTCCACTTCGAAGCGCGCGCTGTCCCGGGTCGAAGTCAGTGCCTGGCCGGGAGAATGCGAGGGCGCATCCGAAGCCATGACTTCGACCGTGTAGCCCCCGTCCGGCAGCAATGACGCGTCGAAGGAATAGTACTTGTCGGTCAGGTCATCCTTTAGCAGCAGCCAGCGGGTTTCACCATCGCCCCGGTAATAGACCGAGAAAACCATCTGGTCGTCGTTGTCGTCATGGACAGTCCACTTCACCCCGATCGAATCAGAGTCGCGAGTGGTGGGAGGGGGCGCGTCGAAACGCGGCTGCGGATTTGCGGCCGCGGTCCCGCTGGTATCGGGCACTACGGCGAGCTTGGGCAGGGGCTGGTAACGCACCCCCACCTGTACCGTAACATCGTCGAAATCGGGAGCGACGTTCTTGGGCAGGTAGTTCAGCAGTACACTGTCCACGGCAGGTGCGGCGGTCCCGGCATGCAGCACGGCTTTCCACTGGATGAACCGGGCCGGCGGCGCATCGAGTACCGGATCTTTCAGCAGATCGACGGGCTGCCATGGACTCCAGTTGCGGTCGGGATTATCCACGTTGCCGCTGCGGGCAAAGAGCTGGACTTGCCCCGCGCCCCGCAATTCGGCGCGGCCCCAGCGGGAGAAAACCTTGGCATCGAATACATCGCTCTCGTAGCTGCCTTCGGATTCAGCAGACCCGCCCAGCAGGAATACTTTGCCGAGATTGCTGGTTGATAAATAAAGCCCGCCTGCCGGAGCCTGGGCGAAAGCCGTGACCTGGGTGGCGCTGGCCTTCAGCAGATCGACGAAACGATCTTCGCCGGTGATGGCGAAAACATGACCGCGATTTCCCGTCCCCGCCAACAAGCGTCCCCCGGAATCGAA